>Ga0209016_1001861_pt1 | contig 15480 bp, 17 predicted proteins | sample EPASupsiteSAE305_FD_187265 | JGI IMG/M metagenome (GOLD analysis project Ga0209016, IMG submission 187265) | Bioremediated contaminated groundwater microbial communities from EPA Superfund site, New Mexico - SAE3-05 (SPAdes) (version 2) | ecosystem: Environmental > Aquatic > Deep subsurface >...
ATTATTAAAAAAATTGAGGGAGATTTCATGGGAGCGATGGGGCTGCCGTTATTTATTTTAGCTAAAGAGTTAAAGAGGCTAGGAATCAAAGTTTTATAATCTAAAAATATGTCCAATCTCCAAAAACAACTCGACACCTTTAAACAAATAGTGATTGAAAATTGTCAGAATAAAGATTTTATTTTTCGAGAATTTTTTGTAGCCGATCACCTAGTTATAACTGAGAGGATTGCTATGGAATTATGCGATATATATAAAGAAGCGGATAGAGATTTGGTGCTCGCTTTAGTTTGGTTTCATGATTATGGTAAGCCGCTAGATATTAAGAATGAAGAAGTTATTACCAGAGAAGAGGGATCCAGGGCTATGGAGAGAGCTGGCTTGCCGGCAGAATTTATTGGCAGGGTTTTAGAAGATTGGAATAGGATGGAGATGAAAAATGAAATAGATATATCTAAGGAATGTATTGAAGTTAAAATAGTTAGTAGCGCCGATGGGGCGGCTCATTTTGCTGGTAAATTTTTTTCAACTTATTTTGGCGACTCAAGAGAAGAATGTTTAGAGGAGACTGTAGCGAGAATAAAGAAGAAAATTAAACAGGACTGGGAGCTTAAAATTGTTTTGCCGGAAGTTAAAAAAGCTTTTAAACAGAGATATCTGATGGCCTTAGAAATAGTTGGCGAATATCCGGAGAAATTTTTAAGTTTATAATTAACTCGCCGAAGTAGTTCGCACGACAGAAGAGATAGAGGTACCCGTTTTTGTTTTATGTTAGATTCGGTGTATAATATAAGAATATTAAAATAATATATTTTTATGAAAAAAAATCAAAACACTCTTTGTTTTAAAGGGTTTTTATTGGTAGCCATCTTGACCTTATCTAGCGTTTTTTTGGCTTTCGAAGCAAAGGCTTCGGCCGACTTAGACATTCCTTTAATGATTACCGATGGAGCGGGTGGAAGTAAAACTCTCTATTTCGGATTAGCTGGCTATGGCACGGATAATCTAGATCCTTCGCTCGGCGAGGCGACATATCCGCCCATGCCTCCCAAGGGGATTTTTGACGCTCGTTTTAATTTGCCAAATGGCGAAGATGATTCTTTAAAAGACTATCGTCATATGGGCGGTTATAATTATGACGTTAAAGCAGTCTATAAGATACAGTTTCAACCCGGTAACGGTAAAATTATTAAGCTTAAATGGAATTTACCGGCCGGAGTAATTGGCCGTCTCCAGGACCCTTTTACGGGCTTGTTAATTAATGTGGTGATGTCTGGCGCCAGCTCGTATGAAATCCAAAATCCGGAAATATATAACCGTCTGGTTATGACTATTACTTATAATTTTTTTAATGTTCCTCCGGTAGTGCCTTCGTTAGAACCGTTTGCTACTAGTACTACAACAGTCCCAGTAGTTCCTCCGACGCCAGTAGTTCCTCCGACGCCAGTGACTCCGCCTGTTATTGTGCCGACGCCTAACCAGCCCGTTACAACCAATCATGCTAGTTTTAGTTTTCCTTTATATGTAACCGATGGTAGTAGCAGAACTCAGATTCTTAAATTCGGTCTCGATGCTTCAGCCTCTGACGGCCTTGATACCTCTTTATGGGAATATACTTATCCGCCTATGCCTCCCAAGGGGATTTTTGACGCTCGTTTTAATTTACCAAACGGCGAAGATGATTCTTTAGTTGATTATCGCCGCTTGGAAACAAATACGGGTAATAAGATATATACGATTCAATATCAAACTAGTGAAGAAAAAAACAGTATTAAACTTAGTTGGTCTTTGCCGACTAATGTTACCGGGAAATTACAGGACGTAGTTAACGGCCAGACTATAAACGCATCAATGGCAAAAACTGGGAGCTATACGGTTCTTGAGCCAGAAAAATATAATAAATTACTGATGACTATTGATTATTCAGCTTTACACTCAACTACCATCGTTCCGCCGACTCCTTATGTGGCGCCCGTTGTTACCCCTACTGAACCGTCTGAGCCAATTGTGGTCAAGCCTTTGGAACCAACTAAGCCAACCGTGCCAGATGCTAAACCGGCCGAACACCCGACTGTCATTAGTTCTAGTCAAGAAATAGCTAATACCGCCGTTAGTGCTAATCGTTTATATGATAATAAATTATCCGAAGTTTTAGCCGAACTTAAACAATTACGCGATACGGTAAAAGAACAGGCCACTAAAATTAAATATTTTGAAGGATTAACCAACAATATTGAGAAATTATCGGCTAAAGCGGAAACGGCTCTCAATAATTTTATCACTTACGGAGTCGATGCTAATACTCAGAAATTAGGCGCCGGTGAAAGAGCGGCGGTTATTTCTTCCTATAAGAATGCTTTTGATAAACTTCCGGAAACCGAGGCAGAATTGGCTGATACTATCAAGATTGCTAATGGACGTTGGCCGAGCATTACCAACCAAGACGCAGAAAACAAGGCCAAGGAACAATTTAAAAAAATTTATAAAAGAGCAGCGGATATGAATAAGTCTAACGACAACGCCGCTGTGACGGTCATGGCTTACGGCTTGAGACAAAAAGCGGAAAATCGTAATTTAAATAGTGAAACAACCGGCATTAAGATATTTAGTGATATCTACGGGCATGTACCGAGCTCTACAGCGGACTGGAATATCATGCAAGCAATTACTTATTCTGGGGCGAGTCGATAAAGTACGGAATTAAAATTTATAACCAAATTGCAAAAGGAGTGCACAAATAAAAAAGACGTGGTTAGCCTCGTCTTTTTTCTTTGGTAGGTGAGTTCCGTTAATCGAACTGGTTAGAAGCGAGCGCGAATAAGTGTGTTTATCCTTTTATGCTATTGACAATATTATATTAGTATGGTATTATATTAATCGTTTGTTATGATATATATCCATTTATATATTGAATATGAATTTATCAAAACAGAAAATTATTATTATTGATGGCCCAATGGGGTCCGGAAAAACAACGACCGCTAATTTATTGTATAAAAAGTTTAAATATACCGCTTTTTTAGGGTTGGATCGAATAAAATGGTTTGTATCAGAATTTCCTAGGACGTATAAAGCTAATCAGATGACGGCTAAAGTCATCTTGGCGATGTGCGAATGTTATCTTAATTGTGGAATGACGGTTGTGATTGAACAGAGCTTTAGAAAAAAAAGTGTGATGAAACCTTATTTAGATATTTCGAAAAAGAAGAATATTCCTATATTGGTTTATGAATTGACAGCGCCTAAAGAAATACTCATTGATCGAGTAAAGCATCGGGTTAATATTTGTCCAGTAAAAAAGAAACTTCCCTTTTGGCGTAGATTACTAAATATTAATGCTTACCCGCATAAACCCTTTGCCCCCGTAAGATTAATGTTTGATTCATCTAAATTGTCAGCCGGCCAAATTGTTAATCAGATTATTAAGGACATAAAGGCGGCCTAACGCGGAGAGGGACTTAGTTTGGAGGAGTGGAAAAGACGAAATCCTAGATAATTTAATAACGAGGAGTATTTACATTGACAAAACAGTCCAAAAGGACTGTTTTTGTGTTATAATATGATAATTAACCCATAAACATATGTTTAGTGAAAGAGAATTCGAAAATCCAAAGCCAGCTCGGGTCGCTAATGTTATCGCCAGTCCCATGTTAACTCCCGAACAGTTTGATCTGGCGACTGGAGATTCTGACGCTATTATATTTGAAGTTTATGCTACCGGCACCTCTCCTGAAACACTCAACGAAATTATCCGTAAAAAAACTGACAGCGGTACACCCGTTTTTTTAGTCTCTAATAATCCCGGCGATAGTCACGGTATACTTAAGGTCACCTATGGAACGCAGGCTAGTTCTGAGGCGGCCGGCGCCTTTCGTATCGCTAAAGCCAATGTGAATCAATTGGCGGAGATTAATGACGTCATCCAGAAAGAATTTAATAAAGGTTTAAGGGGTAACGCCTTGGGGGCGGCGGTCGTCGATTTCTTTTCTTATAAAGATGGCGATGCAATCCCAAAACCGGATTGGGAAAATCCGGAGGCTATCGCTCAACAGAAAGAACTTTATAAAAAAACTTTAATTAGGATGGGGGCGTCTCCGGAGGAAATTGCCAAGACGCTTCAAGAATGGGAATTTGGTAAATCCAAATAGAGCCTTATTTTTTAGTTTTTATATATTATCAATACCTGTCATTATGCAAGAAATAATAACTAAAGCCAGAGAGCTGGCAACTAGTGAGATTATAAAATTCGGGGTTCCTAAGATGGAGCATTTTGTTTTGGCTAATGAAAAGGGGCAAGAGTTAGCCGCGGCGCTAGGAGCCGATAAGGACATTGTTCTGCTCGGTACTATTTTAATGGACCTTAAAATTGGTCAATGCCTCACAGAAAATCGTCTAGCGGAACACGTCGAAGAGAGTTCGAGGGCCGCGCAAGAATTTTTAAAACAATTTAATTTAGACGAAGAAATATTGAAGAAAATAATTACTTGCATAGAGTCTCATCACGGCGTCAATAATTACTATTGCTTAGAGGCGGAGATTTGCGCTAATGCTGATTGTTATCGCTTCTTAAGTCCGGCCGGGTTTTTCCACGGGTTATTAATATTCGGTTATCGGTGCTCGGATCTTAATGAGGCTTTATCGAATCTGGAATATAAGATTGAGGAAAAATATAAAATTTTATCCTTGGATATTTGTAAAAGAGAGTTGGAGGAATACTATAATGATTTTAAAAAATTAATTGCGGTTGCTAAAAAGGCGTAGGTGATTATGGGATAGTAAATAATTATTTAGTAAATTACGATTGTCGTAAAAAAGGGACAGAATTTTCTGTCCCTTTTGGTATCTACTAAAGATTAAGGGCAATATTGACCATGTCGGAGAAAGTTTCCTGACGGTCGGTCGCACTGAGGAACTCTTTGGTTACCAGATTGTCGCTAACCGTGTTGATGGTGAGTGTTTGGATCCCGAATTCCGCGCCCAAAGTATAGAGTGCTGCGGTTTCCATTTCGATTCCCAAAACTTGATACTTCGTAAAAATTTTCCAAGCCTCGGCGTCGTCGTAGAACTCATCCGTGCAAAAGATATTGCCAATTTTTACATCGATGGCTAATTTTTTGGCTGTTTCGTAGGCTTTGAGTAATAATGGCCAAGAAGCGATAGGCGAAAAATTCATGCTGCCGAAACGCTTTTTGTTCAGAGCAGAGTCGGAACAAGCGCCCATGGCAATGATAATGTCACGGCACTTTATATCTTCTTGCAGAGAGCCGCAACTGCCGAGCCGCACTATTCTTTTTACCCCATAATGTTCAATTAATTCGTGAACGTAAATACTAAGAGTCGGCATACCCATGCCCGATCCTTGGACCGAGACTCTCTTATTATCCGCAGTCATTCCGGTAAATCCCAGCATACCGCGGACAGAGTTATATTGAATAACTCCGGTTAAAAAATTATCAGCAATATGTTTTGCTCGTAATGGGTCGCCCGGGAGCAGAACTATTTCGGCGATTTGGTCTGATTGAGCGTCGATATGGATACTCATGATTATCTCCTTGTTGTTGTTAAAATACGACTATTTGATTTGTTGGTTAATGTAATAAATTATCACCGATTAAGGCGGTCGTCAATACTGTACTTATTACAATAGCTTGACATTAATTTGCCGCTAAACATATACTTAAGTAGTTTTAGGGCAAGAGTTCATTATCAAAATCGAATTTTTATTAATAATTCTCAGTTTTTTCAGTTCCTTTAATAAAAGAGGGTCAATAATGAAAGTAGAAGATTCAAGGCAGAAGGCAATATTATCGGTTCATGCCGATAGTATCAATCATGATATCACTGAGGCGTTTCTTAAAAAGAGTAACGTTAAGGTGATTAGAGCTTTCGACGGTCTCGAAGCTCTAACATCTTTGTTCGCGGAATATGTAGATCTTGTCTTGACATCGGTAAGATTGCCGAAAATGTCCGGCCTCGATTTAGCTCAAAATATCCGTAATCCAGAATTCTATTCTAAGTTCTGTAATAATTCTTCTTCTTTGCCGATTGTCGCTTTATTAAGCAGCCAGCATATGCACGAAGAAGCTTATAATGCTGGTATCAGTGAGTGCTTACTGATTCCGATCCCAAGGGCGGAATTTGTACAGAAAGTAGAACTATGGCTGAACGCCGTTGATAAACAGCCACCACCAGTTTAGTAAAGGCTCCGTTTAAGTATGGAGTCTTTTTTAATTTTAGTATCTGGCATAGATTGGCCACCCTCTGGACTTTTTGTAAAGAAGTGATAATATAAAATGTTAAATAGATTTTAACGTTCGTTAACAAAAATTTTCATAAATTATTTTTTCACTTTACAGGAGTCAGACATGATCATAATGAAAGAGGATCTGCCAGTATCGGCAGAAACAAGACAAAAGCTTCTTGGTTTTAGTATTGAGAAACAAGTAAGTGGCAATTTAGTGGTACTCAGTGGCATCCCGGATATTCTTCGTCACGATTATCTTAATTTATCTTTACCGATGCCGGATAGAGCTATTCGTAATATTGAAGTACGACCCTCAGCTTGGCGGATAGCCCTTGGTGTTAGTTGTAGTTTAGTTGCGCAATCTGCTTTGCGCCTAACTAAGGACAGACGTCGGGTAGCAGTTTGCTATCCCTGGCGAGCCGGGCTTGCCTTCGCGCCGAGTTTTTTCCGACATAATGTCGGTAAGCACTTGCATATCGGCTTAAGGCGCGATGAAAGTCAGCCGCACAAAACAGCGGAGATATATTTACCATTGTCTCTCCCTGCTTCTGGCCGAAGTTTCAATGATGAATTCGATAAAGTTATAATTGCCGATCCGATGTTAGCGACCGGCGGCAGTTTTGTGACTATTATTAATCAACTATTAGAGTTTGGGGTACCGGAGGAAAAAATAGTACTCGCGAGTGTTATTACCGCCCCGGAAGGAGTATATAATCTCCTGCACGATTATCCTAAGATCAGAATAATTACAGCGGCGCTAGATAGTCATCTTAATAAGCAGGGCTATATTCAGCCAGGGCTAGGAGATGCTGGTGATAAATCTTTCGACGGTATTAGTCTGGTTGATTTTAGGCCCATTGTTTCTATTTTTTCCACCAAGGAATGGAGAGTATTAAAGGAAAAAATCAGGGCGGCTAATTAAAGAAAAAATCGTAATATTTTAATAGGGAGACTGTAATATGATCGTAGCTCACGAATCAGAATCGGAACCCGAAGTAAGGGTGATTCCGAAGAAGAAAGTTATAACTCTCGGACTGGTCATCTGGGTAATAATCTCCATGGCGACAGTCTATTTTTGTATTCACCTGATGAACAATAATTTTAGATTCTAAATCTAATACTATTATTCATCACAAAAAAGCTTCGGCAACACACCGAAGCTCTTTTTTTAATCTAACCTAATTACTAATCAATCTCGTACTGCAGAGTCACGGTTATATTAACTTCTTGAGAACCGGGCTGGATGGTTGGTGCCGGTGCCGATCCGACCGCATCGGAAACTTTAGCCTCCATTCTTAGAGAATTACTGTAGACGGGATATTGAGAACCTTCCTGGATATTTAAGAGACGGCCCATTTTAAAATCTCCGGCCTTAGCTATGGCCCTCGCTTTAATCTTGGCTTTCGTTATGGCTTCGGTTCGGGCTTCGTCTTGGACCTTAGTCGGATCGTCAATAGTAAAGGAAAGCGAGCCGACTTGGTTGGCGCCATTTTTTACGACGCCGCCCATAATATCGCCAATTTTTTTGAAGTCACGGACCTTAACGTTTACCGACTGATTAATAGTATAACCGACAATAGACGGTGGCGGACAAGTTTGCGTTACAGAAGCGGAGACGCCGCCCGCGAAACTCGGGGCATCGGGAGCAAACGGCGTAGAAATAACTCGGCAGGCTGAAGTCTGGTAACGCGGTTCGAGATTATAATATTGAGTTTTTATATCCTTACTCTCTACCCCCTGCTCTTTCACAAAATCAATCGCTTTATTCATGGCTTCGGTATTTTTTTTCTGCAAAGCGGCAATATCAGCGCCGCCTTCGGTAATAATCTGGAAACTAAATTCGGCAATATCGGGGATAGATGTTGCTTTACCTTCGCCTGTTACCGAGAAACTGCGGAAGGACGACGGTTCTATCACCTTACTATAAGAGTTAACATAGCTAAGAATCGCGTAGCCGAACGCTAAAATCGCTAGAGCGCCTACGCCGCCCAGGATGTTTTTAAGATTTTGATTCATAAATTTAATTTATAATTATTTCTATAGTATAGCATAATTTTTGGCCTTCCGGTATCTTTAAAGGCGGGCTAATAATATGATAACTGGCGGATTGACAACTCAGGTTTTTTAGCTTATACTGATAACACTGTAATTAAATATCACCTCTAAGAAATTCGGCGGATTTAAAGGTGGCCGTCGAGCCCATTAAGTAAATTGGGTTAAAATCGCTTTTTTTGTTGAAAATAGCAAATTAAGCTTTTATAAATATGGAAGACAAAAATCAAGAGCCGCTGGACGATTTTGCTAAATTACTGGAAAAAGACAGTATCAAAATCCCGCAAGTCGGCGATATCGTTAAGGGAACGGTCGTGGCCGCCTCTAAGGCTGAGGTTAAATTAGACGTGGACGGTATTTTATTAGGTATTATCCGCGGTCCGGAACTTTATAATGAGGTTAAAGAATTCTCTGATTTAAAACCGGGCGATGAGATCGAAGCGGCGGTAATCGACGCCGAAAATGAAAATGGCGAGCTCGAACTCTCTTTCCGTCTGGTCGGCCAGGAAAAGGCCTGGAATCAATTACGCCAGGCTCTTAAAGATAAGACTACGGTTAAGGTTAAAATTATGGACGCTAATAAGGGTGGTCTTTTAAGCCGTTATTGTCAGATCGACGGCTTCTTGCCGGTTTCTCAATTAGCTCCGGAAAATTACCCGCGTATTTCTGGCGGCGATAAGAGTAAGATTTTAGAGAAATTAAAATCATTTGTCGGGTCGGAATTTGAAGTGACGGTCATTACTTTAAGCGAAGAAGATAATAAGATTATTTTCAGCGAAAAGGATGTCTGGAATAAGAGACAGAAGCCGGCGCTGGATAAATATCAAATCGGGATGGCGGTCGACGGCCGGATTACGGCGATTACAAATTTTGGCGTCTTTGTTTCTTTCGGCGAAAATATCGAGGGTCTAATTCATATCTCCGAGTTGGCCTGGCAGAGAATTGACTCGCCTAATGAAATGTATAAGGTTGGTGATCGAGTAAAGGCGGAAATTATTTCCATTGACGGCGCGAAGGTTTTCTTAAGCGCTAAGAAATTATTAAAGGATCCGTGGTTGGAGGCGAGCGCTAAATATCAGATCGGTCAGGTTGTGCCGGGAACGATCCTCAAAGTTAATCCGTTCGGATTATTCGTGAAACTTGATGACGAAATCCATGGTTTAGCTCATGTTAGTCAATTGAATTTAGCTGCTAAAGATAAAATTACGGAATTATTTAAATCTGATGAAGTTAAAGATTTTACGGTCGTTAGCATTTCGCCGAGCGAGCATCGCTTAGGTTTAAAATTAGCGGAAGAAGGTGATAAGGCGGCCAGCGCTGCTAAAAAAGAAAAGGCGGAAAAACCGGCTAAAGCTAAAAAGGCAGAAACCAAGAAAGAGGACGAGACGGAGGTGGAAGCGGTTGAAGTAAAAAAGGTGAAGGCCGTTAAGAAGGCTAAGTAAGCAAAGAATAAAGGTTAATAACCTGTTTAAAAATGCCCGTCAAAACGGGCATTTTTAGCACCGGCGCGCGGTATCAATCTGATTTTTGGCGATTGCCAAGACCCGGTTTTTATTCTATAATAAAAACAAAATTAACCTATTATCATCATGAAAAAATTAATAAAAAACTTTCTCATATTTTTCTTAGTTTTTCTGGTTATCGCCGGAATTTTTAGTTCGCTGACTAATACCGGAGCCGAACCGGAAGTGGTCGGACTAGAGTCTTTAATCGGTCAGATTAATGCCGGGCAAGTGGCGGAGATTGTCGTGACCGGCAATAAGATAAATACGACGTTACTAGACGGCAAGAAAGAAACGGTCCAGAAAGAGGCGACAGAATCTCTATCGACTCTTTTCAATAATTTTAAAGTTGATGCCGCTAAATTAGCGACTGTTAAGATATCGGTTAAAGATGAAAGCGGTCTTGAATATTGGTTGGCTAATATTATTCCCCTGGTTTTACCGTTCTTATTAGTTGGCGTGCTCTTGTATTTTATGATGCGCGGTCTGCAGAACGCCAATTCTCGGGCGATGAGTTTCGGCCAGTCGACGGCGAAAGATTTTGCTCCTGATGAAAAGAACCGTGTCACCTTTAAAGACGTCGCCGGAGCCAAGGAGGCTAAAGAAGAGTTAAAAGAAATTGTCGAATTTTTACGTTTCCCTAAAAAATTTCATGAGCTGGGAGCAAAAATTCCGCGCGGCGTATTATTATTAGGCGCACCGGGAACCGGTAAAACTCTTTTGGCGCGTTCAGTCGCCGGTGAGGCGCAAGTGCCATTTTTCCATATGTCTGGCTCAGAGTTCGTCGAGATGTTCGTCGGCGTCGGCGCTTCGCGAGTACGGTCGTTATTTCAAAAAGCAAAAAAGGCGGCGCCTTGTATCTTGTTTATCGATGAGATAGACGCCGTTGGTCGCCGTCGTGGCGCGGGACTCGGCGGTAGTCATGATGAAAGGGAACAAACGCTCAATCAAATTTTGGTGGAAATGGACGGCTTTGAGCCGACTCAAAATATTATTGTAATCGCGGCGACTAATCGGCCCGATGTCTTAGATCCCGCCTTACTTCGTCCCGGTCGTTTTGATCGGCGCGTGGTTATCGATTTGCCCGACCTTAAAGATCGAGAAGAGATTCTTAAGGTTCATAGCCGTAAGAAGCCTTTAGCTAAAGAAGCTAATTTGAAAACGATTGCCGAAAGAACATCGGGCTTTTCCGGCGCCGATTTAGCCAATATCTTAAATGAAGCGGCGATTCTGGCAGCGCGTAATAATAAGAAAGAAATAGTCAATGAAGATTTATTTGAGGCGATCGAAAAAGTCATGATCGGTCCAGAGCGTAAAAGCCGTGTTATTACCGATAAAGAAAAGAAAATTACCGCGTATCACGAAGCGGGTCACGCTTTAGTTGCGCATTTTTTACCGGACATGGATCCGGTCCATAAAGTTTCTATTATCGCGCGTGGCTCCGCCGGCGGGTATACTTTAAAAGTTCCGACCGAGGATCGACATATGCACGCTAAGAGTGAATTTATCTCCGAGATTGCCGTCCTTTTAGCCGGGCATTTAGTTGAAAAAGATATTTTTGGCGAGGTGACGACCGGCGCGACTTCGGATTTGCGTCGGGCGACTGCTCTGGCGCGCCGTTTAGTAACTGATTATGGCATGAGCGATCATTTAGGGCCGCGTACTTATGGCGAAAAAGAGGAGATGATTTTCTTGGGTCGTGAAATTCATGAACAGCGCGATTACAGCGAAAAAGTCGCGGAAAAAATCGATGAAGAAATTACTAGCTTTATTAAGCAAGGCGAGACTAAGGCCGCCGGCGTCGTAGCCGAACATAGGGCGGATTTAGAGAAGATAGTTCTAGTCTTATTAGAGAAGGAGACCCTGGAGAAGTCTGAATTTGAAAATATTGTCGGCCCTAAACCGCAGAACGCGTAATTTATTGACTAATCAACGTATTCGGCTATACTGAGATTAGGTTATTTAATTAATAAGAAATTAAAATCATATGGCTAATCCTAAAAAACAGAAAACTCATGCCGCAACTCATAAGGGTCGCGCTCACTTAGCTCTTAAGAAAAAAGTTTTGAACAAATGTCCAAAATGCGGTCAGGCCGTTAAGCCGCACACTGCTTGTGCTCTTTGCGGTCATTATCGCGGCAAAGAAGTAATTAAGGTTAAATTGAAGACCGCGGCTAAGAAAAAATAATTATGTCTAATCGTCATTTAGCGCGTACCATCGCCCTGCAAACTCTGTTTGCTTGGGATTTTAATGGTCAGAAAGATGGCGATATTGAACAATTGATTGCCGATAATTTTTCGAACTTCGCGCCTAATTTCGACGACGGTGGTTTTGTTAAAAGTTTGGTGTTGGGCGTCCGAGATAATCTGCCGGTTATCAATAAATATATTGTAAAATATGCGACGGAATGGCCGCTCGATCAAATTACGACCATCGATCGTAATATTTTGCGTCTCGGCATCTACGAATTATTATTTACCGCTATTCCGCCCCGCGTTGCTATTAATGAGGCTATTGAAGTCGCTAAAAGTTTTGGCAGCGACGCCAGCGGGAAATTTATTAATGGAGTCTTAGGGGCTTTATATAATGATGAACCGGAAATTCAGGTTCGGGATAATAAGGAAGAAATCGAGGCGGCGAAACAAGAAGAAGGCGGTAGCGCCGAACCAGAAGATCTTAAAAGTTAATTGTCAGCGCTTTTACCGGCGCTGGTATTTTTTATGGGTACTAGCGATTTAGCAAAATTACAAAAAAGATTAGGCGTTAAGTTTAAAAATGACGGCCTATTAAAACAGGCCCTGGTTCATCGTTCTTATTTGAATGAGCATCCGGATTTTAAGATAGGTCATAACGAACGTCTGGAATTTTTAGGCGACGCTGTTTTAGAAATAGTCGTGACGGAATTTTTATATCTTAATTTTACGGAGACACCGGAAGGTGATCTAACTAATTGGCGCGCGTCTTTGGTTAACGCCAAGATGCTTTATGAAATAGCGCGAGAGCTAAATATTGAAGAGGGCCTATATTTATCAAAAGGCGAGTCGCGGGATAAGAATAAAAAATCACGGCAATTTATTTTAGCTAACGCCGTCGAAGCGATTATTGGAGCGATGTATCTTGACTCGGGGTTAGAGACCGCCAAGACTTTTATCTTAAAGAACGTCGTGTCCAAGCTCGATGATATTTTACGCAATCAGTCTTATCTTGATCCTAAATCTCATTTTCAAGAGAAAGCTCAGGAAATGCGCGGCATTACCCCTCATTATCAGATTCTTGACGAAGAAGGGCCGGATCACGCCAAGATCTTTACCGTCGGTTTATATTTAGACGAAGAATTAGTCTCGACTGGCCAGGGATCTTCTAAACAAGAAGCACAGGTTGACGCGGCCGCGAAAGGAGTTAAAAAAATGGCGTGGTAATTATTAACTTTCCGTTTTAGAACGGGCCATAATTTTATGGATATCAATAATCTTTTAAAATTAGCCGCTGAAAAGAAAGCGTCCGATATCCATCTGCTTTTTAATTATCCGCCGATACTGCGCATTGACGGGGAATTATTTGATTTAAATAAGATAGTGCCGGATGGTAATTTTACGCGACTGAGTACCCCCGACTTAGAGGGTTTTTTAGAAATAATGCTGACCAAAGAACAGAAGGCCAGCCTTTTTAATAAGCGCGATTTAGATCTTGGTTATCAGGTAGAAAATTATCGTTATCGGGTCAATTGTGCCTATGAAAAAAATAATATTACTATCACTGCCCGCGTTATCAGAGAAGAGATCTCAACGCTAGAAGAAATCGGGATGCCGCCGGTCGTGAAAGAGTTGTTAGATTTACCCCAAGGCTTTATTTTAGTGACCGGACCGACCGGTTGCGGCAAGTCCAGTACGCTAGCCGCTATGGTTAATTATATAAATAGTGTGCGCAGCTGTAATATTATTACGCTTGAAGATCCGATCGAATATATTTTTACTCCCGATAAAAGTATCATTTCCCAGCGCCAACTAGGCAGCGATATGTTAACTTTCGGTAGCGGTCTAAAGCATGTTTTACGCCAGGATCCTAACGTCATCATGCTTGGAGAAATGCGTGATTTAGAAACGATCGCCACTGCGGTTACTTTGGCAGAAACCGGCCACCTAGTTTTAGCGACTCTACATACTTATAGTGCGGCTCAGACCGTCGATCGGATTATCGATATTTTTCCGCCCTATCAGCAGGGACAAATAAAATCTCAACTCTCCAACGTTTTGTCGGCGGTTATTTCTCAACGTCTCTTGCCGCGCCGGACAGGCGGACGTATTGCGGCTAGAGAAATTATGATTAATAATTCGGCCGTCGCCAATCTCATTAGAGAAGGGAAGATCGCCCAGATTAAAAGTACTATAGAAACCGGGTCATCTATCGGCATGATTACTCTAGATCGTCATATTAAGCAGCTGTATCAAGCTGGAGAAATAGAGCGAGATGTTGCCTTAGCTCAAATTAGTGATCAGCAGATGTTAGATAGTTAGATTCTGTCTAAAATTACTATGACTAAAAATGGCTAAATTAGGCCATTTTTTGATTGAAAAAACGTGGTTTTTAAAGGGTTTTATAGCTCTTGACATTATTTTTAAAACGGTTATAATTGTTATCAGTTTTAACAGGGCTGTAAAAGCTCAGAATAATATGAGAAAAACCTTAAGTTTCCGTTTCCATAAGCGATTCTAATTAATTGTCTATTTTGCGATTACTTAGAACCGCCTACCAGCGGTTTTTTTGCGCCCTGTGTCCATTAACAATTCATGTTAGAGTAAAGACATCAAAAATATAAAGTAAGAATGATATTTTATCTTTTGTTCTCAATTTTTCGTCCGAGAACAAGAGGCTGTAATAAGATATCAAATCACACGCTTTTGTAGCTTTGTAAATAAAAGCGTGGGAAAATCACAGTAAGAGTATACGGTGGATGCCTTGACATAAGAAGACGATGAAGGACGTAGCAGCCTGCGATAAGCTGCGGTGAGGTGGCAAGCAACCTTTGACCCGCAGATCTCCGAATGGGGAAACCCCCTCTCTTGAAGAGAGAGGAAGCCCTGCCTTTTAGGCGGGCTGGAAGACCCGGTGAACTGAAACATCTTAGTAGCCGGAGGAAAAGAAAATACCAATTATTCCCTAAGTAGTGGCGAGCGAAAGGGGAGAAGTCTAAACCGAAATAACTGAGAAGCGAGCTTAGTTTACTAAGCTTTCTTCAGAAGGTTCTGAAACCATATGTTTTCTCGGTGTTGCAAGATATGAGCGCTTATTTTTCAGAAGAATAAGGCGAAGTAAAAAAAGACATTTCTTAGTTGAATGAGCTGGAAAGCTCAGCCAGAGACGGTGATAGCCCGGTAAGCGAAAAGATTTGACTCTTCGTGGCTCGTGTTCTTAAGTAGGGCGGGACTCGTGAAATTCCGTCTGAAGCCAGGTCGACTATGACCTAAGACTAAATACTTCTTATGATCGATAGTGAACAAGTACCATGAGGGAAAGGTGAAAAGCATCCCGTTGAGGGAGGTGAAATAGTACCTGAAACCATATACTTACAAAGAGTCGGAGCCTCGCAAGGGGTGACGGCGTGCCTATTGAAGAATGAGCCAACGAGTTTGTTCTATGTGGCTTGCATAATCTCCGTCTGGAGAGCATGCAGAGTGAAAGCG
>Ga0209016_1001862_pt1 | contig 15474 bp, 16 predicted proteins | sample EPASupsiteSAE305_FD_187265 | JGI IMG/M metagenome (GOLD analysis project Ga0209016, IMG submission 187265) | Bioremediated contaminated groundwater microbial communities from EPA Superfund site, New Mexico - SAE3-05 (SPAdes) (version 2) | ecosystem: Environmental > Aquatic > Deep subsurface >...
ATCAAGGAAAAGAATATAAACAAGTTCATACAGAACAATTGAAACTGTGGTAGCATTAATCTACCGATACCTCGGGGCTTGCCCCGGGGTCATTCATTCATGTTTTTATCGACGGCTAATTTTAGAGTTTCCCGGTTATTTTTTTGAAAGTTCAGGGTACCTGAAACAGTCGGTTTGGTGATCGTTAACCATTCCGGTGGCTTGCATATGTGCATAAATAATGGTAGAACCGACGAACTTCATTCCCCGTTTTTTAAGGTCTTTCGAAATTAAGTCTGAAATTGGACTGGTTGCAGGGACTTCCTTCATCGTTTTGAATTGGTTTTGGATGGGTTCTCCTCCGGTAAATTGCCACATATAATTACTAAACGAACCAAATTCCCGTTGAATAGCGATAAACACTTTGGCATTTTGAATGGTACCTGTTATTTTCAACCGGTTGCGGATGATACCGATATCCTGCATCAGTTCTTCCACCTTCTCATCATCGAACAGGGCTACTTTTTCAACATTAAAATCCGCAAACGCTTTTCGATACCCCTCGCGGCGTTTTAGAATTGTCAACCATGATAGCCCGGCTTGGGCGCCTTCAAGTACCAAGAATTCAAAAAGCAGTTTGTCGTCATGCACCGGAACGCCCCATTCATGGTCGTGGTAGTGGGTGTAAATCCCGGGCTGGTTAGCCACCCATTGGCAACGGATTTTATCAGTCATTTTTTTAATTTTTTGAAAAATGGAAGATATGAAATTTGTAACATTAATCTTCAATGGTTTGTGAAAAAATGAAGATAAGAGATTTAACTTTTTAAATCAACTGTGTTGTTTCGTACTACTTATTTTTACAAACAAACCCAGATACATTGATTATTCACTATTTTTACCTTTAAAAATCAGGCATCAATAAAACATACTATTTTTTAAAATGAATTTTTATCACTTAGAACTATGAAAAGACTATTACTCATTTCCTTATTATTATTGGTTTCGGGATTATTTATTGCTCTAAAATCACAGATTCCTTTTCAAAAGGGGTTTAACCTTTCGGGTTGGTTTCAGGCAGAAAATGCCCATCAGATGCAATTTACAAAATTCACTTACAAGGATTTTGAAAATCTAAAAAGCCTGGGATGCGATGTGGTCCGTTTACCCATAAACCTTCACTCAATGGTGACCGAAAGTGTTGATTATACATTGGATCCGCTATTTGTCCAGTTTCTCGATTCAGTTGTAAGTTGGGCCGAAATGTTTCAAATATATTTAATTATTGATAACCACACTTTCAACCCTTCGGTAAATACCAGTCCTAATGTGGGAACGATACTGAACAAGGTTTGGAAACAGATGGCAGCACATTATAAAAACCGGTCAAAATATATTATTTATGAAGTATTAAATGAGCCACATGGAATCACCACTTCTACCTGGGGTACCATCCAGAAAAATGCCATCGATGCCATCCGGACTGAGGATACAGAACATTATATCATTGTTGGTGGAGCCGAATTCAACAGTATTTATGAGCTCAGTAAACTCCCGGTTTATACCGATTCAAAACTCTGGTACACCTTTCATTTTTACGAACCCTTTTTATTCACCCATCAGGGGGCTTCATGGTCAACTCCTTCAATGACCGATTTGAGCGGAGTGCCTTTTCCCTATAACGATACTGCAATGCCCGAATGTCCAGCATCACTGAAAGGAACCTGGATTGAAAGCAGCTTGAACAATTACCACAACGATGGAACTATTGCCAAAGTAAAAAGCCATATTGATGTTGCTTTAGCGTTTAAAAATTCACGGAATGTGGATATTTTCTGTGGTGAATTCGGGGTTTACATGCCAAACAGCCCTGACACCGACCGGGATTTTTGGCACCAAACCGTACGCGGATATTTTGAAGAAAACCAGGTTCCGTGGGCTCTGTGGGAATATAAGGGGGGGTTTGGCATTTTTAATAAAAATTCATCGGAAATGTTTGATTACGATTTAAATGTTTCGTTGGTAGAGAGTTTGGGATTAACCGTACCTGAACAACACGAATACACCTTATTGCCCGATAGTGTGGGCTTTCGGATGTATTCCGATTATATTGAAACAAACATCCTTGATGCAGCCATTGGTACCCAGGCCATTGATTTTTATGCCCATGAACTTCCAAACAATGGCAACTATTGCCTGAAATGGGAAAACGCGAGCCAATACAGTTCCATTGGATTTAACTTTAATCCCGATAAAGATTTATCGAAATTGGTTTCTGAAAATTACGCCTTCGATTGTTTTGTCCGTGGGGTGGATGCCACTACCAAATTCGATTTACGGTTCATTGATACAAAAACAGACGATTCCGATCATCCCTGGCGGATGGGTATAACCCTCGATAATTCTGATATTCCGATGGATAGTTATTGGCATCACCTGAGAATTCCTTTTACTGACTTTATTGAAAAGGGTTCGTGGGATGTGGATACCTGGTATAATCCACAGGGAAAATTCGACTGGAAAGCCGTTGACCGGTTCGAAATTGTGGCGGAACATGGAAATATGGGCGAAAAAGTTCTTTGGTTTGACAATTTGCACATTTCGAATCAGGATACCGCGCAAATTTGGGAAACAGATCCAATTGTTATTGAAAACTCGATTAATTACAATCAAAACCAAAATTGGATTCTTTACCCAAATCCCATGACTGATAATTTACAGATTACCAGCCCGAAAATTACTACGGAGAATGTAATACTGAAAATATTCAACCTTTCGGGGCAATTGGTTTTTGAAAAATCAGTAAGCCAAATGGCAAATAATTGCTTTGAATGGAAAGGCCAGAATAACTTTGGGGAAACGGTGGATTCAGGTATCTATTTTTTGCAGATTATTCAAGGCAATCAGCTTACAACTTATAAAATTGTGAAAGCCGTTTCCGATAGATTTTAAGATTAAGGATTCCAAGTTTTTAGTTGCTGGGTGGATTTTGTGGACATATGTAATTTAGCCACAAAATCACCAATAACTTTCCTAATGAAAGAAAATAATGAGTTATTGCAAAGACGCACCTTTTGATTCATCCCATTGGAAATGTTTTAATACCCGTAATGCCCGTAACGTATTCCACCGGCTGGGCTTTCCGGGTTTTTCCATCTCAAAATGGGTCTGTCCCGGATGCTTTCCCTGAAGGTTCCAGGTTCCATCGGTTCGCCGCTTTTTCAGGATAATTGTTAATGCTTCGTGCATCCTTTCATCATATCCAATGTGGGCTGAACGGAAATATTCCAGCGACTTTAAAATATCATAATACCAACGGGGAGGGTAGGACAGAGTCATCATTTTTTTATCCATTATTTCTCCGGTCCTGTGCGATTGATAAAGTTTATGAGCTAACAAAAACTCTCGCGATTCACCTGCTATTCTTTTTAATTCCTCTTCCCGGTAGCAATATTGATTGGCCAAATATTCCTGAATCCCTTCCAAGACGGACAAAGTAGAATGCATGGAGCTGTGACGGGCACCCGAGCGGTTCCATCGGCAGTTAAAACCTCCATCGGGTAATTGCTGTGAAACAATAAAATCAATTACTGAATGCAAGTCTTCCTGTGGTACCCGGAAGTAGGACAGATAATTGAGGGCCATTCCATTAATGCAAACATCGCTATTATTGATGGAACCACTCGGGTTGATTCCGCCATCGTGTCCTTTTTCATGGGTAACAATCAATTTCAGCGTTTGATGAACCGGGATGCAATCTTTTGATATGTTCAGATGTTTTAAGTCGAGCAATGTGTAATGCGACGAAATCCATTTAGGCTGATAAAATCCACGTCCCCAATGGCCCGAAGGGTTTTGCTGGGCCAGGAATTGCGCCCCCCAACCTGCATATTCTATGGATTGCTGAATATCGGGTCTCTCAATTCCTAACAAATCGCGGTACACCTGATATTGGATGGCCGGGTCACCCTGAAGGAGCCAGGATATTACCTGATTATTAAATTCCATTTTTCATTATCTAATGAGTTATCACCATTTTCTTAAATCCATACCCGTTTTGATTAGCAACTTTGACCAAATACTGACCATTGTTAAAATGGCTTACATCCAAATTCCATGTTTCATTTATTGAAAAGTCTTGATGTATGACTTGACCAAGCATATTCAGAATAGTGATTGATGAGTTTGCGACCTGTGTCAGGTAAAGAGTTTGATTGACAGGGTTTGGGAAAAGGTTAAAATTTATAGAATTCTTGTGTTCAGGGATTCCTTCAGGATCAAAAACCAGGCGGATGGCAGGAACAAAATCCAAAGTAGTCCAGGTTCCATCTATATTGGCGATACTTTCATATTCAAAGTTGTGAAAATTTGAAGTATCAATTCCAATTGGAAGGTAATTGTTTTTAATGATCATGTTTTTAAAACTGAAACCAAAGTAGTATAAGCTATCAGGATGGAACGTCAGAAAATAAGTATAGAACCCTATAAATGCACTGCTGCTATTTATATCCATGGGTTCTTCAAGAATTAAGTGTTGATTTTCATAGATTTTTGCAGTTAAAAGACCATATTCAGGCCATTCATCCATAAAATCAATCTCCATGTATGCAATTTGATGTTCGTAGTTTTTTAACTTTAAAGTGGAACCTATAAAAAGATCATTCCAATCATAAAAATCAATATCTAACATTCCGGTTGGCGTGGTACTTCTTGATACATTTACCCAATCGGGATGAAAAAGCTCAAATGATAGCGTATCTGTATTGTTTGATAAATCATCTTCAATCAAATTACTTTTTAGCAGATAGATAATTTTAAATTCACCAATAGGAATTGCTTTATTCCAAGTAATAAAAGAACGCTCAAACTGGATGGTATCTATTTCAAGCGGTTCCAGAACATTAATGGTGTCAGAATAATAGGTGTCCAGAACATTTTCGGAATAACCTTCGAGAACCTTTATCTCAAGAAAAACCTCTGTGGAGCTTACTTGTCCCACATTTTGTACAACGGCTCCATAAAAAATAGTGTTTAATGATACATCAATGTATTCGCTGTAAAACCCGCCATTGGGTTCATTGAAATTAATGGTAGGTTTTACCAATTGCATATCGTGTAGTAAGGTATCTTCTGATTTCAGATTTTCTAAGGAAAATCCAGACAGGCTATTTGTAGTTGCTAAAAAAACTGAAACTAAAATAAATAAAGTTGTGTAAGTTTTTTTCATAGTGTTCTGGGCTTAATTGTTATAAAATAAAGGTAGCTATTTTTCAAAAAAAATAACCGGTAATTTCTCAAATCTGTTTTCTAATAGAAAAAAATACAGATCATTCATGGTGCAAATGGTTACATTTGCCCAAAATTTTCAGATCCAAAACAAACATAAAAAAAATACCAATGAAGAGAACCGCGTTTACTTCGTTTCATGAAGCATTGGGGGCCCGGATGGCACCATTTGCCGGATACAACATGCCTATTGAATATTCTGGAATAAAGGACGAACACCTAACTGTACGTGAAAAAGTGGGTGTTTTTGATGTATCGCACATGGGTGAATTTTGGGTGAAAGGCCCCAAAGCTTTCGATTTAGTACAAAAAATAACCTCAAACAATGTGGCCGAGCTTTTCGACGGAAAGGTTCAATACAGTTGCTTCCCCAACGGAAAAGGGGGTATTGTGGACGACCTGTTGGTTTACCGCTTTAATACCGAAACCTATTTGTTGGTGGTAAATGCCGCTAATATTGATAAAGACTGGGCCTGGTGCGAAAAACATGCCCGCGCAATGGGAATGGTTATTGGCAAGGAATTGTACAATGCCTCCGACGAAATCTGCCAGTTGGCCATTCAAGGGCCATTAGCTTTAAAAGCCATGCAAAAACTTACTACCGCCAATGTGGTGGACATGGAATATTACACCTTCCAGAAATGTGATTTTGCCGGTATTAAAGATGTCATCTTTTCAACCACCGGATATACCGGCTCAGGAGGTTGCGAAATTTATGTGGCCAACAATGATGGTGCAAAATTATGGAAAGCCGTTTTTGAAGCCGGAGCCGGATTCGGCATCAAACCTATTGGTTTAGGAGCTCGCGATACCTTACGGCTGGAATCGGGTTTTTGCCTGTACGGTAACGATATTAACGATGAAACCTCAGCCATTCAGGCAGGTTTAGGCTGGATTACCAAATTTGTGGATGGAAACCATTTCATAGATCGTGCTCTTTGGGAAAAGCAAAAAAACGATGGTGTGGAGCCCCGTTTAAAAGGTTTTGTGATGATTGATAAAGGAATTCCCCGTCAGCATTACAAAGTAGTTGATGCCCAGGGCAGCGAAATTGGCGAAGTAACTTCCGGAACCATGTCGCCCTTAACCAATTTAGGAATTGGGATGGCCTACCTGAACAAAGGTTGGTGGAAAGAGGGAACGGAAATCTACATCCAGATACGTAACAAAAACCTGAAAGCAGTGGTTACCAAACCGCCATTTTTCGAAAGTAAATAAATACATTTTTAAACTGAAGCCTCCACAACGTTGGGGGCTTTTTTGTAGGTTCTGATTCAATAGCCTCAATTTTTAAAGAATGGTAATTTGTGGTGAATAACCTGAACCATATTAAAACTCATACCATAATCTCATTTCTCGTTTCTGAATCCTCAATCTAAACATATTCTCGTATCTTTGTTTTTATTCAGTTACCCTAAATCCGCAAGTCATTTGGGAAACCAATGAAAGTCACGGGGTGACTCAATTTGACACAAAGAAGGCAAACAATTGGTGTTCAATTAGTCATCCCGTGACTTGCGGAAATAAGGAATTATACCAAATTAATTTATCGCTATGAAGTCAACGTTTCTTTCATTTAGCTGTTTTGCGCTGTTTTTAGTTGTATTTGCAGGCTGTTCATCGAACGATGATTCCGATCCGGAAGTAAAAAACTATCAAAAGGTAAATACTTTGGCGGTTGAAACCATCAAAGCGTTTTTAACCTCATCGGGGCAGTCACAGATGGTGGATGATATTTTTTATGGCGTTGATATTTATACCTACCAATATCCTATGGAATACATGGGGAAAAACATTACAGCTTCCGGGTTGGTTTGTGTGCCGGTGGCTGCTGGTAAAAGCTTCCCGGTATTGAGTTTTCAGCACGGAACAATGGTGGCTAAAAACGAGGCTCCTTCGGTTTCCTACGCGTACCTGACCCATCTTTCACTTTCCATGCTGGCCGGTATGGGTTACGTGTTGGTTATTCCCGACCTGGTAGGGTTTGGTAGCTCGTCGGATTATTTCCATCCCTACCTGAATAAAGAAAGCAATGTGGATGCGGTTGTTTCCATGTTGGAATCTGTCAAAGCCTTGCCCGATGGAACCCTTTCCGGCGTTTCACCCAACGACAGCTTGTTTTTGGCCGGTTATTCGCAAGGAGGCTGGATAACTTTGGCAACCATGCAATACCTTGAATTGCAAAACAACACCGGTTGGGATGTTATCGGGACCGCTTGCGGCGCCGGGCCATACAATCCCGAGCAGTTAATGAACTATGTATTACAGCAGGAAACCTATCCAAAACCTTTCTATCTGGCTTATGTCCTGTTGTCGTATATCGAAGACGGCACTATTTCGGACCAGCTTTCTATCTATTTTAACGAACCTTATGCTTCCAAAGTAAAAGGTTTGTTCGATGGCATCAACTCAGGAACAACCATTGATGCGGGACTGACTACTGTTACCCGTGATTTGTTTACCGAAGATGTGTTCGATTACCCGGAAATTTCTGCTTATGATGAATTGAAAGAAGCCTTTGCCCAAAACCGGGTTGAAGCCTGGCATAACGAAACCCCTTTGCTATTGCTCCATGGCGAAATGGACACTTACATTCCTCGGGAGCTTTCCGATACTATTTATTCACAATTTATCAGGGCAGGTTCTGAAAATGTGACTTACCAACCCATTCCCCTGAACGATCACAATACCGCGGCCATTCCTGCTATTGCAATTGCCGTAGAGTGGTTTCAAATCTTTAAAAATTCCCCTGTAGAATTATAGTATTTATTTAATCAACCTATCATCGTGTTAATTATTGATTATCATCATCTTGATTTTATTATCAGGATTGAATTAAAAGGAAATATTCAGATTGAGGAAATAAATGAGATGGCAAAAACTTTGAAAGAAAATACCCAAAGGGATGTCTATTATTCTTTGAGCGATGCCTGAAATGCTACCTATTCTTTTGGACTTGATGATTTGCAAATACATTTTTTAATAAGGAAAGGGCTGGTCACAATTTAAAATCGAAAATATTTTCTACAGAAGATGCGGCGATTGAAAGGATTAAAAATTTAAGGGCTTTTCATAAATAATAGATCAATAAGATTATAGATTCAAGTTAATACATTTTTTATACTTCAATCACGAAAGGCGAAGAGATAATTAACTGAAAATATCGGATCAATGGAACTGGATGAATATTATAAAATATTAAATGTAGAAAAACATTCTTCAAATAGAAAGATTGAAAAATCATATAGGAAGCTTGCATTGAAATATCATCCTTATGTTTTACGCGACAAAAAATATTATAATAAATTCATATCGTTTTATATAAGTTACAAGCTTTTAACCAAACTCAATGAAAAACAAATTGGAAGGTACAGAACTAAAATTGAATTGTTTGATGAGTGGAATGTAAAATATAAAGAGCAAGTGATAGAAGAAGCAAAAGAGCTAGCAAATTTACCTTTTGACATATTTGAAAAGAAACTATTACCTGGATTCAATCTTTTTCTTTTTATATTTTACCTAGTAGGATACATATTAGCATTAATTCTAATTTTTATACCATTTTTAGCGTATAAATCTGGTTTCTTATCTTGGTACATGACAATCATTATTACTGGGATATATACCTTCCCATTATTTGCATATTCATTAAAGATTTATAATCGAGAAGAATGGCATTTGATAAGATTTATAAAATACAGAAAAGAAAAAAGAGAATCAATGAAATGTTAGTCTAAAATAACTAAGCAGGTGTAAATATGTAATAAAAGCTGACTCATAGCTAAACAGAATTAGGTGAAATGCTACAGACAATCAATGATTTATAGTTAACTACCATATTTTCTTTGCTATGCTAATAAAAGTATAACTATAATCTGTTTAAATTTTCAGAATTCAATTATTTTTCCTCATTAAGCAATTGTTCATAATAATTTATTGTAAATATCATTAAAACGCTTACTGATTTAAGTAAATATCATACATTTGCTTAATAATTATTAGGAAAGTTAAAACTAAGGATACGGTTTAATTTTATTTAGTGCAATCTGTTATAAAATAGGTAACAGCATAGGGATTAGAGGGGCAAAAGCGGGATTAACCTTAGAATTTGTTTTAAATTAGCATCAGACAAAATAACTTTTAAGATTATTATAATATATTAAAATCCAATAAATTATGAGAAAGCACATTTTCAACGCCGGCCCCTGCAAATTATCCGACCCCTGTTTGGAAAATACTGCCAAAGCCATTTTGGAGTTAAATAATAGCGGACAATCCATACTCGAAGTTTCGCACCGGAGTAAAGATTTTGAACCCATTATTAACGAGGCCATGGCTTTATTCAAAGAAGTTTTAAACATCCCCGACAACTACCATGTGTTGTTTTTGGGCGGTGGCGCCAGTTTGCAATTTGCCATGATACCATTCAACTTTTTAAAAACCAAAGCTGCCTACGTCGATACCGGAACATGGGCGAACAAAGCCATTAAAGAGGCCAAGTTATTTGGGAAAGTGGAAGTAATTGCCAATTCCGAAGATAAAAACCACACCTATTATCCCAAAGGGTTTAAAATCCCTGCCGATGTGGATTACCTGCATATTACCAGCAACAATACCATCCGTGGTACCGAAATATTTGAAGATTTGGATTCCCCCGTGCCTTTGATTGCCGATATGTCGTCGGATATTATGAGCCGCCCGGTGGATGTTTCAAAATATGCCATGATTTATGGCGGGGCACAAAAGAACCTGGGACCTGCCGGGGTCACTTTCGTCATCCTGCGCGACGATATGCTGCAAAAAGTAGTGGCCGATCGCCCCATCCCTTCCATGCTCCGTTACGATGTGCACATCAAAGATGGTTCCATGTACAACACGCCCCCATGCGTGAATATCTTTGCCTTGAACGAAACCCTCAAATGGGTGAAAGCTTCCGGCGGTATCAAAGCAATGGACCGGTTAGCCAACGAACGTGCCGATATGTTGTATGCCGAAATCGACCGTAACACATTGTTCCGTGCCCCGGTTGAAAAAGGTTCGCGTTCGCGCATGAACATCCCGTTTGTTTGGGCCGACGGTACCGAAGACCTGACCGAAAAATTTATGGAACTGGCCAAAAGCCGCAAAATTGTGGGCATCAAAGGGCACCGTTCCGTGGGCGGGTTCCGCGCATCAACCTACAATGCCTGTACCATTGACGATGTAAAAGCTTTGGTGACCTGCATGCAGGATTTTGAAAAACAGATTAAAGGATAAATATTTCACATAAGCCACCGGATGGATATCGCAGATGATAACATTTCGTCCGGTGGTTCCTTAAATCCACAAGCCGCAGTGCGGCTTTAATGAAAATGAGTATTTTAAAATAAATCCCGTAGTATCTGATTTCGTGAAGTTGCGCCGCGACTAAATAACTCATTTTCATGATGATTAATATTTTACTTGCGGAATCAAGGCGACAAATAAATCAAAATATCCAAACTATGAAACAGACCATGTCTGAGATAATAATTGAGACACACACGAGCATGATTAAACTGTGTGCCAAATCACAAACATGGTCACAAATTTTAAACACATGAAAACTATATTAATTGCAACACAAAAACCCTTCGCGAAGATTGCGGTTTCCCAGATGAAGCAAATTGCCGAAGACAAAGGGTATAAAGTGGTATTGTTCGAAAAATATGCCGAGCAATCTGATTTTGAAAAAGCGGTGACCGACTGCGATGCCATCATCATCCGTAGCGATTTGGCCACCAAAGAGGTGTTCGATGCGGCCAAAAACCTGAAAATCATTGTACGCGCCGGCGCCGGTTTCGACAACATTGATTTGGCCGCGGCTACTGCCCACAACGTGGTAGCCATGAATACTCCCGGCCAGAATTCAAACGCCGTGGCCGAACTGGTATTTGGCATGATGATTTCGGCTGCCCGCAACGGGTACGACGGTAAAGACGGCGTGGAGCTCCGTGGTAAAAAACTGGGCATCCATGCTTATGGAAACGTCGGGCGGTACGTGGCCGAAATTGCCAAAGGTTTCGGGATGTCCGTGTATGCGTTCGATCCCTTTGTGGCTAAAGAAAAAATGCAGGCAGAGGGAGTGACACCTGTTTCATCGGTGGAAGAACTCTACAGCACCTGTCAATATGTGTCGTTGCACATCCCTGCCACGGCCCAAACCAAAAAATCTATCAACTTCGGGTTGTTGAATAAAATGCCCCAGGGAGCCGTGTTGGTAAATACTGCACGCAAAGAGGTGATTGACGAAGATGGCATCTTAAAGATGATGGAAAACCGTGCCGATTTCAAATACCTGTCGGATATTGCCCCGGACTGTGCCCATGTGTTTGCCGAAAAGTATGAAGGAAAATACTTCTTTACCCCTAAAAAAATGGGAGCCCAAACCGCCGAGGCAAATATCAATGCCGGTATTGCCGCTGTCAACCAGATCATTGACTTTTTTGAAACCGGCAATGTGAATTTTAAGGTAAATAAATAATAAGGAATTAACAGTAAACCTTAAACATATAAAAGGGGCTTATCGAAAATGGTAAGCCCTTTTTTTTCCCTCTATGACCGAGACAAGACCTGTCATTCCGAACGAAGTGAGGAACTAAGCGAAGCGATCTCACCAAAGGTAATCCCCTTTTTTACTGCAAGGAATCTCAATGTGTAATTAACTATCTACCTCCAATGAATGAAATATGAAGTTGATAAATGAAAAATTGATAAGAGAAATATGAAAATTCCTGGAAAAACTTTATTTTCTACCTTAACCTTAGTAGAAAATGTGGGCGTATAGAATAACCTTATTACCTTATTATGGTAAAAACAAGCAACAAATAAGGTAATAAGGTTGTGTTTGTGTCAAAAAATGTATTCTACTAAGGTTGAAAAAATGTATTTTCTCATAAATGAAGTGAACAAATAAGGTGGGTTTTACTAATTTATTTGTATCAAAACAATTGACTATCAATATTTAATAACATTTGGCCTGACGGCTGCGCCCCCGGGGAAACTTTTCAAGACAAAAAAGAATGGCACGCCGGTGCCGCAGATGCTCCGCAACGCAAATCCCCGCAGGTTCCTTCAACCGCGAAGGCGCAAGGGATGTAACGCCGGCCTCCGGCCGGTTTTTCATAGTAACCCATAAAGAATGGCACGCCGGTGCCGCAGATGCTCCGCAACGCAAATCCCCGCAGGTTCCTTCAACCGCAAAGCCACAAGGGATGTAACGCCGGCTTCCGGCCGGTTTTTGCCGGATATGTAAAGTATTACAAAAAACAGGGGAACCATTGTTGCGGATATGTAAAGTATCACGAAAATCATGTAAACCATTACTGCAGATATGTAAAACATCACAAAAAACAGGGGAACCATTACTGCGGATATGTAAAGCATCACGAAAAACATGTAAACCATTGCTTCGGATATGTAAAGCATCACAAAAAACAGGAAAACCATTACTGTGGGTATGAAAAACATCACAAAAAACATGTAAACCATTGCTGCGGATATGTAAAGCATCACGAAAAACAGGGAAATATATCCTTAAATCCGCAGAAAAAATACAAACTTGCTGATAGTCACGGTGTGACTTTTTATTTAAAAGCATCTGTTTTTTATCCATAAGTGTCATTTAATTTACAAGTCACGGCGTGACTTGCGGAATTTAGGTCTATTTAAAAAATGGCCCGATGGATTCAAAAATGAATGCACCTGCCTTAAAATATTCCCATGCCGCCATAAATTATAGCGGGGGACGGATAGATATTTACAACCGATTTTTATTTACTGCCGTTACAGACAGTCTTTTTATTGATGGTTTGGTATAAGTTTAAACCGTGCCAGTTGCGGGATTCAAGACCGTTTGACAGATTATGGTAAAATAATTTTGTTTTTTTAAAAATATGATTTACTTTTAACTGCATGTAGCCAAATAGTTTACCATGAAATAAACCAATATTATATGTATATGGCAAATTCAAAAAAGACCAAATGGGATTTGTCTGAGGCTATCGCTGCCGGCGAAAAAGCCTTGGTATTATCCGTAAAGTATTCCGACCTGTTGGGCGGACGAATTACCCAAGCCGGGACAGATACCCTGCGCACGGATGTTGAAAACCTGAAAAAGTTCCCGGTAGATGGCACCCAGAAACTGGTGGAACAAAAAGCAAAAACCGCCGGGAAGGACAGCTCCCTTTCCGATTTGAACCTGCTGGTGGGCAGCATCCGCACCTTAGTAAAGAAAAGCCCCACCGCCACCCCCGAAATGAAGAAAGCTTTTGGCGTGGGTGCCCGGTTAAGCAACAGCAGCAGCCACCAACTGGCCGCGGGCAAATTAGTTGTAGAGGCTTACAACAACTTTACCGGTTGGAGCACCACGGTGGGTATCCTTGAAGCCGATATAACCGCCATTAAGGCGTACATTGCCGAATTTGAGGATAAAGCCAACAAGCAAACCGAGGCCGTAAAAGCCAAGATGGACGCCACCTTCAGCAAAAACAGCCTGCAACGGCAGGTTGAGGACGAGGTAAGCCGTATTTCGGCCCTGGGGGTGATTGCTTTTGGCAAAAAAGACCCGGCGGCAGCACAACTGTTCGAGGATTTAATCCCCTCGCACAGCAGCCCCAAAGGCAACGGCGACGGCACCGCTACCCCCGGAACCCCGGCGTAACTGTTAAACGCTTATATAGGTTATTAAAAATACATCCCCGCTGCCCGAGACGGAATGTTGAGGGTGGTGGGGATTTTGGAAAGAGAAAGGTTAAAAACCAACGAAATATAATTTCATATAAATTGGGATTATATGGTAATTAGCAAAAATTATAAAGACAACTCAGCAAACAATAGAAATGTATAAAAATGATTTTCTGCAATATTGATGAAGAAATAGAAGAAAGATTAGAATACCGAACTCGTTTTTCGGATGTAATCCCTAGCGACTTTAAATTGCAAAGAAATGGAATTGCATTTATTTCTTTTGATAAAGAATATATAAGTTGTGTCATGTCATATCGAAAAACTGGTCGTGTTGCAACACAGGTAGACCGTATCACCTTTAGATTTCCAATAATTCTAGAGCAAAAAATTAAAATAAATGACATTATTGATTACTTCTCAAATAATTTAAAATCACACTTTCAAAGACAAACCGAAAATCATATAACAGTTCTTTCGGAAAAGGTTGAAAAGAAATTTTTATCATTTTTTAAAGAATCATACCCAGACTTATATGATGAAATAGAAGAGTTGAAATTGCGTCTAGAAAATAATATTCCTTATTATAGTCATAAAGCCGAGGAAATTATTGCTCTTGAGAAAGATGCTTTAAATATTGTTTTCAAAATGTTCAATTTTGAAGAGTCTGATTTACCCGTATGGAGTTCAAATGATGACTCAGCTCCATTTTTAAATGGTTACAGTCATTTAACGATACGTGAAGACCCAATGATTAATCATGATTCTCAGGTTTTCGGTGATTGGTCTATTGAAAAACAATTTGTTCAAGGAGCAGTCGAGTTTATGAAAGAAAATCAAAAGATTACATTGATGAATGTAAATCGTCAACCATTAGAAAAGACATTAGGCGTTGATTTACTTATATATCATCATACTTTTAAATCATACATAATGATTCAGTATAAACGTATGGTGAAAGAAAACGACCAATATATTTATAGACCAAATGATTCTACGTATGATTCTGAAATTAAAAGAATGATTGATTTTACTCAAGAACTTAGTTCTCAGGTAAATGATTCTATTGAGAATTATCGTTTAAATAATGAATTGTTCTACTTTAAACTTTGCCCTGCTAGAATTGAAAATTTGAATTCAAAAAAAATGGTTTCAGGAATGTACATTCCTTTAAAATTGTGGACTATTACGCTAGCGGATAAAAGTACTGACGGACCCAAAGGTGGAAAGCAACTTAGTTTTAAAAATACCGGTAGGTATTTCTACAACTCTCAATTTATTAATTTGGCTCAAAACGGTTGGATTGGAACACGGATTTCAGATTCTGACAAAATTACTGAATTAATAAAGTCATCGATTGATTCGAATAATTCATTAACTATTGCAAAATATGAATTAATTTAAGAAAATATGACTATCGGGAATCTTTAATATCAATTTTATAGTTCTCACTTACACATGCTATTAAAAGGCGATCGAACATATTTTCACCAAAATATCGTCTAT
>Ga0209016_1001863_pt1 | contig 15468 bp, 19 predicted proteins | sample EPASupsiteSAE305_FD_187265 | JGI IMG/M metagenome (GOLD analysis project Ga0209016, IMG submission 187265) | Bioremediated contaminated groundwater microbial communities from EPA Superfund site, New Mexico - SAE3-05 (SPAdes) (version 2) | ecosystem: Environmental > Aquatic > Deep subsurface >...
AAACTGCCGGCCATGGCCGGCCAAAATTAAAGGCCCAAGCGGCAGGGTATGACATTTTAACTTTGCCCGCTACTATGACACTTTAACTTAGCCTTTACAACGCCAACCAACCCCTTGACAGTCCGGGGCCAAATGAGATAATATGTATATATTAGTGAAAGCGGCCCAAAGGGCTGTTTTTATATACCCACAAATCAACGAATCAACAACAAATCTACGAATAAATAAAACATGTTTGTAAATTCGCGGTGAATTTATTGATTCGCGGGTGTGGATAATTATAATAAATATGATTGCCAGTATAAAAAATTATCTTGAATCATCCATCGCCGAAATGAAAAAAGTAACCTGGCCGACTCGGCGCGAAACGTATAATTATACCCTGATGGTAATCGGCATCAGCGTTTTCGTCGCCGCTATCCTTGGCGCCTTTGATTACGCCTTTGCCAAAGGTTTTGAATTATTGATAAACAGATAAATGAGTTAAAAAGTTAAAAGTATAGAGTTGAAAGTATTAAAAAAATATCTTTTTACTTTATAACTTCATAACTTTCAAATTTTGCATATGGCTCGTCAAATTTTAAATCAGGGTCGGAGATGGTATGTAATCCATACTTACTCGGGCTACGAGGAGAACGTTTCCCGGAATTTAAAGCAGAGGACGGATTCGCTTGACATGAGCGACAAAATTTTCAACGTCCTTATTCCGACCGAGAAAAAAATAAAAATAAAAAACGGCAAGCGAAAAGTTGTTGAAGAAAAAATTTTTCCGGGCTACGTGCTCGTGGAAATGATCGTTGACGACGATTCGTGGTATGTTGTCCGGAATACCCCGAACGTAACCGGCTTTATCGGGACAGGAACAGTTCCGACGCCAATCAGCGAAAAGGAAGTGAAATCCCTGCAGAAAAGGATGGGAGTGGACGAGCCGAAATTTATTATTGACGTTTCCGCCGGCTCGCCGGTTCGGATTATTGATGGTCCGTTTAAAAACCTTGAGGGGAAAGTTACCGAAGTTGACGAAGGCAAAGGCAAGATAAAAGTTCTGGTTTCCATGTTTGGCCGGGAAACTCCGGTGGAACTGGACTTTTTGCAGATTAAAAAAATTTAATTTAGTTAAAAGTAAAAAGTTAAAAGTTTATAAAGTAATACTTTATAGCGCTTCTACTTTCAACTTTATACTTTATAACTTTTAACTAATCATATGGCAAAAAAAGTAATGACCGTTATAAAATTGCAGGTCGCGGGCGGACAGGCTAATCCGGCTCCTCCGGTCGGTCCGGCGCTCGGTCAGCACGGAATAAATATCCAGCAGTTTTGCGTCCAGTTTAATGAAAAGACTCGTGATCGGATGGGTGAAACCGTTCCGGTTGAAATTTCGGTTTACGAGGATCGTTCTTTCAGCTTTATCATGAAAACCCCGCCGGCTTCGGAATTGATAAAAAAAGCCGCGGGCATTTCCAAAGGCTCGGGAAAACCTTTAACTGAAAAAGTCGGAAAAATAACCAAAGCCCAGGTTAAAGAGATCGCCGAAAAGAAAATGGAAGATCTTAATGCCAACGACATTGAAGCGGCAATGCGGACGATTGAAGGCACCGCGAGGCAGATGGGAGTGGAAGTGAAGTAACCGCTCATAAGCATTTACGATTTTTCACCGCGGACAAGAAGATTAATAAATAATTGTGGGAGTCTGCCTGAGGCATACGCTCGCACCACGAAACAAATATGAAAAAAGCTAAGAAAAAAATTAAACAGGATTTTTCGGAAATCTACGATAAAAACAAGACTTACGGCATTGATGAGGCGATTGAGCTCTCAAAAAGAATGTCCAAAGCTAAATTTGACGCTTCGGTTGAGGTCCATTTCCGCTTAGGTATTGATACAAAAAAAGGCGACCAGCAGGTTCGCTCGGCTATTTCCCTTCCGCACGGAACCGGAAAAACCGTCCGGGTGGCGGCCTTTGTGTCAGCGGCGAACGAAAGCGCCTGCCGGGAAGCCGGAGCCGATTTAGTCGGCGGCGACGAATTGATTGCTGAAATAAAAAAGACTGAAAAAACCGATTTTGACGTGGCTGTTTCCGAACCGGAAATGATGAGGAAACTCGCGCCAATCGCGAAAATACTCGGCACCCGCGGGCTTATGCCTTCCCCGAAGAACGAGACTGTTACTCCTAACCCGGCAAAAGCCGTTTTAGAACTGAAAAAAGGCAAAGTGAGTTTTAAAAACGACGACACCGGCAATATCCATGTCGCTATCGGCAAAGTGAGTTTTGATTCGCCGAAACTGGCTGAAAATTTTAAAACCCTGACTGAGGCCGTAAAAAAAGCCAAACCAACAAAATCCAAAGGCGTATATATTAAAAATATCGCCATCTCAACAACCATGGGACCCGGAATAAAAGTTAGTGTTTTGTAAAACTATTTATTCCATATAGATAAAAATCCGGCTGTGAAAGGCCGGATTTTTGTTTGCATTTTTAAGAAAGTCTTGATATGCTTTACTGAGAAAAATAGGCTTGAATATTAATTTAATCCGGGACTTTTAAAGTCCGCGAACCCTCGCCTTTAACCGCGCGGGGTAAATTAAACAGGACTTACGCGCCCGCTAAAGTCCTATCAAAAATATGTGGCCTCTAATTTTATTCATCGCCGGATTCATTGTCGTTTTTATAATTATCCCGGGTTTTAGGATTGTTCAGCAATATCAGATCGGCGTGGTTTTCCGGCTCGGAAGAATTATCGGAACTAAGGAGCCGGGTCTTACCTGGATTATTCCCTATATAGAATGGATGAGAAAAGTTGATTTCCGAACCATTACCATGCCCATTCCCCCGCAAAAAATCATTACTAAAGACAATATCTCGGTTGACGTATCGGCTGTCGCTTATTACAAAATCGTTGACGGAATAAAAAGCATTGTCGCAATTGAAAATGTCATGTCGGCGATAAATCAGATCGCGCAGACAACGGTTAGAAATATTGTCGGAAAATTCCAGCTAGACGAAATTCTTTCGGAGCGGGAAACTATAAACAAGGAAATACAAAAAGTTCTTGACGCCCATACTGAACCCTGGGGCGTTCTTGTGTCCCTCGTGGAAATAAAAGATATTGAATTACCGGAAAATATGCAAAGGGCCATGGCCAAGCAGGCCGAAGCCGAGCGGGAAAAACGGGCGAAAATCATCGCGGCCGAAGGCGAACTTTTAGCCTCGGAAAAATTGGGTCAGGCGGCGGATATTATCGCGGCTCATCCAATCGCGCTGCAACTCCGAAATCTGCAGACTATGGCCGAGATAAGCATTGAAAAAAATTCAACCATCATCTTCCCGGCTCAGCTAATGGCCAGCGTAGGCGATATAAAAAAATTTATTGAGGGCGAGAAGAAATAAAATATGCCTGATACAAAAAAACCCCGCGTTTCCCGTCTTTCCTGGGATGAGACTTTTATGAGTCTCGCTATGCTTGTCGCGCAAAGAACCGCCTGCCGCTATCACTTAGCCGGCGTGGTTATTGTTGATGATAAACATAAAATTATTTCCTTAGGCTACAACGGCCCGACCGAGGGCGATCTCCATTGCACCGAAGTCGGCTGCGCTAAAGTGGACGGTAATCCTGATACGGGCAAACTTGAACGTTGCCGGGGTATCCACGGCGAAATAAATGCCATCATCAACGCTAAAGACGCGAAAAGGCTCGCCGGCGCAACCATGTACACGGCTCTTTTTCCCTGTTATGACTGCATGAAAGCCCTAAATAACGTTGGCATTTCCGAAATCGTGTATTATAAGGAATATAAGCGCATGCAGACCGGGGGCGAGAATTTTGAAGAAGAAAATGAGGCCTGGGAGCTCGCCCGAAAGCGCGGTATGACCATAAGAAAATACGAGGGAAAAGTTTATTTGGATTTGCCGGATTTTAGCGAGCCGAAAAGTTGCTGTGGATAAAAATTATGATTCTAGGCATAAAAGAACTGCATAAATTAGTAAAAGAAATTAAGCTTGTGGAAAAACTTTGCGACCGGGAACAAAATAATCCCGAAGGTGCCGGGTTTGACTTGCGCATGGGCGAGGTTTATGAACTCCTTCCTACGACTGAACATGGATCGTCAGCCGGATTTTTAGGCGTTACCGAACGGGATACGCCAAAAATTAATCTTGTGGCTAAAAATGAAGAAGGTAAACCCGAAGCCGATAATTTTTTTATTTTTGAGCCGGGAAAATATTATCTTATTAAGACCATGGAAAAGGTAAACTTGCCTGTCACTCTGTCCGGCATTATTTTCCCCCGGACCACACTGTTTCGCTCTGGGCTTGGCCTCTTTAACGGCATTGTCCAGCCCGGATATTCCGGAGAACTGACTTTTGGTATCTGCAATTTAGGCAAAGCCGATATAAAAGTGAGTTTTGGCGCGCGCGTCGTCCATATTACTTTCCATGAAGTCTTAGGTTCCGGCAATCAATATCGCGGGCAATGGCAAGGCGGAAGGGTTTCAACGGATGGAACAGAAAAACAGGTTTAGTAAATTAAAAATTACGAATTACGAATTACGAATGCCAAAAATAAGATTCATTCGTAATTAATAATTCGTAATTCGTAATTAAAATGCAGCATCCCGAATACCAATACCTCAACCTCTTAAAAGACATAATGGACAACGGCGCGGATAAGAAGCTTTTTTTTACGCCGGAAGTTTTAGCTGAATATGAAAAAAAAGGCGAAGAGCCGCCCTTTATCCGTTCGGTTTTCGGCCGGGTTTGCCGTTATGATTTAAGCCAGGGCTTTCCGCTTTTGACGACAAAAAAAACTTTTATCCGCGGAATTATTGAGGAATTAATCTGGTTTTTGTCCGGCAGTTCTAATATTAAATATCTTGTTGACCGCGATGTCCATATCTGGGACGACTGGGCGTGGAAAGCTTACCATAAGCATTGCCTAAAAAATTGCCCTCAGGATGATTTGTCCCAGGCTGATTTTATCGCTAAACTAAAAGCCGAACCCGCGGAAAGAGAATTCGTTAAAAAATGGGGCGATTTAGTTACTATTTACGGCCGGATGTGGCGGCGCTGGCCAGCCTCGGATGGCCGGGAGATTGATCAGCTCGGATATGTAATTGCCGGATTAAAAGATAAACCTTACCGCAAATCCTACGTTGTCTCGGCCTGGAACCCGGATTTTATTTATTCCATGGCCTCGGAAAAAAATAGGAACGAAGTCCCGCCATTCTGCCATACGACTTACCAGCTCGCCGTTGTCGGCGGAAAACTAAACCTCGGGCTTTATCAGCGCTCGGCTGATTTATTTTTAGGCGTGCCGTTTAATATAGCGAGCTATTCCCTTTTACTTCTCATGATCGCGCAAGTTACCGGAATTGAACCGGGCGAATTCGTGCATTTTTTCGGCGACGTGCATTTATATTCTAATCATTTCAATCAGGCTAAGGAGCAGTTATCCCGCGAACCTTGCCCCCTGCCGACAATGAAAATTAATCCAGGCGTGAAAAACATTGATGATTTTATATACGAAGATTTTACATTAGAAGGCTATGACCCGCACCCAGGGATTAAAGCCGAGATAGCTAATATTGGGGGGTTTTAGATAGTTAAAAGTTCTCCGCCAAAGGCGGATCCGCCTCGGGCGGGAAAGTGAAAAGTGATTTTTGACAAAGAAAAAATGTCGCGTGGAGATGGTATGGCTCAGCATTATAAATTACATGAAGAAATTACTAATCGCCTCTAAAAACAAAGGTAAAGTTAGCGAGATTAAAAATACCCTGGCTGATATGGGTTTTGAAATTTTAAGTTTGGAGGATGTTCCGGGGGATGACAAACTAAAAGAAGTAGAGGAGCCGGCCATAACATACGAGGGAAACGCGATAATCAAGGCTATGACTATCGGTAATCGCTTCAGAATGCTGACTTTAGCGGATGATACGGGTTTGGAAATTGACGCTTTGGACGGCCGGCCAGGAGTCAATTCCTCGCGCTACGCCGACGGCACGACCGCCGGGCGCAATAAAAGTGTTTTGGATGAAATGCGTGGCATGCCAGACGAGAAACGAACTGCGAGATTTAGATCGGTTATAGCGATTTATGATCCGGAAACGGAAAAAGTCCAGACCTGCGAAGGAAAAATTGAGGGTATAATAGCTCGCGAACCCAAAGGCGAAAACGGTTTTGGATATGACCCGATATTTTATGTTCCCGAGCTAGAAAAAACTTTGGCGGAAATAAGTTTTAGCGAAAAAAGTTCGCGTGATCACAGAGCAAGGGCAATGAGTAAGGTTAAGGAAATTTTAAGAGAATATTTTTTATGAAAATAATACTAATGATGGTAATGACCGCTGACGGAAAAATCGCTAAGACGAGCGATCATTTTCCTGATTGGGGCAGTCCTGAAGACAAGAAATTATTCGCCAAAGTGACGAAAGAAGCTGGCGTAATTATTATGGGCCGCAACACCTTTGCCACTCTTCCCTCTCCTTTGCCCGGCCGGCTGAACGTGGTATTTACCAGAGACACGAACCGCGAGGCAATCCCGGGAGTAAAATGGGCGACCGGCGAGCCAAAAGATGTTCTAAAAGAACTAGAAGTCATGGGTTATAAAACCGCGATTCTCGCGGGCGGAGCGAAAATTAATACCGTATTCCTTGAAAAAGAACTCATAGACGAAATTTATTTAACCATTGAACCGAAAATTTTCGGCGACGGGATCGGAATTTTTAACGGTGATTTTGACGAAAAGCTGGAGTTAATGAGTATGGAAAAGTTGAATGAGAATAGCCTGGCGCTGAAATATAGAGTAATAAAGCCTTAACTTGACTAAAATTAGTAAAAAATATAGTTTATCTATACCTATGTTCATTATGATCTGAAGGGGGGTGAGGCGAATGGCAAGGCAGGAGAGGGATGAAAGGAACACGACAACCCAAGAGAGAGGCCGGCCGGCACTGTGCCGGCTGTAAACAAGGGCTGTCAAGGGCCCGGCAGAGAAACGGCAAGCAATATTGCCCAAATTGCGAGCCGAAGAAACAAGATGACCGGGACTGGTAAACGAAGAGTGCTCTTGCGTCAGTATCGTGATTTTATATCACTTTTTGCAAGAGCACTCTTCATCAACACTTTTATGAAAAAGAAAAAAATATATGCGATTGTCGGCATGGCCGGCTCGGGAAAATCGGAAGTTATAAATTACTTAACAGGAAAATTCGGCTGGCCGAAGGTTTATTTCGGCGATATCACTTTTGACGAAATGAAAAAACGGGGGCTGGAATTAAATTACGTTAACGAACGGATCACCCGCGAGGATTTAAGGAAAAAATTCGGCATGGGATGTTACGCGAAACTGTCCTTGCCAAAAATTAAAAAAGCCCTGTTAAAAAGCAATGTGGTTTTAGTAGAGAGCCTGTATAGCTGGTCCGAGTATAAAATTTTAAAAAATAAATTTAAGGACGCTTTTAAAATTATTGCCGTCCACGCTTCCCCGGCTATCCGTTTTAAGCGCCTCGCTAAAAGGAAAAACTGGCGGCCGATAAAAGACGCGAAAACGTTTAAGACCCGCGACTGGACCGAAATTGAAAATATTGAAAAAGGCGGCCCCGTAGCAATAGCCGATTATATGATAGTAAATGAGGGGACGAAAAAAGAGCTGGAGAAGAATATGAATATTATTTTAAAGAGGGAGCGGCTATTATGAAAGGCAAATTCATTGTTATCTACGGCGTTAATAATCTCGGCAAAACAACGCAGGCGGAACTTTTGGCCGAAAGGATTAAAGGCGAGGGCGAAAAATCAACGGTCATCAAATATCCGAGGTATGAAGTTGAGCCGGCCGGAAAATTAATCAACGAATATTTGCGCGGCGGCAATCCTTATAATTTTAACCCGCGGGAGTTGCAGCTTTTGCATTTTATTGACCGCATTTTTAACCAGCCTTTTTTATTTACCGCGCTCCGAAAAGGGATTAACGTTATTGCCGAGGATTATTTTGGAACGTCTATTGCCTGGGGAATGGCGAACGGCGTTGAGACTGATTTGCTTAAATACCTGAATAAATTTATTCTGCCTCCTGACCTGGCGATTCTTTTGGACGGCGAACGGTTTAAGGACGGGATTGAAGCCGCCCATCAGCACGAGCAAAACGATGATCTGATCGCCAAAGCCCGCCAGGCGCATTTGCAATTAGCTAAAGAATATGGTTGGATTGTAATTGACGCTAATCGGAGTATTGGTGAGGTGGGTAAAGAAATATACTCAGCGGTTAATAATGTAATAAGGTAATTTTTAAATTAGAAATTGTTTGAAAATTAAAAATTGTCTGCCTGTCCGGTAGGCATGAAAATTGAAAATTAAATCAATGGATTACGACATAATCATCGGCCTGGAAATTCACGCCGAGCTGAAAACAAAATCAAAGATGTTTTGCGCCTGCGACAACGACTCGCGGGGCAAAGAGCCGAATACTGTTGTCTGCCCGGTTTGCATGGCGCACCCGGGGACATTGCCGATACCTAACAAGCAGGCGATTGAATGGACATTGCTTTTAGGCTTGGCTTTGAATGGCAAAGTTAACGGGCTTTCCAAATTTGACCGGAAAAATTATTTTTATCCCGACCTGCCGAAAGGCTACCAGATTTCCCAATTTGACCTGCCGTTTATTTATGGCGCCCATATTGACATTGACGATGAAAAAATTGAAATTACCCGAATCCACCTTGAAGAAGATACGGGAAAATTAATGCATCCGGCCGGCAAAGGCCATACGCTCGTTGACTTAAACCGAGCCGGAACGCCGCTTATAGAAATGGTTACCGAACCAATAATTCATTCGGCTGAAATGGCAAAAAAATTCGCCACGGTTTACCAGCAGGTTCTGCGCTATCTTGATATTTCCAACGCTGACATGGAAAAAGGCGAGATGCGATGCGAGGCTAACATAAGCGCGCAGGAAAAAGGAAAATGGGAACGCGACGGCAAAGGCGGAATCCGCCCCAAAGGCGATTATAAATTAAATCCTAAAGTAGAAGTAAAAAATATCAACTCATTCCGGGCGATGGAACGGGCGATTGAATATGAAATAAAGCGTCAGGTTAAGGCGATTAAGGATGGGGATAAGCTTACTCAGGAAACCCGGGGCTGGGATGAAAAAAATCAGGCGACCTTTTCCCAGCGCGCGAAAGAGACTTCGGCTGATTACCGCTATTTTCCCGAGCCGGATATTCCGCCGATCAGAATCGGGGCTGAATGGATTGAAAAAATAAAATCCGGCCTGATTGAAATGCCGATGAAAAAGAAAAAAAGGTTTATTGCCGAATACGACCTAACCCCTGAGTCAGCCGAGATTCTTTCGGGCGACAAAGATCTGGCCGCTTACGCCGAAGAAGTTATTTCCGAACTGCGCGCCTGGATTATTGCTGAAGGCGATACATGGGAGCGTCAAAAAAAGAAACTCGCGAAAATTACCGCTAACTGGCTGACGAGCGAACTGTTTAAGCATTTAAAAGAAGGTAACATCTCCGTCAAAGACTTAAAAATCACTCCGGAAAATTTCGCCGAACTTCTTACTTTGGTTTACCTTGATAAAATCAGTTCATCAGCCGCTCAAAAAATTCTTCATACCATGTATAATAAAGGCGGCGACCCGACTGATATCATGGCTGAACTCGGGCTTGAGCAGATGGATGACGATGAAGCCCTGCGAAGCGCGGTAGAAACGGTTATTATTAAAAACGCTAAGCAAGTCGCCGATTACAAGGCTGGCAAAGAAGGTGTTTTGCAGTTTTTAATCGGCCAGGTTATGTCAGCGACAAAAGGCAAGGCAAATCCGAAATTAGTACTGAAGATATTAAAAGAATTGCTCTCTGAATAATTGATCGATCCCGCATGGCGGGATCAGCCACAAAGGGTAAAGGAAATCCAAAGAAGATTAAAGAGATAATGGTTAAATTAATTAATGAATAAAAATTATGAACGGATTTAAGGAAAACGCCAATAAACCCGAATCAGTCCAGGAACGGACAATTAAGCTAGCCAAGGAATTAGTGGAAAGCCAGTTGAAAGGTGATAAGCTAAATTCAGCCTTAGAAAAATTATCAGTTTTACAGCCTGGGTCGGCTGAATTTATTGATATCTGGGAAAAAGCGGTTAATGAAGCGCCAGACACTATTAATCCGCAGGATCAGGATCTCATGAACGCTAAATATTTGCTAAAAGAGCTGGGTTGCGAGGTTCTAATCAGCCAGTCGCAACCTGAAATCATGGATTTGGACGAGGCGGCGTAAAAAAATTTAGCATTCATATAAAAACCCGGTAAAACACCGGGTTTTTTGATTTCTATTCTATGAATTTTTCTACTAGTTTCTCAGCTTCTTTCCGATCCTCTATCCAGTTTATTTTCTTCCCCTGACGCTCCCAGCGCCGGAACCAGGCCATCTGCTTTCTCGCGTATTTTTTTATGGCCTGCAGTAATTTTTCCTTCATCTCATCGTATTCCAGCTTGTCCCGGAGATACAGCGCTATATGCTTGTATTCCAAGCCAAAATTCAGGAGTCGCTTATGGCTTACGCCTTGATCGCGTAATTGCTCAACTTCAGCGACCATTCCTTCTTTTTCCAGCCGGCTAAAAAGCCTTTTCTCAATCCTTTGGTCAAGAATTTCTTTCGGGACTTTAATCCCGAGGATAAAGAATTCGTATTTTTTTAGCAACAACGCTTCCGGACTTGGTCTAGGTTTTTCGCTAATTTTAGGTAATTTTGAGACCTCAATATATCTTATGAGCCGTCTTTTGTTTTTCCGGTCGCTCTCGTTTATTTTTAAAGCGAATTTTGGGTTAATTTTTTTTAGCTTTGAAAATAATTGGCCAGCTTCCATTTTTTCCAGCTCGCGGCGCAGTTTGCGATCAGGTTTGGCTTTAGGCAGGCTATAGCCGTCAACGAGCGCTTGAAGATAAAGGCCGGTGCCGCCGGCGATAATCGGCAGTTTGCCGCGCTTTACAATATCCTCAATCGCTTTGTTGGCCAGCTTTTGGTATTTCGCGAGGTCAAAATATTTTTTTGGATCAGCCACGTCAATGAGGTGATACGGAATTATTATCTTCCCTCCCCGCTTTTTTATTGTGTACTCGCCTAAATCTTTACCGGTTCCGATATCCATGCCGCGATAAACCTGCCGGCTGTCAGCCGATATAATTTCCCCGTTAAATTTAGCGGCCAGTCGGACGGCTAATGCGGTTTTGCCGGACGAGGTGGGGCCGAGAATGACGACGATCTTACTCATAACTCATAACTCATAACTCATAACTCTAGGCGCGAGATAAAACTGCTACGCGTTTCATGTTATTTGTTATGAATTAATTATTCCATCTAAGCCAAAATCATGGGCTTTAGTTATTTTAAAATAAACAAATTGTCCGGTTAAATCCGTTGGTTCGCTCGCCGAAAATTTTACGACTTTATAGGTTTCAGTTTTTCCAAACCATTGCCCGCTTTTACTTTTTCCTTCAACTAAAACTTCTAGCGTCCGGCCAAGGTATTTTTTATTGTTAGCCAGGGCGGTTTTCCGGAGTATGGCCATTAGCTCCTCTTCCCTTTTCTTTTTTTCCGCTTTCGGGACGCTGTCTGCTATTTTAGCGGACGCGGTTCCCGGCCGGGGGCTGTACTGCGAAATATAAGCCATGTCAAAATCCGAGGCTTTAAAGAGCTTTTTTGTATTATTGAATTGGGCGCGAGTTTCGCCCGGAAAACCGACGATTATATCGGTGCTGACTGAAACCAGCGGCTGGAACGAATTTATATTAGAAATTTTTGTATTATTTAATGTTTTCCTTATTTTAGCGATCAATTTAGCGTAATGGCCGGCCGTATATTTCCGGTTCATTTTTTTTAAAATTCCATCATCCCCGGATTGAGCCGGAAGATGAATATGGCGGCAGACTTTTTCGCAATTCGCGATCATTTTTACAAGCTCATCCGACATGTCCTTGGGATGGCTCGTGGCAAATCGGATCCAGAAGTCACCGGAAATGTTGTTGATTGATTTCAGAAGCTTAGGAAAAGTATATTTATTATTTTCAGGGTCGCGGTAGCTATTGACGTTTTGGGCGATTAACGCGATTTCCTTATAGCCTTTTTTAACAAGCGCCGCGGCCTCGGCGAAAATTTCTTCAGCCGGCCGGTAGGTTTCCCGGCCGCGGGCGTACGGCACGACGCAATAGGAACAAAAATTATCGCATCCGTTGCCGATTGGTATGAACGCCTGAAAAGCTGAATTGTAGGCCGGTTTTATTTTTAAATAGCTGTTGTCCGGGGCTCGGCCGGGTAAAATGGTTTTAGTTTCTTTCCGCGATGCTATCCGGCGGATATTTATAATCCATTTTTCCAGAGTCGGAATTTCACTAATCGCCAGGAATAAATCCGCCTTGCCTTTTAGCCTTTTTAGAACATCCTTTCTTCCGGAAAGACAACCAGTAATAATGATTTTAGCTTTTGGGCAGTTTTTACGGATTTTATGAACCAGCCCGTAAATCCGATCTTCGGCTGACTGGCGGATGCCGCAGGTGGTGAGAATGATAAATTCCGCGGTTTCGCGGTTTTCAACGCCGCAAAGGCCTTGGTGATTTAAGAATCCGGCGATCCGTTCCGAATCGGCTTTGTTCATCTGACAGCCGACAACGGTTATATGATAAGAGTTTTTTTTCATTTTATATCCACCTCAATGATTGAGCTGTCCTCGCCTTTTTCACCGCTTACTTTCACCCGGACGCAACCCTTTAGGATGCATTGGCTTACGACAGTTCCGGTTTTTCCTCCGGCTTTTATCCGCTCTCCAGGTTTTGGGAGTTTGGCGGCCAGCTCTTTATAGCCCCGGGCTTCAAAAGATAAACAGCACATCAATCGGCCGCAGACGCCGGAAATTCTCTCTGATCCGCGGCTGGAAATTCCCTGCAAATCAGCCATTTCCGAAGTGATGGATTCAAGATTTTTTAAAAAACTGCCGCAACAAAGCTTCATGCCGCAATGGCCGTAGTCGCCGGTCATTTTCGCCTCGTCGCGGATGCCGATTTGCTGTAATCTGATAGACGCGTTAAACCGCCGGGTAAGCTCTTTTACGAGTTCCCGGAAGTCAACGCGGCTGTCCGCTATAAAGGCAAAAGTAATCCGTCCGCCCTCAAGCGAAAAACGGACATCAACAAGCTTCATGGGCAGGTTGAATCTTTTTATGAGTTCGCGGCAGGCATCCATCGCCTCGGTTTTTGATTTCGGACAGAAGACTTTTTTTATTTCTCCGTCGCCCGCTTTTCGGGTTATCGGCTTAATCTCGCCCGAACCGGTTTCTTTCATAAGCGTTTCCGGATCAATCTCGCGAAACCCGGCGATTTCGCCGAGCTCGTCGCCCATTTCAGTTTTAACTATGACTTTGTCTCCAACGGTTAGCTCTAAATCCCGCGGATCAAAGTAGTATGTCTTATCCCAAGGGGAAAAAAGTATTTTAGCAACACGCATAGAAATTACGAATTACGAATTAGCAATTTAAAAAAATAATTCGTAATCGCCAATTCGTGATTGAAAATTGCTTACAGGCTATAACGAATAAACCCTTCTACTTTTACCTCCCCTAAAATATCCCGTACGCGCTTTTTGTCGTCTTTAATGTATTCCTGGTCAACAAGGCAGATTTCCTCAAAGTACTTATTGAGTTTTCCCTCTAAAATTTTTTCAATCATCGCTTCGGGTTTTCCTTCTTTTTTAAGCTGTTCCCGGTAAATGTCTTTTTCTTTTTCAATATCCACGGCCGGAACGTCTTCGCGGGTTATGAATTTCGGATCCGAAGCGGCGATTTGCATGGCTAAATCATAAGCCAGTTCAGCCCGGCCTTCGGCGCCGAGCGCGACAATAGCGGCGACTCTTCCGCCGGAATGGGAATAAGCGGCCGCGGTTCCGGAAGCGGGAAGGACGCCGAACCTTCTGATTCCGAGTTTTTCGGCGATTACTCCGCTTAAACTATCAAGGTTGTCTTTTACCAAATTGCCATCGGCCATTTTAAGCGCCATGAGTTCATCAAGATCTTTTGGCTGTTCTTTTTCGGCGGTTGTTAAGACATTTCCGACAAAACCGATGAATTTTTCGTTCCTGGAAACGAAATCGGTTTCAGAGTTCACCTCAATTATAAAAGCTTTTTTACTTGATTCATCGGTTTTAGCCAAGATCAGGCCTTCGTTAGCTTCGCGTTCTCCCCTTTTGGCCGCTTTGGCGATGCCTTTTTTTCTTAAAATTTCCACGGCCTTATCCATGTCGCCGCCGGATTCTTCAAGGGCTTTTTTACAGTCCACCATGCCGGCGCCGGTTTTTTCCCGCAGGGATTTTATTTTATCCATCATAAAATAATTAGATATTAACTTTAATTAAAAGATCAACGCTTAATAACTAACCGCCAAAAAGGCCGATTAATTTTTAATTGAGTTTTTATTGTCAGCCTCGGCGCCTTTTTTTATTTCTTTACCCTCCATAACCGCGTCTTTTATCGCGGCGAGAATTAGCTTGATAGTTTTTGTCGCGTCATCATTGGCTGGAATAATATAATCCACGCCCTTTGGATTGACGTTAGTATCGCAGACAGCGACCACCGGCAATCCTCTTTTAACCGCTTCTTTTAATGCGGTCTGGTCGTTTTTCGGATCCCAGATAAATATGATGTCCGGAATTTTTTCTAAGGCCGCCAGCCCGCCAACCTTGGCGGCGAGGCGACTGATTTCCCGGTCTATTTCAAGGCGTTCTTTTTTTGTGTATTTTTCCAGCTTGCCGGTTTCCCTTTTTCCCAAAAGGTCGTTGTATTTTCTTATGGACTTCCGGACTACGGTAAAGTTTGTGAGAAGCCCGCCGAGCCAGCTTTCGGCTGAATATGGCTGACCGGTCTCGGCCGCCATTTTTTTCAACTGGTCTTTTACCTGTTCTTTAGTGCCGACAAAAAGCACGACTTTCCCCTGGCCAATGGATGTCTTTAAATATTCCAGCGCTAGAGAAAGTTTTGCCCGGCTTTTTTCCAGATCAATGATGTGCACGCCGTTCCTGGCGGTAAAAATGTAAGGGGCCATTTTCGGATGCCACCTTGATGTCCGGTGCCCAAAATGCATTCCGGCTTTGAGCATTTCTTCAATCGTCGGGATTTTAATCATAGTGTTTCCTTTAATCTTCTGTCCTGTTTACCCCGCGCTCGCGGGGCAAGGAAATGTACAAGGACATGCAAGATATATTAATTAATAGTAAACAGAAAACAGTAAATAGTAAGCAGGAAATTTAAAAATCTATTTACTGTTTACTATTTACTGTTCGCTAATTCAGAATATAATAAAAATCAGCTGTTGTCAATCTTGAATTTCATGTTGTAAAGGCTAAGTTAAAGTGTCATAGTAGCGGGCAAAGTTAAAATGTCATACCCTGCCGCTTGGGCCTTTAATTTTGGCCGGCCATGGCCGGCAG
>Ga0209016_1001864_pt1 | contig 15466 bp, 15 predicted proteins | sample EPASupsiteSAE305_FD_187265 | JGI IMG/M metagenome (GOLD analysis project Ga0209016, IMG submission 187265) | Bioremediated contaminated groundwater microbial communities from EPA Superfund site, New Mexico - SAE3-05 (SPAdes) (version 2) | ecosystem: Environmental > Aquatic > Deep subsurface >...
CTGTATTCTGAGGCACAGTTACAACCTCTGTTCTTACAAACCGGTCACAGTTCTTTTGTATCCACTCCTTACATAGTTCTACAGTATTATCCTTTGAACAGTCGTCGGTCACTATTAGTTCAATATTTTGATAGGTCTGTTCTTTAGCACTTTCAAGTGTTTCAAGAACAAATTCAGATGAGTTATAAGTAACAACAATAATCGAAACTAAAGGTGTGTTTTTCATAGCTTTACAATTTGGTTCATTTAATTAAAGCATAACCTTACTTCTTTTTTTTTTAAATACAGCAAATGGTTAAGCGACACATTAATCTGAATAAAAGAACTGACTATCAGAAACATATAAGCAAAATCAAACAGATATGGTCGTTGATACATAAGTGCCATGTATAAAAACATAGACAGGAATGTTCCTTTTACATTCTTATTGATCTGTGCAGATATCACCAAAAGCAGTATCGAAATAAGCATCGTAACTATAAAACCATAATAGATCAGGAATTGTTTATAGGACGATGAATCCGCAGCCACCTCTGTATGGGTTCCCCACAGAAAATAATCTGAATGGAGATATAAATCAAAAGTGTTATCCAGTTCTTCAGAAGCTCTGTTGTCACCTTTCAGTCTGCCATCTTCTACTTCGAACCTCTCCCATACCAATCCTTTTACATCTTCATTATCCTTGGTAGACAGATAGAATGTAATCACTGCTGCAATAGCAACAAGTTTAAACTTTGTTCGATAGAAATACAGAATAGCTACAGCACTCAAAAGAATAAAGAAGAGAGAAAAAGCGAAAAGACCCGAAACAAATAATATGATATTAGAAAATTTCTTTAGGTTGTATCGTTCTGCAAAAAGCATAATACCGGCAAAAGTACCTATCACACCCGGTTCATCAAACACACCATAGAAACGGGGGAATTCCACATTAATAACCTCATTTGGCATCACAAGGAAAGGATACTGCCTGTAATAAAACTCTTTCAGTGGATTAAGCGGATCAATCAAAGAATAACCCACCGGATAAGATAATACGACTAAGACATAAACAATCAGTGAAAGGAATAAAGAAATTACCAAAAAGGTCTTGAAACATTTATAATATTTCAGCATTACCTTTCGGTCAATAACAAAATAGAATAAGATAAGCAGCGACGAAATATACCCCAGAAAGTTAGCATGGTCATCACTGGCTAACGATAAAAGTAACAAAGAAAAGATGGGGATAATAAGTAAATCAAGCTTTTCTGCTTTTCTGAGATTGAATATTCCAATAAATGAAAGTGCATAGATTATAAGTACATTTACCTGTTCATAATAGCCCCACATAAAATAAGGCTTCATAAGAAGGAAAATGCAGAAACCATAAAAGTAAGCTACTAAATTACTTCCTGTAAATATTCCGGTCAATCTCTTTTTCATCATACAGAAAGATTATTTCTCTCCAGGAGAAAAGTCATTCAACACTTCATTTTTATTATCCCGTCATCGTCGAATTTTCTTTTTAATAATATCGCTGATATCTATTCTCTTATCCAGTTCCTGATATGAGTAATAAAATGAGAATACAACAAATAAACTACCCAATATATATCTGATGCTCATTGGAGCAAGCAATACTAATACGATACAAAGAGCCGAGAATAAAAATTGTATACCAAAAACTTTATAAATTCCTTTTTGAAAATGAATATGGTATCTTTTACCTGCAATAATCCACACCTGTATCAAATAAACGATATATCCAACCAAAAAAGAGATACCCAAACCTGTAAGCCCCCAATACATATATCCAAGAATATTAAAAGCTGTGGTATAGATAATGGCTGCTAACTCGCTCCAGAAAAATGCGGTTGTATCTCCTTTTGCAAGAAAGGAATAAGCAATAGTCCAACTGGCAGCTTTAAAGAATATACCAAGTATAGCCCAGTAAATAAGACCTTCAACCGGTAAAAATTTGCTGGAATAAAGTATAGTTACCACCGGTTTTATGAAAATAATGAAACCTGCGATGATAGGAGCCAGTAGCAACAAACTTATTTCTGCCTGTTGATTTATTGTTTTATTAAACACCTCACCATCAGAGTTCACAGCCGAAAGCCGGGGATAATAGTCGGTTCCCATCGCTGTAAATATAAGTCCCACATACGTGTTTATAATGGCAAAACCAGCCGTAAAAAGGCCCACATCATCCAAGCCACCTTTGTTGCTGATAAAGATTCTCACCAGATAAGAAGCTCCCACTGAAAACAAGCCCTGAAGACTGATGAAGAATCCCATCTTCAGCATTCCTTTTCCCTCTTTCTTTATACTTTTTGTAGTTATTTCAACCTTCTCAATCTTAACTTTATTGGAATAATAATAAGACAAGATGAATGAAATAACACTGGTTATGACCAAAACCGGAACTATAGCATCCAGCCCCCATAAATAGTATAAAGGAACTGTTAAAAAGAGTCCAATCGTATTACCTATAACATTTGCTTTAGCCATATCGGCATACTTTCGCATGCCTTGCAGCAAGGCTGTTTGTCCGGTAGCAAGCTGTTTAAACAGAACTGACGATGAAAGAATAACAAAGGCTACTGTATATTGATAATTTCCAAATGTAACATAACTCAGATAAGGAGAGAACAGTAAGCAAATAACAGCGCCAAGCAATCCGGTTAGCCATACCAACCAACGAAACACACGTATAACCAACGCTATTTTTCCGGCATCCTTTGTTGCATTGGCTTCTGCAATATCTCTCACAGCACTGGTACCCAATCCTAAATTGGTAAGCGACATTATCAAATCCGTAGCCGAAATCAACAAACCGTTAATACCCATACCTACCGGTCCCAGAAGTACAGCTACAAACTTTGAACGTATAATACCTATCAGAATATTGTATACTTGTACTCCTCCGAATAGTGAGGTAGCTTTCAGACTTTCCTTATAAGAATTTTTATCGTGTTCATCTTTAGTCATCAAACAAAAAGATTAATTTTATTTACAACGCTCTGCACCTCTTCCATGCTCATCACCGGACTCATAGGTAAGCTCAGTTCCTCTTTATGAATCTGTTCAGTAACAGGCAACCACAGTTCGTTCCACACCTTGTAGCATTCCTGCTTATGAGGAGGTATCGGATAATGAATAACTGTCTGCACTCCGTTTTCATCTAAATATTTCTGTAATTCATCTCTTCTCTGGCAACGAACAGGGAACAGATGGAAAACATGTGCATCCCGATCATTAACTTTCGGAGTAATCACCAAAGGATTAGTTATGTGCTTAATATAATAAGCTGCCACCTTTTTCCGTAGCTCAATATCTTCATCCAGATGTTTCAGTTTCACGTTTAGCACAGCAGCCTGTATTTCATCCAGTCTACTGTTTCTTCCTGTATATTTGAATACATATTTTTTAAACGATCCATAATTGGCTACAGCTCTAACAATCTCTGCCAACTCCTTATCATCGGTAGTTACCGCACCAGCATCACCCAAAGCACCCAGATTCTTACCAGGATAAAAACTATGTCCGGCAGCATCACCCAATGAACCTGTTCTTTTTCCCTTATACATACAACCGTGCGCCTGCGCATTATCTTCAATCAGCTTCAGCGAATATTTACTGCAAAGTTCTCCAATTTTCTCCGTATAAGCACATTGACCATACAAATGCACAATAAGTATACCTTTGGTTTTCGGAGTAATAGCCTTTTCAATCAAACGGTCATCTATCTGATAAGAATCCAAAGCAGGTTCTACAAGGACAGGCACCAGTCCATTTTCCGAAATAGCCAGCATAGAGGCTATATAAGTATTGGCCGGAACAATGATTTCATCACCCGGTTTCATCACTCCCATCTCCATATAGGCTCTGAAAATCCATATCAGTGCATCTAGCCCGTTGGCCACACCAATGGTATGCCTTGTTCCAATATATCGGGAATAGTTTTCTTCAAAAGCCTCATTCTCCTTTCCCTGCAGATACCAACCGGAATCAACAGTTCTGCTTACTGCCTCATGTATTTCATCAGCATATCTGGCAGTCACTTTTTGTAAATCCAGAAACTTAATCATAACTTTCTCTCCATATAAATGTAATCATCATCTTTATTGTAAATATTAAAATCGAGTCGGGAGTATAAGTTTATAGCACGCTTATTTTCAGGTAATACTTTCAGATAGATTCTGCACAGCTTCAACTCCGTGGCCATATTTATGCATTTCTTCAGCATAACTTTTCCAATACCCATGCCCCAATAACTTTTCTCACCTATAAATCCCCAAAATTCAGCGGTGCAGAAAGATACATTCTTAAGTCCGCAACACCCTATTCTTTTTCCATCATACCTTACTCCCCAAATTAAATAGCCATACCTTTCCTGCAAAGATTTGAACCAATAATGCTGAAAGGTTCGCGTAAAATCGGGTATATCCATCAATTGCCGGGTTTCAGAATCTTTCAACCAATGGTAAGATGAATTTAGGTAACATTCATTAAACCATTCAAAAACCACTCTCTGCGATAATTCATCCTCTGTTTCCGGAGAAACGGAATATTCATAAATATCATACATCAATGCCCTGGCACCCAAACCCTCCTTCTGAAAAATCAATCCTTCGTTCAGGTAACATCCCAAATGTTCAGTAGACTGACCAAAATCAAAGACCGGTACATCTGTATATTTTGTATTTATTAGATAATCAAACAGCAAATCCAGCACACCCAGTTCTTTTCCCATAGCGGTGGCCGAGCAATACTGTGGATGAACCACCTGTTTTGTAATATAAACCACAACTCCGCCTAATGGAATCTCATTTATATAGGTCAGATAAAGTTTTATATTATCAGGAAACCGGGAGTGCAGCAACAATATTTCATCAAGCGTATGCACCGGTTTTGTGTGATGTCTGTCCTTTAAATTCTCCTCCAGAATGTTCCAGAAAGCAGCATAATCATCGCTCTCACTTATTACCACATTATTCTCCTGCGCCTTGCGTGCTGCGAGTCTTCTCATCTTATAAAACTTAATTTTATTTTTCTGAAAGATGGTCGACGACACATTTCTTGCCAGAATTACGGCATTATTTTTAAACAAAGCGTATAAATCTTCCTGCGCTGGCATCTGATGATAAATACTCGGTATAGGTTTATAAATGACCTTTCTGATTCCAATATTCTTTAAATATTCATTTAACAGTTCAAAAATCCTGACCATATCCATTGCTGTAACCTCCACCGACATAATAAATCCTCCGTGAGTAAGCCCCTGATGTGAATATAGAACATCATCAACTCTGTTTGCCGGCAACAAGGTGTATAATTTCCCTTTACGGTAAATCATCAATGAATTGTCATGAAACCTATCTGAATGGTAATCCATATAATTCCTGAGGAAAATAAATGTCCCGTTCTTTGAATTCTCTACAAATGAATCCCATTCATCTGCATATTCGCTGTCATATCTCCTGATTTCGAACATCACTATAAATTTTAAAAATCTAAAAAACATAAAAATGCTATTCGTTACTGAATTTAATCTTTAGAAAATCCTCATATTCACGGATATAATCACTCTCCTCATATACCATTGAAGCCAGAACCAGACAAACAGATCCGGAAGAAAAATCATCCAGTTCACGCCATATACCCGGAACCACCAGCAATCCCTGGTAAGGCCTGTTTAGTTTAAATGTTCGTTTCAGTTGCCCATCGTCCAGTGTCACATCAAAACTACCACTGGCAGCTATAATCAGTTGCCGAAGTTCCTTGTGTGCATGTCCGCCTCTCGATGCTCCTCCGGGCACATCATACAGATAATAAGAACGCTTAACGTGAAATGGAACCGTATTTCCATTTTCCACCACGGTTATATTTCCTTTCTCGTGATGGTGTTTATCAAGTTCTATTATACTACAATCATAAACCGTGGTCCGTTTCATTTTTTTAATTTTTTAAAGTGTTCATAGTCATAAATATAATCATCCTGATCAAAAAGAGTGGATGCCAGAATCAATGCCAGAGAGTTTGTTGAGAAATTCCCCATCTGCCTCCATAAGCCTTTCGGCACATACAATCCGTAATATGACCTGTTCAGCGAAAACACTTTCCTCTCATTTCCGTCGTCAATAATCACATCAAAGCTTCCGGAAAGAGCCACAATGAATTCCTGATTCCTCCGATAAGCATGTCCACCTCTGGTTACTCCTCCCGGCACATCATATATCCAGTAAGAACGAGCTATTTTAAAAGGAACATGTTTATGCTCTTCAATAAAAGAGAGATTTCCCCTCGGATCAAGTATCTTAGGTAAATCGATAATTTTTACATCTTTAATTTTCATAGCTTTTCTTTTATTTTGAATAAGTCCTTCTCACCCACAAATTTTGGGAAATATTTCACACAGATTTTTATCAGTGGAACCGACACAATCACCACCAACAAGAAATAAGCTAAATACTCCAATAAATCGTTGGTAATAAAGTATAAATGTCTTCTCAGCACCCAGAGCACCACCCAGTGCGTTCCCAGTATAATACCACAATAACGACCAAAATAAGAAACCAAAAGCAGTTTATTTATCAATTTTGAGAACAGCACAATAAATAGTATACCACTCATACCCGAGATATAAAATGATACATAATCTCTATGATACACATTGATTATCATCTCTTTCTTATCGGCTGTAAAATAAAGAACCACCAGCAATATCAACAGATAAAGTGGAATATACCGATCCCACTTATTAGGGGCAAACAACGTTGTTTCTGTATTCAGCAGATATCCCGTGTAATAGAAAGGCACTGCAGTAAGGGACGTATCAATCCACAAAGGCAGATTAACCCCAATGAAACCAAGCTCATACCCCACTATTCCTAGCAGAAAACAAATGATGGCTACAGTTATTTTTTTACCTTTATCGCTCATTTTTAGTTTGTCACATACCGTAATCACTAAATAGAAAAATAGTGAAACTTCAAACAGGCTGACAAAGAACCACACAGGGGTATTAAAATAGAGATATTCCGGATGCGTTACCGACTTTCTGAGCTCTTCGACAATAATATCAGAATGCCCCCTTGCTATCCATCCCGCACAATAAAACAGGTATGACATTAGTAAAAAGAAAACAAATGGCACAAGCAACTTATTCACCTTCCTCAAAGTAAAATTTCCTAATCCGGCATATTTTGAGAAAAACATGCCAGACAATAAATAGAAAAGCGGCATTGTAAAGCTTAATAGCATTCTCATTAAATCACTGTTGCCAATCGGCTTATCAGGATCGTTGATATGCACAGCCACTACCATCAGAATACCTATACCTTTTGTCAGGTCAATAAAGTCAATCCGTTGTTTCATACAGCTGTTTTATTGTATTCAGATTCTACAATTTTATACAAATCATAAATAGTTTTTGAATTAACAATATGGTCACGGTTTAGTCTTACATGATATTTCTCGTCCGCCATCACAATAACCAAAAGCCCTACAACAGAACTCCATTCTTCCAATTCACGAAATCTGGTTTCGGGTTTAAATTCGGCAAGATCTGTTTCATCAAACTGCAGTGCAAAATCTTCAATAAATTTATTTAGTTCCATGTGTTTGTTTTTATCTGTTAATACTCAATAAATCCAATAAATAGTTCTTTTTTATATGAAAGGATTCTTTTGATAATTCAAAATAATAATCAAGTTCCGTCTCTCTTGTCTTAATTCCTCCAAAAAGATCATTCATGCGCAATGATTTCGTATTATGCTTACGTATATCGTACCGGTCATATTGTAGATTCAACTCATCAAACATTATTTCACGTGAAATTATCAAAGTCAGGATAGGTATATCAAGGGGCAGGTCCGGTTTACACAACCAACTTCCGCTGGTACCGTAGTTTTCTTCTATATCATAAATCCGGCATAGTCCGCTAGGCTCATTTTCATAGTAAAAAATAAAATAATAGTCCTTCCCTTCTCTTTCTCTCAGTTTATACTTTCTAATCCATTCCTTTTGTTTTTCCGCATCATTTTCTGTGTAGTGAATATAGCGGCCCAACTTCGGATCCGTTCTTAGTGTTACAATAAAAACAGCATCATCTTCATTGACAAGCCTCACATGTATTCCATATCTTTCCAGCTTAAAATCTTCAGTTAGTTTCATAGTATAGCATTTAGAAAATAAACAATTAGAACAAAAAAAGACAGGAAGGTTCATGTCACTCCCCACACCACCCTCTTCACATAATCCGTATAAGAGATAATGATCCTCACCACTTTATCGCTCACATTAGGCATAGAATAATCATATACCGTGCGAAAATCTTTTTGTTCCATCTGTTGGTTCAGTAACTGTGCCAATCCCTGCATCACCCTTTCCGGATGGAGTCCTACCATCATTACAGCGGCCTCTTCCATTGCCTCAGGTCTTTCATGCGCTTCACGTATGTTCAGTGCCCTAAAATTCAAGATAGACGATTCCTCACTGATCGTTCCCGAATCAGACAATACCGCCGTCGAATACATTTGCAGATGATTGTAATCACTAAAGCCTAATGGCTTCATGAGTCTTACATTTTCGTGAAAGCACACCCCCTTTTCTTCTATCATCTTACGGGTACGAGGATGACAAGAAACAATCACAGGATAATCATAAACCTCTGCCACCATATTCAAGATATCAACCAAGTGAGCAAAATTCCTTTCGTAAACAATATTTTCTTCCCTATGTGCAGAAACGACTAAGAATTTACCTTTCTCCAATCTCAGCTTATTTAGTATCTGCGATACCTCTATTTTAGGCATATAATGGTGTAATACTTCCCACATAGGACTACCCGTTTTAATGATTCTGTCGGCTGGCAAGCCTTCTCTCAATAAATATTCGCGGGCTATTGAACTATAAGTCAGATTTATGTCTGCAATATGATCCACAATTTTTCGGTTACTTTCCTCTGGTACCCGTTGATCAAAACAACGATTTCCTGCTTCCATGTGAAAAATAGGAATATGTCTTTTTTTAGCAGCAATAGCACAAAGACAAGAATTTGTGTCACCCAATACAAGGAAAGCATCTGGTTTTTCTAATTCCAGTACGGGGTCAATATTAATCAAAATTCTTCCGGAAGTTTCCGTGGCATTCTTACCTGCAGCATCCAGAAAATGATCAGGTCTTCTTAGTTCCAGATCTTCGAAGAAAACCTCATTCAGTTCATAATCATAATTTTGTCCAGTATGAACTAATACATGATCAATAGCTGCGCTTGCATCAAGTTTCTGCATCACACAAGCCAGCCTAATTATCTCTGGCCTCGTGCCTACTACCGTCATTACTTTCAGTTTTTTCATGTCTTATATTGTTTCAATGTAAGTGTCACTATCTTCAGGATTATACCACTCATTTACCCAGAATTGCGTATAAAGATCCTCATCACCCGTATTGGTAATATTGTGTGTATACCATATAGGCATATCTACATATGCCGGTTCATTTCCGTCCAAATCAAAATTAAGAACCTCTTCTGTCCCAACCTTTCTGAGCTGGATTCTCGCTTTTCCCTTAATTACTGTAAAGCGTTCAATTTTGCGTGTGTGGAAGTGGTTTCCCCTAGTTATTCCAGGAACTGTAGTCGAGACAGACACTTGTCCACCCATACCCAGTTTTGCAGTTTCAACAAATATTCCACGAGAATCAATGCTTTTTACCAATCTTACCGGAAAGTGCTTATCATAATCCATATAACTTCGAAACGTATTGAAAAAGTTAACCTCATTTTTGTTTCTTAATTCAGGAATGATACCTTGTTCAATATAGAGTACTTTAAATGTCTCTAGCAGAGAAAGAACATCTGTGACCTTCATCTCCACATCATCTGGAACCATATCCCTTTCAACCACTACTAAAGAGTAATCTTTCACCTTTCTGATTTTATTCAGAATATAATTGCACAGATTTCCCACATAAATCAGTTTTACTACATTATCCTGTAAAACCTGTGGAATTTCACCATGCGTCAACTTGTAGCAGAAAGTCACAATAAACGAATTAAAATTAGGCCTTCCGAAAGGACCAAACACATTAGGAACCACCATACCGGTAAAACTAGCACCATTTCGTTTTGCCCATTCCTCAAACAAAGCTCTGCCATCCCTTTTTGAGCGACCATATGCACTATCAATATCCTCCTGAGTAGAAGAAGAAAACAATACATGAGGCATCACTTTTTCGGCTTCCATTGCATCAATCAGTTGCCTTACAAGTCCAATATTAGTCTTGTAGAGTAACTGCTGATCAGCATGTCGGTTCATCGCTGCCAGATGCACAATCACATCACATCCCTTAACAAAATTGCGAAGCCTCTCATCTGTCTGAAAAAAAGTATCTTCAAAGGGTACTTGTTCAAATTCCTCTTTAAACAATCCTATTGTATTAAACAGATGCGTTCCCACAAACCCAGGTTGTCCGGTTATGCCTATTCGTATCATCTCATACTATTTATTGATCAACTCATGCATTTTCTTCTTCTCTTCCTCCTTCTCTTTCTCAAATTGTTGCAAATCTTCCCTAACCAAATCAATCTTAAGCAACAATTGCTGCATGCCCTTAAAGTCGAGCCTGAAAGTATTATGAGAATGATAATCTTCCAATACAGGTTCAATTTCAGCCAAGAAATCATCTTCATCATTGTTGAAGTCAAGGATATCGTCTTCCATTACCATATCCAGACTAGCTAACAACTGACGCATACCGTCAAAGTCAAGCTGATAAGTATTGTGAGAATGGTAATCTTTACTTTTTGAGATAAGCTGACTTCCTTCAATGAAGTACTTATCATAGTTAAGATCGCGTTCATCGCATGGGATACAGAAGTAATTGCCCATATCCTCGCTATTAGCCATTTCCTCTCGGGTAACAAGTGTTTCGTACAGTTTTTCACCATGACGAGTGCCAATTACTCTTACTTTAGTTTTAGAGTGATAAAGCTCAATTAATGCTCGTGAGAGTATATCCAATGTTGCAGCCGGTGCTTTTTGCACAAATAAATCACCGTTTTTTCCATGCTGAAAAGCATAAAGAACCAAATCTACAGCATCATCCAACGTCATCATGAAGCGAGTCATATTCGGATCTGTCAGTGTAATATCCTTGCCAGCCTTTATCTGATCTATCCACAACGGAATCACCGATCCACGGCTTGCCATCACATTACCATAGCGGGTACAACAAATAGTTGTAGTCGCATCCGGTCCCAACGCACGCCCCTTGGCTATAGCAACTTTCTCCATCATTGCCTTTGATATACCCATTGCATTAATGGGATAACAAGCCTTATCTGTAGAAAGAACCACAATATTCTTCACTCCATGATCAATGGCCGAACTCAACACATTTTCTGTACCAATAATATTGGTGTACACAGCCTGCATGGGAAAAAACTCACAGGAAGGAACCTGTTTCAGAGCTGCAGCACTGAACACATAATCCACTCCTTTCATCACTCCATCTACAGAACTTCTGTCGCGCACATCACCAATATAAAACTTCAACTTATTATTCTGCATCTGATGGCGCATATCGTCCTGCTTCTTCTCATCTCTGCTGAATATCCTTATTTCTTTGATATCACTATCCAGAAACCTCTTTACAACCGCATTACCAAAAGAACCCGTTCCTCCGGTAATTAATAATATTTTATCTTTAAAGATTGACATATATCTACCCTTTCATTTATTTAATTATCAAGAAAAACAACTCTCAACTTTTTTTTCAAATAATAAAATCTCAGAACTAATCTCTTTTGTTATCAAATCACATCCTTCATTAAAGATATCAGCATCAAATGAATCGATGTATTGCGTCAGTTTTTCACTTATATTGTCCTGCTCATTCACAACCACACCCAGTCTGTACTTTTCAACATACTTGGCCTGAATACTTTCTTCATTTACAATCATCGGCTTCCGGTGAATAACAGCCAGGTAAAAACGATTGCTCATTATGTTTACATCGTGTACACCTGTAGGAAGCAGTATGTTTATAAAATCGGATCTTTTCACTATATCATCCTCTTCCTCTTTTCTGTAGCGCCCGGTAAAAAGTACATTTTTGTATTTCCTCTGTAAAACCAGCTTTTCCAGACTCTCTTTCGCATTCCCGTTACCGGCAAAGAGTAATATAATAGTATTCCTATCTCCAAATGCATCAATTATCCTCGAGTTCGTAGCATAATCTCGCAACTGACCAATGGTAAGAATCCTTATATTATTTCTGTCAAATGGCACATACTTATAGTCGTTGCAAACAGCACTCGAACGTAAATTGTGGCTCAGGGTAAATTCAACATCTCGGGGAAGCCAGAAAAGAAATCCGGGAGAGGAAACACAATTCAATGCTGAGTTTTTAAGGTACTGATGAAAACGGCTTTTGTATATGGTCAACAACTTCGAGTAATCTCTGATATCAATGATATACCTGTTATTAAAATGTTTCTTCAAATATTTCCCAAGAAATAAAGAAGCCTGAATGGTATGCACAATTACAAAATCATAATTTTCTTTTTCCAGTTCTTTCCGTACAAAGGCAGCGAAGCGCCGGTAATCAATGTATTTCCTGTACAAGGGCATTGTCTCGGCACTTTCCAGGTTATAAGCACTATTATCCATAGATTGCGGAAAACTATCATTCCCTTTCCTGTTCCAGGAAATAAAGTGAAACGGAATCCCATTTCGCTTCAGCACATCTGTATAATAGTTCAGATAAGGAGCTGAATTAATATCCGAAGGAATAACAATCGCTACTTTCATCACTTTTAAAGCGTTATTGGCTGATTATTCTTTTTTTTCTTAAAGAGACGCAGTATAGCATATATTCCCAGACAATGACGGGGGAACAGAGAAAACAGATATCCTTCCATTCTGTACTTTACCGATGAACTATTTATCAATGCGGGAAACAGAAACCGGCTCTCATAAAATACATCCGACAATAATTTCCTATCCCTTACATTCATCTTCAAAGCGTTAAATAAAGAATTATTTAAAGCCAGAGAGATCAGATTATTAAAGTATGGCTTAAACTGCTTGTCCACATGGGCTGCCATAAACACGGAGAGAGCCACTACTACTTTCACATAATCAAAAGAACGCTTTGGGCTAACCGTTTGCATAATAGACCCCTCCCTTATCAGGTAATTATAAACAATACCTCTGTAAACCATCAATTTATCGGCAAAATAGAGCATACGTGGAGTAAACTCAAAATCCTCGTGGTAAACACAGGGCATAAACCGAAGTCCGTATTCATCCAGAAACGATCTCTTGTACACATAAAACTGTGCAGGTCTTATAATGCCCTTAGCCAGCAACATCTTGCCACTTATTGCATTCTCATCACTCACTCTGTATTCCGAAGAAGGTTTGTCGTTTATGATAAAACGACATCCCATGGCCAGCACATCAATACCGTTAAGCTGCTCCATTATATTAGCCAGACAGTTGGCATCAATCCAGTCATCAGAATCCACAAACCACACATATTCTCCTTTAGCCAGAGACAACCCCTTGTTACGGGCCTCACTTAGTCCGGCATTCAATTGTGAAGTTATGTTTATATTATCGTATTTGCAAGCCACCTCCTCAGCAATAGCCAGACTATTATCCTTCGTTCCATCATTTACTACAATAATCTCATAACTGGCAGAACTGCAGTCCTGTCGTGCACAACTCACGAGACACTTTTCAACGTATTTCTCTACATTGTAAACTGGGATAATTATTGACAGCTTAAGCATAAATAAAAAATTATTTTTCTAAGTTTATGAGAAGAAAAAAGTTCGTCACTACCATACGGAGCAACTAACGTTTTTTAATTTTATATAAAATGACAATAATTAGATACTTATTTCACTTTAGAAACAAATTAAACGTATGAAAGGTTGCTTTAACCATTGAAAAACATTCCTAAAAATAGCTTTAAATTAAGAAGATTAAAGATTCATCTGGTAAGAGTCTTAATTAATCAAAAAACTATAAAAACCAGCTATTAAAACATTAAATAATTGCAACAATACATGCTACTTATTTGTTTAATATATGCACCATAATATTGAGTCATATGAATGTCTTTGAAAAATTACTAGCTTCGCTATTCTTTGTAGGCATTGCTACCATTGCGTGTAGCGACGGTACCGAACATTTTGTTTATCCTGATCCCCCCGAAGAGGAAGAACCGGATACAGTTTCAGTTGATACAGTACTCTTTGAAGATTCTTTCAACCAAACATCATCTGTTCCCGATGCTAAGAAATGGGTATTATGCTATAAACAACCTGGTGTTGCCTGGGCCAACTATCTTTCCGGGAGTTATAATCAGGCATACGTAGAAGATGGGAAACTCATACTGAAAGGCGAAGTTGTAAACGGAGTTTATAAGGCTGGAGGCATTCAGACAAAAGGACGATTTGATTTCACACACGGAAAAGTAGAGGTCTCCGCCAGAATAAAGAGTGCACAGGGAGCCTGGGCTGCTATATGGATGATGCCGGTTAAACAGCCGTATGGATGGCCAGCTGATGGCGAGATTGATATTATGGAGAATGTCAGTAAAAACATTGTCGTTCAGCAAACGGTGCATACGTACTATACTAACGTTTTAAAACAAACCATTCCTGTACACAGCACCACCAAATCATTTCTGCAGAACGATTTCAATACATATGCTGTAGAATGGAGTGCAGAAAAGATTGAGTTCTTTATCAACGGAATATCCACACTCATTTACCCAAACCTTCATCTCATTAATGAGAGTACGCAGAACCAGTGGCCATTCAATCACCCGTTTTACATCATTCTAAACCTCTCACTGGGAGGTCCGGGTACCTGGCCTGGCGAGATCATGGATTCAGAGCTTCCGGCTTATATGGAGATAGACTGGGTTAAAGTAAGCAAATTGTAGTAGTATATCATACTAAAAGCTCATAAACAATGCATGAAAAAAGGCTGAACTCTTCAAAAAAGTTCAGCCTTTTCTTTTCAATGTATTACAGATTTATAAAGCAACCTTGAAGGTTTTACTTGTCACCTTAACAATATAAATATGATTTTCAGGAACCACAATGCGCGATATAGCATCCGTTACCCTGAACATCTGTATCAAAGCACCTGCTTCGTTATAAACCAGAACTTCATCACCAACACTTGCTCCTTCAACAATTATAGCATTACCTTCTGTGTAAACCTTTATGTTATCCGCAACAAATTCCGGTATGGCAACTCCGGCTTCTTCTATGATATAGGTAAAACTGCTCCATCCGGTTGCACTCCTGTAGCTTGCCGAATATCCTGTGGGTACGTAAAGCTTACAGGTTGTTTTATTAACCAGACTAAAGGTATTGTTAGTGGCAGCAGGCGGTGCCGCAGGTCTGCTGTGTATGGAGGTTAGTCCGGTACATGAAGCAAATGCTCCGTCA
>Ga0209016_1001868_pt1 | contig 15442 bp, 14 predicted proteins | sample EPASupsiteSAE305_FD_187265 | JGI IMG/M metagenome (GOLD analysis project Ga0209016, IMG submission 187265) | Bioremediated contaminated groundwater microbial communities from EPA Superfund site, New Mexico - SAE3-05 (SPAdes) (version 2) | ecosystem: Environmental > Aquatic > Deep subsurface >...
CCCGAGCCATTAACCGGCTTTTTAATTCCTAAATCTTCCATGGCTTCTTTTCCCGGGTTTAAAATAGTATCCACTTCTTCCTGCGTATAAGACCTGTCTTTCGCCGCTTCCTGCACCGCGCCGGTTTTTTCCGCGGCTTTTTCGTTAATGGCTTCGTTAAGAACCGCCGACTCTTCTTCAGTTAGCGGTTGGTTGGAGTTATTCTTTTCAATTATTTGGTTTAAATCCTTTTTCTCCGCCTGAATCGCGTCCGGAGAGGTTCCCGTTCCGGTTCCCGGCTCTTTATTATCACCTCCGGAGTTATTCAGGCCGCTTGAAAAATAAAAAGCTAAAAAAGCCAGCAGTATAGACGCGGCGGCAATAGAGAGAATAATTAAAGCTTTCTTCGGAGGCACAAAATTAAATTTTATTGAAAAAGTATATTTACAGTTAAAAATGTTTTTTTCTTTTAAAGAATTTTTCCTGACTGCGAACCTGATCATATTTTACCATTTTTAGAAAAAAGATGGAAGAGTCAGCGGCCATGCCAAAATCCCGCGAGCCGGATCCAGGCGATCCGGCGGAATTTAAGAATCAAAACCTAAAAATCCCTAGATACCAATTTAAAATTTTATCGCCCCAAAAAAGAGTAATCACCGCTCCGAGCGACAAGAACACTCCGAGCGGAATTTCCGAACCCCATTTTTTTCTGCCAAAAGCGATTAACCCTAAACCAACTATTGAACCGATAAAGTAAGCCAGCATTATGGCAACAAGAATTCCCGGCCAGCCGAGCGATAGACCCATGAGCAGTCCGAGCCGGATATCGCCGCCGCCGATCCATTTTCCCTTGGAAACGAGAAACTGGATTAAAAAGAAGCTCATCCCAATTATACCAGAAAACAGCATACCCTGCCAAGAGTAACCGAGCATAATATTAAGGATAAAGACAATCAGGCAGGCCGGAAGGGTTATGACATCCAAAATCAAATACCAGCGCAAATCGTAAATGAAAATAATAATCATGATTGCGATAAAAAACCAATCGCGGAAAGTTTGAAGTAAGAAATTAGAAGTAAGAAATTGAAAATTGAAAATTGCCGAGCGTGTGAGCGAGGCATCCCGCAACTGAAAGTATGCGGGATCAAAATTATGCGAAAAAGCATATAAAAACAATATTCCTGTCATCAACTCCACCGCCGGATACTGAAAAGATATCAGCTTCCCGCAATGCCGGCACTTCCCTCTTAAAAAAACAAAGCTTAAGACCGGAATATTGTCATACCAGTCAATCTGTTTTTTGCATTTCGGGCAACGCGACCGTCCGCCCATCCCCTCTCCGGTATGGAGACGGAAAATTAAGCAGTTTAAAAACGAGCCGATAATGGCGCCGAAGATAAAGATGAAAGTTAAAAAAAGGTAGTATGGCATAAGAACAAAAAATTAATTATTTATATTTTTCTAGTTCCTTTTTTATCGCCGCGTTCTCCGGATAAAGGGTAAAAAAATGCTTTAGTGAAGCCAGCAGACCCTCTTTTTCGCCCATTGACGCGAAAATCGTGTTTTTTAAATCCAAAAGCTCAAAATCAAAAGGCGCGAGCTTAAGCGCTCGGCTGTTAAATTCTCCGGCTCGCTTAAAATTTTTCAAAGCGATTTCCGACCGGACGATTCTTTTATAAACCATGAGCATTTCATAAACAATTTCCGCTTTATGTTCGGCGTTCAAAGCCGGATCGCTAAGCCGCGGGTAGCGGATGAGCGCGGAATAATATTTTTCCAAGGCAATTTTAAAATCTTTGCGGTCAAAATAAGAATTGCCCCAATCAAGATAAACTCTCGCGAATCCCGGGTAATCCTCCGTTAGCGCTGAAAAAATCCGATCCGCTTCGCCGTATTCTGACAAAAGTCCCGAAATAATCGCGAGATACGCCTTTTCTTCAAAAGACATCCGGGCGTACCCGAGTCTCTCTAAATTAATCTTCAGTTCTTCCAGCGCTAATTTTTTCGCTTCTGGATCCGGAATGCCGTTCAAAGACCCGAGCATCTGAGCCGCCATCTGACTGGCGTAATAATTTCCTTCTTGCATAAGGCTCAAGGCCTTTTCATAATTCGCGAAACTTCCGCCGATATCGCCCTTCGCTAGCGCTACTCTCGCCTGGCGGTGGTAATAATCGGCAAAGGTAAATTTCAGGTTAAAAGCGTAAATTGAAAACGCGAAAAGAAAAAAGAGCGCTGATACGCCAATAATCATAATCGGGGTCTTTAGGTTAAAGGCGAAAACTTTTTCTTTTTTTTCCCGCCCGGAGAGTTTAAAGCAAAGCGCGATGAATAACCAAAGATAAACGGCGCTCACCGCTGTTACGAATGAAAACAAAAGATAGAAGGCGAAAGAACATAATCCGAATAACAGGGCAATAATTATTCGTCCTTCTTTTTCAAAAAACATTGCGCGATTCCGGACGAGCCGCGCCGCGAGAAAGTAAAAAAGCGCCAGCCAAGCCAAAAGCCCGATAAATCCGGTTGTTATCAGGATATCCAGGATTTCGTTATGAGCCCGATCCGGATAGGTGTTGATTCTTTCAAAGATAGCGTAATAAGGGGCGTAATAGCGGGCAAAATAATAATTCTGCGTATCCGACCCATGCCCCAATATTGGACGCTCCTTAATAATTTCCGCGGCGGCCGCGTAATAATAAAGCCTTATCCCGGCGCTTCCCTCGCCGATTTTCTTTAAACTTTTAATTCTTTCCGGAACGGCAATCTCTGAAAAAATTCCGCGGCCAGCGTTCATCCCAAAAATAAAAAAACCGGCAATAGACGCGAAGACTGCAAACGCCGCCAAACCGATAACAGTTTTATTTGTGCCAAATTTTTTAACAGCATAAATCGCGCCAAAAACGAAAAGCGAAAAAATAAACCCCAGCCAAGCCGCCCGGCTGTAGGTAAAATAAAGCGCCGCGAGCTCTATGAAAAAAACCACTGCCAGACAAACTCTACAGAGCGCCTTTTTTAAAACCAAAAAAAGATAAAAAGCCAAAGGCAATGTAAATAAGAGAAACCCGCCTAAATAATTGGGCTGTCCTAAGGTTCCGCTCGCCCGGGAATGCAAACCCGTCCCGTTTTCCCGCCATCTTAATAAATCAAAACCAGCGACTTGGGCGAGGCCGTAGAGGCTCGCGAAAAAAGCGGACAGAGTAATAGCGCCGAAAACTTTTTTAAAAGATATCGGCCGGACAAAAACGAGAAAAGCGAACGCGTATAAATGCGCGCAAGTAAATATCCCCATCCCCCGGAAATAACTTCCCCAAAAGCTCTGGTAAGGATGACCGGAAAAAACCGCTGATAAAACCTGGCTGAAAAAAATTAGCCCTGCCGCTAAAAAGAAAACTATGTTTTTCGGCAAATCAATTTTATTTTCAAGCATGGCCTTTAGGGCGTAAAAAAACAGCGCCAGTTCGGTTAAAATCCTGAAGAGGACGATTTTATCAACCTCAAAGCTTAGAAAAGTTAAAGGGTTGAAAAAAAGCGGGGTTAAAATAATAACCCCTAAAATAAAAAAATCAATGAGCTTATCGCATATTTTTATTATTTTTTCTTTCACTCTTTTATTATATCAGACTACCCTCATTAAGCAAAAACAAATCCCGCCCCGCGAAAATGCGGGACGGGACTTAGAATAAATACCGATTCAGTTTACGGATTAGCCAAGCCGCCTGGAGTGGCGGTATGGGCGCCAGCGGCTATCCCGCCGGAAGCTCCTTCTAGTGTGTACCCAAGCGTATAGCTTGCTCCGCTTACAGTTTGGGCGTATGCGTATGCCGCTCCGCCCGGAGACGGATTGGTCGGCACTGCCGCCATATAGGTTACGCTACCGTTAACAATGGCATCGCCAGAATCCGCCGCGCCTGTTGCCGGATAAGCATTAACGTCATTATAATACAGCTCTAAAGCTGTCTGGATCTGCTTGATATCAGAAACGCGGCGCGCGTCTCTTGATTTCAACCGGGCGTTATTTAAGGAAACAACAGCTAAGGTTGAAAGAAGACCGATAATGGCGATAACCACCAACAACTCAATTAAAGTAAAACCTTTTTGTTTTCTCATAATTCACCCCCTCTCGTTAGGCTCGCGATTATTCATTTAATCCCAGGAATTAAATTAACAATCGCGAATAGATTAATTAATCATTTATCCTACTTATCCACAGTATACCACAAAACCCATGAGCCGCAAAATAAAAAGTCAACAACTTTTCCGTCCAAGGCGTATCCGCCTTGGGCGTAGAACTTTTAAATGATTTACCATCCCCGTATCGCCTTAAGGCCAACGCTTTCCTCCAGCCGGTAGGTTATGGCATACTCGTTTCCGTTTGAAGCGTAGCGGTATATGTAAGTCGCGCTTACGGCCGGGTCATTGTTCGGATTTTTCGGATCAGCCGGAATTTCAGCCATATATGGCCTTGTTCCGGAAGTCAGAGCCGTTGTAAGCGCGCCCGAATAACACGCGTCCGTAGCGCCGAAATCTTCGGCATTCGGATTAAATACCCCGCAGGACGGGAAAACGTTATGATCATCATAATAAAGATTCATGGCCGTCCTCATCTGAGCCATGTCGCCTCTTCTTAACGCGTCCCTGGCTTTGGCTCTCGCGCCATTTAAAGAGACAACCGCGAAAGAAGACAAAAGTCCGATAATGGCAATAACAACTAAAAGCTCTATCAAGGTAAAACCTCTTTTGCTTGTGATAATTTTATTCATAAGATGTCTTTGATATTAAAATTTTTAAATCGTCAATCGTCAATCGTAAATTTCAAAACTGGCTGGCCATATTATACATCGGCATGATAATCGCCGCAACCATAAGCCCGACTCCGAGACCCATAACCACCATAATTATCGGCTCCATCAAGGTCATGAGATTAGCGACTATATTCTCAATCTCCCGGCCGTAAAAATCCGTAACCCGGGAAAGGATAACGTCAAGCTTGCCGGTTTTTTCCCCGATGCTCATCATCTGGGAGACCATGGCGGGGATTTCTTTCCTTTTAATAAATATCGCGGATATGGAATTGCCATCTTCAACTTCCTTAATCGTATCGGTTATGATTTTTTTGTAAACCGTGTTGCCGACTACGTCCCCGGAAATCTCAAGACTGCGGACTATTGTTACTCCGCCGGCGATTAAAGTTTTCATTGACCGCGTAAAACGGACTAGATAAATCCGCTGGAGCAATTTGCCAAAAACCGGCAGTCTTAGCGCGATCGTATCAAAAATGAATCTTCCCCGGCTGGTTCTTAAAAAAAGCCTTAATCCCGTAACCGCTCCCGCGATGATAACGAGTAATATCCACCAATAACTAGCCATAAAATCCGAGGCGGCGATTAAAATTCTCGTGGCCAAAGGCAGTTCTCCTCCCGATTCGGACATGATATCCGTAAGCTTCGGAACGACAAAAGTAAGCATCAGCACCCCGACCACCCCTAACCCGGAAAGGACAAAAGCCGGATAGATCATCGCCCCTTTTATTTTACTCATCATATCGTAATCTTTTTCCATTTCATCAGCCAGATAATTAAGCACCTCGTCAAGCTTTCCGGAAGTTTCCCCGGATTTTATGACGCTCACGTAGAAATCGGAAAAAACGCTGGATCGCCGGGCGAGCGCGACTGACAGGCGGGAACCGGCGTCAACCTCGTCCGCCACCTGTGAAATAATTATTTTGAATTTCGGATTGGCGGTCTGTTCTACTAGAATCTTAAGCGCCTGAACCAGCGGGACGTTGGCGGATATTAAAACCGAGAACTGGCGGGAAAATACGACTACCTCCTTAAGCTTAATTCGGTTTAAGAATCCTTGGCCGGCAATCCCGCCTTCGGATTCAAGCGACAAATAGACTATAAAAAAACCTTTGTCCTTTAATATTTCTTCGGCAAATTCAATGCTTTCCGCTTCAACCAGTCCGGTTACGGTTTGTTGTTTCCTGTCTGTGGCTTTGTACTTGAATATGGGCATGATAGATAGTTAAAAGTTAAAAGTTCAAAATTCAAAGTTGTCCCAAAAAAAATTTTAACTTTTCACTTTTAACTTTTAACTCAATTTTACAGGTCTTCTTTCCTTATTTTTCCTTTCCGCAATAAATCATCAATTGATTTTTCCATGCTGATCATCCCTTCGCGTCTTGAGGTTTGGATGACGCTTTCAATCTGCTGGAATTTTCCTTCGCGGATATAGGATTTAACTACCGAGCTGGCTAAAAGTATTTCAGCGGCCAGGTTAGGTTCGCCTCCCCGGCTGTAAATTAATTTCTGGACGATTATTCCGAAAAGGTTGTCCGCGAGTATATAGCGCGAAGATTCCGCGGAAAGATCTTTGGAAAGTATGTTGACAAGGCGATCAATTATTTCAACCGAGCTGTCCGCGTTAAGTTCTAAAATTACCCGAGAATTACCCGAAGCCAGTTCCATGATGGAGATAAGGCTTGATTCCAAATCATCTTTTATGCCGTTGATATAAACCAGATCAATATCCTCCTTAAGGCAATATTTAATCGCCTCGCGGAAAGAAAGCGCGTCCCGGCCGACCTGCCTTTGTTCAATTATGCTTTCCCTTCCGGCTAAAACCCGGTCAATCGTCTCTTCAATTGTTACTATGTGCCTGGCCTGGGTTTTGTTAATTTCCTCAATAAAAGAAAAAGCGGTTGAACTTTTTCCCGAACCAAGACTGCCGGCTATAACCAAAAGCCCGGAAGAAACCGACGTAAAGCCGGTTACGGCTTCCGGAAAACCGCACTCCGAAAGATCGCGGTTCTTTCCGCTTATGAAGTAAAAGGAAAAAGCCGGAAAATTCTTCTCAAAATAAACATTTATCCTGAAGCGGAGGTTTTTGTCCAGCTCTTTGACGACTACAATTTCCCTCTCTTTGTTTAATTTTTCCCGCTCCTCTTCGGATAGCGCCTCGGAGAGAATTTTTTCAGCTGTTTCTTTCCCGATCACCGCGTCATCAGCGGGCTGGTAGCTCCCGCCGATTTTAACCTGCGGCCGGTTGCCGATGGAAAAATGGACAAGAATGGCGTTTTTTTTAACCGCCGCTGAAAGAATTCTTGAGAGATAGCCTTGAGTAGTTTCCATATATAGCGCTATGCTTTTAAAACATTCTTAACTTTTTCCACGACCTCTGACGGCATAAAATGGGCTTTTATTAAATAATCCATGGCTCCAAGCCCGATTCCCCGGTCAATCTCGTCCCTCTGGCTCAGGTTAGTAAGCAGGATCACTGGAATTCTTTTTCCCTTTTCGTCGTTTTTCAATTCCTTTAAGACCTCAAAACCGTCCATTCCCGGAAGCATCAGATCAAGGAGTATCAGGTCAGGCAATTCCTTTAACGCGGTTCTTAAAGCCTTTTTGCCGTCCTCGGCCGTAAAAACGCTGAAATTCTCCATCTCAAATTTATTGGCATACATGGACAAAAGAAAGGAATCATCCTCAGCAATCAATATTTTTTTCTTATTAGTCATAATTGAAATTTAATATTTAATCTTGTATAACCCTCATAACTTCTTCCATGGTCGTAAGGCCGATCAAGGCTTTTAATACGCCGTCTTCCCTGAGCGTGGTAAAAAGCTGGGAATCTTTAACTTCCTGAAGATGCAAATTCCTTGACTTATCAAGGATAATTTCCCGGATTTTATCGTTAATATCAAAAACTTCGGCAATCGCCACCCGGCCACTATAACCGGTATTGCCGCACCTCGGACAGCCCTTGCCTTTGTAAAAAACAAAATCTTTTTTTTCCAGCTGGGGAAAATACTTTTTTATGATTTCGGCGGGGATGCCCTCAAAAGCCGCTTTTACTTCAGCGATAATATTTTTTGGAAGCTTCTGTTCCTCTTTGCAATGCTCGCAAATTCTTCGCGCCAGCCGCTGAGCGATAACGACATTTAAAGTTGAGCCGAGCAAAAAAGGCTCAACTTCCATGTCCAAGAGTCTTGGCAGGGCGCCAATCGCGTCGTTAGTATGTAGAGTAGAAAGGACAAAATGGCCGGTAAGGCTCGCGTGGATAGCGAGCTCGGCTGTCTCGTTGTCGCGGATTTCCCCGACCATAATAATGTCCGGATCCTGGCGGAGAAGCGAACGAAGCCCCGAAGCGAAAGTAAAACCGACTTCCTGCCTGACCTGGGACTGGTTAACGCCTTTTATCTGGTATTCTACCGGATCCTCCAATGTTGAAATATTTACTCCTTCTTCATTTAATGCATTAATTACCGAAAAAAGCGTGGTTGATTTTCCCGAACCGGTCGGTCCGGTAACAAGCATCATCCCGTCGGTTTTTTTAAGGTTTTTCTCAATAACCGAAAGCCCCTCGCCCATGTAGCCGAGATCAGTAAGCTTTGGCGCCCCGCGGGTAACGTCCAGTATTCTCATTACCACCTTTTCCTCGTCATTATTCAAAGGCAGGATGGAAATTCTAAAATCAATCTCTTTGCCATTTATCATTTCTCTTATGCGGCCGTCCTGGGGAATTCTGGTTTCGTCCAGTTTTAAATTGGAAAGCACCTTAATTCTCGCGATGACGGCGCTATGGATATCTTTAGGCATGACGAGCGATGTATGGAGAATACCGTCAATCCGGTAGCGCACCCGGCTTTCTTTTGCCGAGGGCTCAATATGGATGTCCGATGCCCGGCCTTCAACCGCGTGGCGGATAATTACCGAGACTATTTTCGCGACTGGCGCGCTTTTTATAACTTCCTGGAATTCCGTTTTATCTTCTTTTTTATCTTCCGCTTTCTTTTCCAGGGCTTTGCGCTCTAAAGCCGAGGTGACTTCCTTATTAAGCGATCTGTACTGTTTAAGCGCGTGGTCAAAGCTCGCCGGGGAAATGAGAAAATATTTTATTTTTACCCCTTCTTTTTTCGCGAGAAAATCAACCGCCTCAATGGCCTTGAAATTGCCCGGATCGGAAAGTCCGACAAAAAACCCGTCTTCGTTTTTATCAAAGCAGATAATCCGGTAATTTTGCGCCGCCTCAAAAGGAATAAAATTAAGCACCCGCTCGTCTATTTTTTTGCCGATGAGGCTCTGATAATCAAGGTTAAAAAATTTCGCTTTGTGTTTTGATAATTCTTCAGAATCAATCAGACCCCGTTCAATAATCAATTCTTCGGGCGACTTTCCTGATTCAGCCGCGGATTTATCAATCTCTTTGGCCTGGTCTTCGGTTATTATTTTTTTCGTTGCTAAGCTGGTTAAAAAACTATTCATAATCATCAGATATCATTGAAATGAGTAATCCGCCCGAGGCGGAGACGGGCGAATAGATGTATTATTGGGTATAAGACGCGAACGGATTATCCCGGCCGATTTTTCCTTCAACCGGCTCAGAAATAACTTCTTTCAGGTTTTTATATCGCTTATCCCCGGTAAGCCCGATATTTTTTATGGCTTCCGCTTTTTCCGTTTTCGCCGGCGCGCCGCTTTCCACCGGAACAACCGCCCCTCCTTGCGAAGGAATGCCGTCAAATTCGGACAAAGCGGGAATTTCAGCCGAATAAGAAGCGGGCGCTGAACCTTTGATAAAATTATTATATATCATAAAGGCCGATCCCATAATCATGACAAGCATAATAATAACATAAACCGCTATTTTTTTAAGGCTGGCTTTTAAAGCTATAAGCATAATTATTGCCCGGATTAATTAAAAATTAAAATCGCGGGGCGTTAACGCGTCCCGCCCCGGTTTTGCCGCCAGAGCGGAAAAAAAGCCGCGGCGCGAGTCAGCGCTCAAGAAAATACGCGTATATCTTCAGGCTGGCGTTTTCATCGGCTCCAAAAATCACTTCAGTTACGTCCAATAGCCTTAGATTATTTTCCAGGCTTTCTATCAGGTTCTTAAGAGCCTTGTAATCGGCTCCGCCGACAGTCAAATTCATTCCGACTTTTTTTATTTCGGACGGCAGGCTTTCTTCTTTTCCGGCGTCGGCCGCCGGACCTCCTTCTTCGCCGGCCGCTTCTCCCGATTCTTCCGGCCGGGCGGAAGGATTCTTTTCCTCTTCTTCAAGCTCCAGCGACGCGATCATTAGGCCGTTCTTCTGAACCAGAGTCTCTATTAAGGGAAAAAGGCTCTCGGAATTTTCGTTATAGGGAATTATCGCGGCAATTCTTTTTTTGTCTTCTTCCGAAATTTCAGCGAAAGCTTCGCTCATGGCGTTCATGCTTTTAAGGCTTCGGCGGGCATTTTCAACTTCTTCAATAAGCGAATCCGTTCCTGCCGCCGCTCTGGCCGCTTGATATTTCGGCTTTAGGATAAAAAAACCTCCGCCGGCCATGACAAAAAACATCAATGCGGCGTTTATCAATCCCCAGTATCTGACAAAAATCCGGCTAATGCCGATGCTTTTTTTTGATGATGAAATGTTATATTCCTTAGCCATATTTTTCCTGCCGAGCCGGACGCTTATTCCGGAGAATTAAAAAAAATACTTTTATCCAGCGCTATTTTAAGAATAAAATTTATCCCGGCCGCGGCGGTTTTTTCCTGGCCGCCCCCCGAATTTCCTTCCCCTCCATCGTATTCGCCTCCGCCGGTTGACACCTCTTTAACAAGAGGATTTGCCTTTAGGCTTTCAATTTGCTTGGCGATATTTTTGAAATCTTTTGCCGTCGCGTTTAACTCATAAGCTCCGCCGTTATCGCCGGAAAAATTAAGATAGTATACGCTTTCCAGGGTATTCTTTTCCAAAAAACTAAAAAGATTAGTAAAATACACGTGCCTGTCAAGAAGGAGTTTGACGTATTGGAGTTTTTTTTCAAAAGCGAAAACTTCGCTTAAATCTTCTTCTTTGACCTTCTTCTCATTAGCAAGCTTTTCCGCTTCTTTCACCAAAGCCATTTTTTCGCCGATTTTATTTTTTTCCCACAGCCCGACGGTATAATAGCCGGCGCCCACGAATAAAAATGACAAAACAACCAGGCAAAAAGTTATAACCGACCTTTTCTTTATTTCCGACAGGCTAATCCTCTCCTTAATCAGATTGGTTCCCTTGAATGACTCGCCCGCCCAGCCGCCAAATTCGGGAACTTCCCCTTCCCCGGGAATATTATCTTTTTTTCCGCCAACCGGCTCAGTCCTGGCGGCTGGCAATCCAGCAGGCGCGGTTGATATAAAATTCTTCTTTACGGCTTCTTTCTCCTGAAACGGATAGCCGGATTTTTCCGGAACGCTTCCCCCTAAACCGGCTCCAACCGCCGCGTCCCTGATTTTGGCGCCGTTTTTTCCGGTTTTTAAAAAACTAAAAGAGCTGATGGCCGCGAAAAATTTTTTCATCAGCCCGGACAAAAGACGCGCTTCCCCTTTTTTCGCTTTGCTGATCCTGTTTAAATAATTAATCTCTTTTTGGCTATTAATCTTTTCTTTGTCTAAAAGCCTGTCCCGCGCGTCAGTAATTTCTTTTTTTCTCAATAACATTCTTTCTTCCAGCTCATTCGTCTTATTTATTCTTCGCTCTCCCGCCCCCGCCGATCTTCCCTCGGGATAATTTTTCGCGCCGGCCATCAAGTTTATCGCCGGAGTTTTAGCCGGTTGATTATTATTATCCTTGCCGGCGCTTTTCTTCATAAGTCCGGTTAAAATTTCTTTCCAGCCGCCAAAAAGACCGCCCAAGGCTTCTTCTTTCGGAGCAATAAGCTTTTCCGGAGAAGTCCATTCAACTTTTTCTTTATTATCGGAAGATCGCTTCTTTTTTATACGGTTGCGCTTATTTTCCAGGAAATTTATTTCTCTGTCCATAATTGAATTTTATTGGACGCGAAAATTTTTTTCGCTCCCGACTAATAAATACCGGCTTAAAATTACATCTCCCTCATAGCCAATCCGGCGGCAACGGCCAGCCGCGGCCCGAGTTCTTTTAATTTCGGGATCAGATCAACCGGGCAATTAATGCGCGACCAGGGGTCGCCGATAATTACTTTGCAGTCCAAAACTTTGCTTAAATAATTAGTAAAATTAACAAGCAGAGCCGATCCTCCGGAAAGGATAATTTTTTCCGGACTGCCGCCGTTTTTGCTCTGGTAAAGTTTTAGCGTATATTTTATCTCGTTAACGATAGGCGTGATTGAATCAGCGATTATTTTAGGAATTGAACTTTCATCCGATTCAAGCGAACTGACGCCCAAGTCAAACTTAAATTGCTCGGCTCGGTCTAAATTTACGTTGAGGCTTTCGGACAGGGCTTTGGTTATAGACAACCCGCCGGCATCCAGGCTCCGGCTTAATACCGGAATGCCTTTTTCGGCGATAAAAATGTCAGTCGTGCCTGAACCGATTTCCGCTATGGCTATGGTGGATTTGTCGTTTCCGGCAAGCGACCTTATAAGCGAAAGAGTTTCCGTTTCCAGGCTGATTAGATTAAATTCCGCCTCGCTGAAAATGGCGATGTATTTTTCAATAAGGTTCCTCGGAGCTCCGGTCAAAAGGACTTTCAGGTTTTTTCCGCCGGAGGCTTCGGATGCTTCCTCGTCTTTTATCTCCACCCAATCTATCACCATTTCTTCAAGCGGAAGCGGGATTACTTTTTTAGCTTCCCATTTTACGGCTGACTCAATATCTTTTAAGTCAATATTTGACAAGGTAATTATTGAAGAAAAAACCGAGTAAGTGGGTAAAGCGGCCACGGCGTTTTTTGAATTCATGCCGGCTTTATCGCATACCTCTTTCAGCATTCTCGCGATGCGGCGGGCTTCGTTTTGCCAATTGGCAGATATCAGACTGTCCTTTAGTTCGCCCACTCCGTAAGAAGAAAGCTGAACTTTTACCCCCTCTTTCTGCAGTTCTACGACTTTAATGCCTGACGCTCCGATATCCACCCCGAGGTAGCTCTTGGGAGAATTTGATAAAAACATATTTACTTGGTTTTTTAGTTTTTTACGAATCCCGGCAGGCTAGCGGGTTGCCGCTATCTCCATATTATTATATAATAAGTTTGACCGCGGATCCTGGCGCGTAATAATAACCGGAGACGGAAAACGGCGCTGAAAAAAATCTTATCCCTATTATATCACATTTAAATAATTATACCATAAATTCCATTTCCCTCAAAACCTTTTTTCATGTTTTATTTTTTAAAAAATAAAAAATTTTTTCAGATTGCCGGTTTTCTGCTGGCCGCGTTCTTTTTTGGCTTTCTCCTTTACAATTTTTTCTTCAAATCAATTCCCGAGCCGCCGCCTTCCGGAATAACAGGCACCTCCACCCCGGGGGCAAAGCTCCCTCTAGCCGGCCCGGGAACCGGAACAGGGGTAACGGGAACCGGAGGCGATACAAAACTCCAGCCAGAACAAGAATCCGGTGCCCCGGCCGCGGATGATATCGCCCGGGGAGGCTTGACGCGATCCGAGGCCGTTTCCCTGGCCGGCGGAATGGGGCAAAAACTCGCCGGAGACGGTTCAAGCCTTCTCCAGTATAACAGCGCTGACGGTCGTTTTTACCGTATTGACCAGAATGGAAAAATTGAACCCCTGAGCGACAAAATATTCCATGAAGTCAAAGACATTTACTGGGCTCCCGGAGGCGAAAAAGCGATTTTGGAATATCCGGACGGAGCCAATATTCTTTATAACTTCAAGAATGACAGCCAGGCCACCCTCCCCGCCCATTGGGAGGATTTTGATTTTTCATCCTCAGGCGAAGAGATAGTAATGAAAAGCCTCGGGACTGATGGAAATAACCGCTGGCTCGCGATCGCCAATGCCGACGGCTCAAAAGCCCGGGCGCTTGAGGCGCTCGGCGACGAAGAAGACCGGGTTTACCCTTCCTGGTCCCCGAACAAGCAGTCAGTCGCCATGTTTACCGAGTCAACCGGTTTTGACGAGCAGAAAGTTTACTTTGTCGGACTGAATAATGAAAATTTTAAATCATTAACCATAACCGGCCGGGGACTAAAATTCCTCTGGTCGCCCGACGGCGGCCGGCTTCTTTACAGTGTTTATTCTTCAGACAGTAATTTAAAGCCATCCCTCTGGGCGGCCAACGCGCGGGGCGAAGCGATTGGTAGCGGGCGGAAAAACCTGAACATCCTTACCTGGGCCGATAAATGCGTTTTCTCCGGCAACGAAAATGTTTACTGCGCTGTTCCGGAAACGCTTGAAGAAGGATCCGGGCTTTATCCTGAACTCTCATACGCGTCGCCGGATTCGCTTTACGAGGTCAATATCTATACCGGCCAAAAAAAATTAATCGCTACCCCGGAAACCGCGGCGTCAATGCATAACCTTATCCTTACTGAAAACGGACGCTTTCTTTATTACAGCGACCCTCAGGGAAAAACCTATAAAATGAGATTAAAATAACCTGTTGCGCGACGCTGGTTTGCGGGCGGCCGCGCGCGCTAGAACCCGCGATTAAAAGCCAATAATATGATTCCACGTTTTTCTAAAAGAAAAAAAGCAGAATTCCCGGTTAAAATTTTTATCGCCGCCGCCCTGGCCAATCTTTTTTTAGCGGCCTTGCTAATAATTTTTTTCAGGGTTCTAGTCGCGCCAATGGATGAATCCGCCAGCGGGCAATTATCTTTATCCGCGCCTAATAGCCGAAACTCCGGCTTTGGCGATCCGCTTACAACCAAAATTCCCAGCTTAAGCGATTTAATCACCCGGCCGCTCGCCGACTCCGGCGATCCGTCAGCCGGCGCCGGGGACGCGGCCGTAGTCATCGCCCTGTTTTCCGACTTCCAATGTTCTTCCTGCCTAAGTATCATGTCCGCTTCGTTAAAAACCGCGGAAGAATACCCAGGAAAAGTGAAATTTATCTGGAAAGATTTTCCCGAAGCCAATATTGATTCCCCGTCCTGGAAGGCCGCGCTAGCCGGACGTTGCGCCGCCGAACAAGGCGATTTTTTCGGCTACGCCTCGGCGCTTTATTCCGAAAGCGCGCCCTGGGACGATAACCTTTTTTCTGCTCTCGCCGGGCGGATCGGATTTAATGAGAAAAAGTTTAAAGATTGTTTTCTCGGCCGCGAAAAAACCAAATTTATCATTGACGACCTTACCGAAGCCGAAGCGCTCGGCATTTCCGGCGTTCCAACGGTTTATATTAACGACAAAAAACTTACCGGAGAAGTAAGCGAAGCGGGGTTGAAGCAGGCAGTTGAAGAAGAGTTAAAAAATTAAATTTCGTGTCCAAATCCTCAACAATCTACGTTTGTTCAAACTGCGGCGCCCAATCTTTAAAATGGACCGGCCGCTGTTTGGAATGCGGAAAATGGGGGACATCGCAAACCCAGACCATTGAAAAAAAAGAAAGAACCGGCAATGAACGCCTAGCCGCCGCAAAAACAATTCCAATCTCGGAAATCAACGCCGGGCTGTTTAAAAGAATTAAAACCGGCATTGAAGAAGCTGACCGGGTTTTAGGCGGAGGGATTGTTCCCGGCTCCCTTATCCTCCTTGGAGGCGAACCGGGCATTGGAAAA
>Ga0209016_1001876_pt1 | contig 15384 bp, 15 predicted proteins | sample EPASupsiteSAE305_FD_187265 | JGI IMG/M metagenome (GOLD analysis project Ga0209016, IMG submission 187265) | Bioremediated contaminated groundwater microbial communities from EPA Superfund site, New Mexico - SAE3-05 (SPAdes) (version 2) | ecosystem: Environmental > Aquatic > Deep subsurface >...
CAACCGGCCCTTGGCGGGGCTCCCTCTCGGAAAAAACTTGACTTATTAGGAGCTAAAAGAGAAAATAGCATTAAGCAACAGCTTAATATAAAAAGAAAAAACAGGTTTTGTTACGTATACTTCCAATTTATCTTGACCTCAAACGGTAATATATCTGGTAACGGTTCGATAAGCTTCGGAAACCGCCTGATGCGGACCCACAGACTGCCGAGTGTTTGGTTGCTCCTGCAAGTAAGCCGCCATCGGAGTAGCTGGAGGCAATAGCCGTCAAATGCTTGTTTGTCCCCGCGGTCAGCAGAGATTGGGCTGGCATGAAAGCTATCTCGGTAGAAAAAGTCGATGGTAATACCAGCGGCACGATCAGGAACAATCCAATCAGACAAAGGCAGAGAGTGCGGATTTTCTGAACAAAAAAAGATGTCCACAATTCCTTTTTTTCAGATTTTTATCTGATTACCACCCAAATTCAGCTGATTTTTCCTTGATGGTATCCTGTTGAAAATATGGGAGATTTCTCCTCGTCGTGCTCGTCGAAATGACAGCTCCGGGATGTCATCTCGAACGCAGTGAGAGATCTCGTGCCATCGAACAGGGTTCTGGCTGAAGTTCGATGGTAATCGGAAATTTTTATCAAACTTTATCGTCGGAGTTGCCAGATAAAAGGGTGTCCTGGGACACTCTGTTTTCTGGAAAAAGGTTACTTTCTTGAAATTCAGAACGCACACCAAAAAGCAGTTGGTTGAAAACGTTCGCCGTCGAACAGTCCTTGGTCAGTAAGTTTGAGCGCTGGAATAACCGGCAAAGCGAGAAATGAAAGCGTCATGAACGGTGCGTGCAATCTGCAACCACAACCACGGACCGTATCGGTGATGCGAGCATAAGCCGCTGCCGCATGTGCACAGGTATCGATACTCATCAGTCCAGCAACCGGCAAGGGCATTGTTCTCACCTCGCCCCAACCATCGGTTGCCGCTAGTCCACCACCGTGGGCAATGACCGCATTCACCACTTCGGCCATCAGAAAGTCGTCTGTACCGGCTACGATCACATGATGCGAATCATGAGCTACACTAGCAGCCATCGCACCACGTTCAAGTCCGAGACCCGATGCCAACGCCAAAGCTGGTGGTGCATTGGCAGCATATCGGTTGAAGACCGCCAGCTTGACCTGGTCATGCTGTGGATTGGCAATAACCGCACCGTCCCGGACCGTCGGAATACACGTCAAGGAATCAGTTACCAACTCGCCGTCGCGGACACCGATGACACGACAGCTCCCGTCTTGTGCCTGGATGTGAAATACACCCGCAGCAACCGGTTGCAGAAGAAACCGATTGGGGAGGCTGAGCGGCGACATGGGTTGAAGCAGCGAAACACCATTTTCAGCCAGAATTTGTCCACCGATGACGGTACGTATCACCCGAAAGTCCTGCAGATTCTCCACCTCCACCCAATCCGCCCGATCACCCGGCTGCAGCAAGCCCATATCGAGGCCGTAGTGGCGCACCGGATTGAGAGTGGCGGCCTGCAGCACATCAAACAGATCAATGCCCGCTTCAACGGCGATCCGGACCGAATCATTGATGTACCCCTGCAGTAGGTCATCGAGGTGTTTGTCATCGGAGCAGAACATGCAAGCGCCGGGGTAGCGCTGGAGTACCGGCAGAAGTGATTCGAACATTCGTGCCGCTGATCCACGGCGGAGTTGAATAAGCATCCCTGCAGCGGCCTTTTCTATCGCCTCGTCAGCATTGAGACATTCGTGATCGGTGGTAATACCCGCCCTGAGATAGCGGACCAAGTCATCACCACGGAGGCCGGGGGCATGACCGTCCACAGGTTTGCCATGTTTCCATGCCGCTTCCAGTTTGGCCAGAATATCGGCATCACCCGATAACACGCCTGGAACGTTCATCATCTCTGAAAGATGTGAAATATCGGGACGATTTAACAATGCGGAAACCATTTTTGCATCCAAGACCGCGCCTGCGGTCTCAAAAGATGTGGCGGGCACACAGGAGGGGGCGCCGGTGGCGAAGAGAAAAGGTGTGCGCGCCGCTTCTTCCAGCATAAATTCAACCCCACTCACCCCGAGTACGTTGGCGATTTCATGCGGATCGGTCACCGCCGCAATGGTCCCGTGCCGCACCGCTTCCCTCGCAAAAGAGGTCGGTGTCAACATCGAACTCTCCACATGGACATGGGCATCGACGAATCCAGGAACAATAAAGCCTGGTTCTGGAAATTGTTCGGGATGCAACGCCACGATACGGCCCGTGGGCGACACTTCGATCCGGCCGCCAAAAATACGTCGATTGACAACATCCACAACTGTTCTGCTCACCGTCGCCACGTGTTTCATCAAAAATCCCTCCGGAAGGAGCACCTCATCATGATGCTTTGACCATTATTGTATTCGCCATGCTTTTCACACAAACCAACGTCCTTTTTCCCGACCAAGTATTTTGGGGAAAATCGATCATCGGTAGCCGTTTCAGATCCCTTGCCAGCATGAGGTCCACAGCCTCGGTCAACGGCCGATTCTCTGAAATGGTGACCACTGGCGTCGTCATAATCTCCATCACGCGCTTATGGTCAAGTGCGGTCATGATAGATTCGAGTCCATCCTGTTCGGATTCGGCAAGCAGACCGAGACGCAAGGGCATTCCACCTTTGCCAATCAGATCCCCTTGGGTGATCACACCAATTGGCCGGTCTTTCTTGTCCACCACGGGCAGTCCGGTAAAAATAGAGGAAAGAAGCAACCGGGCTGCATCGCTTAAAGGGCTTTCGGCGGTTACGCTTCTGGGCTCAGTTGTCATGACATCCCGCACCGTGAGCTGACGCGGAAAAAAGGTATTGGCAGCTTTATGGTTGATCACCTTGAGGTCGTGGAGGGCGATTATGCCATTGCCAACCCGTTCATCCAATCCGGTCAGCACCTGTTCGGTTGCTGCAGCCGGGAGCACGACGTAAATGCGGATCGGCAGATTGAAGGAAAGAATTCCCAAACGCCCAGTGGAAATTTCTCCGCTTTCGTAATATCCGGCAATTCCACGGGTGACAATGCATCGCGCGGCGATTTTTAACTCTTGAATGTATTGGATGACGGCATCGGCGACCGGTTTGTTGCGATAGCGTGCATCTTCGTTGGTGAATATTTCAATCGCTTTGTAATTCAGCATCGTTCCCTCTATCTCAATCCGCCTAACCGCAATCCTAAATAGGTGAGGGACAACCCCCCTAGATTATTGATTAGAATATTGGTTACAGACTGAAGTGTTAGACCGGCGCGACCGGCATTGATGGTTTCCAGGGAAAAAGAGGAAAAGGTGGTCAGCGCACCCAGGTAGCCGGTAATGAGCAAGAGCCGCACGTCAGGAGTCAACACGCTTTCCTTTGTTTCACAATGGTCACCGGACAATGCGCATAGGTCACTATGCGTCGTGAAACGGAACCCATGAGCCAGGTTTCAATTTTGGACTTGCCTGTCTGTCCCGCGAAAATCATGTCGATATCGTGCTCCTTGGCATACCGAATAACCTGATCAGCCGGATGGCCAACTACCACCTCAGTTTTGATCTCCACATGCAGTGCTTTTGCTTTATCCTCCAATTCTTTAAAAAGGGCCTGGTAATGTTCGGTCGCACTGTCGATCATAGCGTCCAACTCGACAATATCTGCCGGTTCAGGGAGCTGCACCACGGCAACGACGATTATTTCCGGAGCACAGGGAGAACAGTGCTTCACCAACTCAAGCGCATAAGAAAATGCGTGAAGCGACGGTTCGGAACCGTCGTAAGCGACCAATATTTTTTTCAACATACTCTTTCCTCCCAGCCATAATTTTACAGACAAGCATCACCTGATTAAATTTTACTTCATTTTTGGCAGCAAATAACGGGGAATAAAAAAAGCATTGGCAATCAACGTTGGCACCACCGCACTGCCAATAACGACAAAAACCAGCACCGAATATTGCTGCTGATCGATAATATTGTGAGACAAGCCAAACAAGGCGGAAATGGAGCCGAACGTTAAGCCGGTGGACATGAGAAGGGTTGTGTAAATGCCTTCTTTTTGCGAATACTTACAAAATCTGGTCGCTGGATAGACGCCGATGATTTTGGCGAAAATTTTTGCAAAAAAAAGCACGAGTAAAGCAAAAGGAGTGGCGAAAAGTGCTTGGATAGAAACATACGACCCTGCACGGATGAAATAGAAGGGGGTGAGGAAACCAAAGGTCAAGGTCCTCAATCTTCTGATGAGAACGTGATCCTTGCCGACTGTCCCGGCGAGAACCATACCGATAATATAGGCGGGAAGAACCGCCTCGCTTTCCGACCATACCGCCAGAGATCCTAGACCGAAGAGAAAAAACAGCAGATATTTTGCCTCGAGTTCCGAGGGCCTCCCCCCGTATTTCTTGAAAAACCAGGGGGTAATGGTAGGTAAGAGGAAGAGAACAACGGCACTAACGCCAACAAAAACCAGCGTTTTGAATGAAAACGGGGCAAAAATCAATCCCAAGGCAAGAACGGTCCCAAGATCGGTGATAAAGCAGGCGGCGAGGATCGCCTTGCCAAAATCAGTGGTGTTCAGACCCAATTCAAGCATCACCGCATACACCACCGCAACCGAAGTAGTGGATAGAGCCACACCCGCCAACCAACTCGCTGGGACCGTCCAACCAAGAAGATAATAGGCTGCCGCGGTACAACCGAGAAAAGGGGCAAGGAAAGAAATAAACCCGATCAGTGTCACCTCTTTTAACTTCGCTTTGAAAACAACCGGGTCAAGTTCGGCACCGGCAAGAAAAGTCAGGACAATGGCGCCTGTACCTGAGAGAAATTTGATCCATGGCGCATCAGCCCCAAGCGATGCTCCTATAAGCGCGCCAATGATCAATTGCGCAACCGTGCCCACCACGATTTCGGAAAGAGCTGTGGCGATTCTGAACCAGATGGAGAGCAAGGTCGCCAATAAAGCAAGGCCAATCCATAACGCCGCCATACCCCAAATTTCATGCATGACTCTTCTCCATAAAATAAAAAAAACTCCTACCCTTCAATCAAAGAGTAGGAGTCATCAGCTTTTGAAAAAAAAGCAGTCTCGGCGAACCCCATCGCCTACATAGTATCAATATGCCTGTATCGTAAGCATAATTTCGTTTTCAAGTCAATGAACAAAGCTTTTCAAGGGTTCCGATTTCGTCTTCTTCCAGGCCTGGGCTGCCGAATTCGTAGCATTTCCGCTCCGTTTTTCCCTCGTGGAACCGACCCCACCTGCCAGGGCTTGTCTAAAATCGCAACGTTGCTTTCAATCGCTTAGGGTGGAGCAACAAATCAAGGCCGATATCGGCGCCCGTAACATGCACATCGGCGGCACACAGGGCCTCGACAGAGCAACCCTCGCCCTGCGATACTGCAATGCCTACTCGGGCTGCCCTAAGCATCCTGCGGTCATTGTTGCCGTTCCCGAAAGCAATCACCCTTTCGGCGTCAAGTTTCCGTACATATTCTTCTTTTTGGAGATCATGATTGTCGGCGGTCAGGATACAAATATCGCAAGGAACACCTTCCAATTCATCTTTGGCCATACCAAAGGTGTCGGCGGTCAGGATGTGAACCTGCATGAACCCGGCGATGGTGGTCAACTGCCCGCGTACTCCGGGAAGCAGTCGGCCGTCCAGCGACAGGGTACCGGTAAAATCCGAGACCAGATGCTCAAGCCGCACCGGACCAAAGCCGGGGATGTCTATTTCAAACATAAAATCTCCTGGTGCTTTATCTGATTTGACGAGGAAGCAATGCCTTCGAATAAAAGTGCATCAGATTCTAATCCGCCCCGCCCGAACCAGAGCATACGTTCCTGCAGCCATCAGCACGGCGGCAAGGCCAAAACTGAACACTGGCGAAACAATCGTCCACAACACGCCGACAACTGTGCTGGAGACAAATTTTGCGGTGCCGTTGACCGTGCCGAGTGCTCCGATACTCAATGCCAACGTATCCTTATTGACCATTTCTGCGGTTACCGTTGATTCCAGTGCTTCCTGTACGGCCATGTACAGTCCGGCGACGAGGAAGATAACACCTAATAAAGTGACGCTTTCAATATGCAGTAAAAAAGCCAACGCCGTCAGGGTAGCCGTTAACGCGCCCAGCACATAGCCGATAACCAACGTCGGCAGGTGGCCGAACCGGTCGGCCAGCACGCCAACGGGGAAAGATACCGCCACCTGCACTATATTACGCCAGACATACAGCAGACCGGCCACCTGGGCCGCATGGACAACTCCCATGGAGGCGGCAAGGAGTTGGGTGGCGGCGAGGATAAGCAGGCTGTGCGAGAAGTCGCCAATGCCGAAAATACCCACTGCAGCGAGATAACGTTTAAAACGCAACGGCAGGCCGCGCAGGGAATGGAAAAATTTGAGTGCCGGGTTGGGCGAATGTTCCGGGTCTTGCACCATGATGAAAAAGGACAAGACCGCAAGCAATCCAGGGATAACGGAGAGCCAGAGCACAAAGCGAAATGAAAAAGACGCGTTGTGCCCATTCCAGCCCTGCGCCCAACCCAATAAAGCAACCCCCAATAGCGGTCCGATTACAGCACCGATGGTATCCATTGCCCGGTGAAAGCCAAAGGCTCGTCCCCGTGTTTCAGGGCTCACCGCTTGAATAACAATGGCATCCCGCAAAGGACCACGCAGCCCCTTGCCAAACCAGGAGACGATCCGGCCAGAGAGGATCAGGGGCCACCCCCCGGCCAGAGCGATCATCATCTGGCCGATGGGCGTCAGGCTATAGCCGACAATAACCAATAATTTACGATGGCCGAGCTTATCAGCGATGTAGCCGGAAATCATTTTGGTAAAGCTGGCCACGGCATCGGCGATCCCTTCGATGGTCCCCAGCACGGCTGGCGGAAGGCCGAGCACTGCAAGAAATCCGGGGAGGATTACGGTGGTGGTTTCGTAGCAAAAATCACCCAGGGCGCTGGTAATCCCGGTGCCGACCACAGTTTGATTCAACCATCCTTGAGACTGAGCGGCTTGGGTGTCTACTGTCGTATCGATGGAGGGTTCTATGGGCGTCTTCATTTCGGCACCTCGAAGGTGGCAAGAACCGGATAGTGATCGGATGCCATGTCGGTCACGGAATTCCTGATGACCTGGTAGGACGTGGCATATTGAGCTAGTGCTTGCGAAGCCAGCATATAATCACAACGCATCACAGCAAACTCGGTTCCCGCAAACCCTGCCGTAGGTACTGTGGGTACATTTGATTCTCCAAGTGCATGACCGATATCTACCCAACCAGCGGTTTCGAGATGCGCCAGTACGCTACGGTCGGCGGTGTGGAGATCGCTAGCGATATAGCGGGATCGATGGTGAGCGGCAAGCTCATTGAAGCCTTCCGGCTCCGGGTCATGAGGCGAGGCTGAATTAAAATCACCGGTGAGCAGGGTAAAGCTCTTGGGGTCGGCCTGCACCGCCAGATATGCTGCTTCACGTTGTCGTGCAGTCGCGCCGTTGGGACACAGGTGAGCACTCATAAAAGTGAATGTCGGGTCATGATCGGAGCCACCAGGTAAGGCAACTTTGAGTGTGGCAAGGGCATGATGGAAATGAATACCGTCGACGACGAAACTCACCGTCCGAAACGGTTGCCGGACAAAGATAGCAGTGTGCTGCCCGGTATGGGGGGCAATGGCCAGAAACCCTCGCATGCCTATGCGTTCCTCCAGGAGATACAGCCATGCGCTGCCATTGGCATCAAACCCCTTAGCTTCCTGCATCAAAAAAACATCGGGATAGAGGTCGTTGATCAAGCCAATCTGAGCGCGAGCACGGCGGTCGTCAATGCCATCACGGCCAGCAAATAAGGTATTGTAGGTGAGCACCTTTAATTTCATAGCTTCCTCCATTCGTCAGTGATTTTCGTCTTGGGCATCAAAGACCCGTTGCGCATAGGCATCAAGGAGAGCCTCGCAAGCTTTCAGCCGCTGCTGTGCGTCGACAGCCAAATTTGCGCCGTAAAAATCCAGCTTGCGTATCTTTTCCAGCCATGAGTGGAGTTTTTTCAGGTCCACATCGTTTTCTTCCAGTTCGGCATAGGTGAAATGGTTGGCCGCCGTTTCTTTGGCGATCTCGGCCTCGAAATCTTTGCATTTGTCGAGAAATTCCCTGTACTCCTCGTCACGGTCGGCCTTGAAACGGGCAACCACCTTGTTTTCCTGCACTCGATCAAAGGCAACGGTTTCCAGAATCACCGACTCTCCATCCATCTCCAAAATGTCGTTTTCAAGCATTTTGATCCGTCGGGTATGGTCATCGGTTTTAGGGAGCAAGCAGACGCCGTTTTGTAGATAGACTGCGCCCATGCTCTTGAGTCGTCGCCAGAGGGCGACACGTTTTTTTGCCGGTTCCGGCGGAACTTTATAGGTAAGCAATAACCAGTTTTGTGTGTTCATGAAACAATATTAATGTAACGATCGTTACAAGTCAATAGAAATGAAAAAAGAGGGGGTGTTTCCGGACAGCGAATGATGCAATACCTGTAACTGCTCAGAGAATGCCCATCTGTTCGAGAATTGTTATCCCATGGACGGCAAGACAGGTGTTCTCGATCGTGGCTATACCCAAGCTGGCGCGAGCAAATCCGCCTGAGTCGTTTTGGCATTGGTACATGAAGGAAGCGCACGCCTGCCCGTAAGTGGGCCGGAGAGACATCTCGTCACAAAGGGCCAAACCTGCATGAAGATATTCCAAAAAATAGAGGGAAGTTTCCGGTTTGCCCGTAAATCCAAACACCGGATGTTCGCAGGAGCGCAGGAACGGCTCAATCCTTGCTGATGCAAGGGGATGATCGAGTAGCCGGAGAGCAGCGACAGCGGGGAAGGTTGACAAAAGGTTCGAACTCTCGATCCCAAAACCACCATCACGATTATGGTGCGCAAGCAACAGTTGAGTAATCGATTCCCGTTGATTTTCCCTCCAGTCAAACTTCATCTCCTCGTAAAGAGCTACCAATTGGTACAATGCATGAAAAAGAGATCGTGGAGTATCATCATGTATGGAGGTGAAGGAGAGTATGCGGTTGGCGAGCACTTCAATGCCGCCGGCTGGAGCGTGGAGCGGTCGACTTCCCAAAAATTTCAGGCTCAAGAGGATAAAATATGTTTGGGTCAATGATTCATAGGTTCCATCTCCATGTTGTAGAGATTGGAGATACTGGATGGTTTGCTCATTATGGTAGGGGACGTGGAGGAGGTGTAAAGCGGCCAGGGCGTGATAGGTGTCCTGGGGGTTAGGTTCATCAAGACGATAAAAACAGAACCCTCCCCTTGGGCACGATCGTTCCAAAATGTAGCGAGAGATGTTTTGTTTGATTGTGAGCAGGTTCATGGATTAATAGCAGATTATGGAGTCGTGATAGAGACGGGCCAATTTTATCCGTGCATCCTTTGACGTGAATTGCCAATTTACTTTGGCCTGTCGATTGTTTCGATATGTCGAGTTGAAGGCATCGACGAGGCAAACAAGACCATTAGGGTGAAAGGGAAGGGGAGTAAATACCGGATGGTACCGTTTATGTCTGATAGCCGAATCGAGCCTGCTGACCAGTGCCCTGGAGCCCTCCAACGTGTGGGTATACCGTTGCCAATAGTGTTGCCAACCTTGCCGCATTTCCGCGACTAGGCATTGTGGGTTGCTTGACGTCTGACATTTCTTACTATATTGTAAAGGTAAGCCATCGAGCTAGGAGGTAGGAAATGATCTCGACGATAACCGCCAAAGGTCAAGTTACGATTCCAGTTTCAATTCGTAAAAAATATGGACTTTGCACCAACGACAGAGTTGATTTCATCGTCGAAGGGGACAAAATCGTTCTCATTCCCGTGAAAACCCTTCGGGACTTTCGCGGTTCGGTGACCGGAACCGGCGACCCAGAAAAAGAACGGCAGGCCGCCAAGGAAGGGGTGAGCCGCCGGACTATTGAGGAAATGTCATGAACGTGAGTTTCCTTGATGCAAGTATTTTTATTCGGTATCTCACCAACGATGATCCGGCCAAAGCCGACAGGGTGGAAAAGCTTCTGGATCTCGCAGCTAGAGGAAAAGAGCGGTTGATGACTACAGAAATGGTCATCGCCGAGGTTGTCTGGGTTCTTGAATCTTTCTACAAATTGGGTAATAGCTCCATCGGGCCGATGGTCAAAGCTATCCTGGCCACGCCTGGTCTTGAGGTCATTAACGGCCCCTTAGTGGAAAAAGCGGTTGAACAGTATATGGAGCGGAACATCGATTTCATCGATGGCTATATTGTGGCGGTCATGGATCGTCATAAAGTCACTGAGATTTTTTCATACGATAAAAAACACCTGACTCGGATTGCGTCCATTAAACTCAAAGAGCCATGACTTTCCGGGTTGTGGACGGCTGTTTCATCAGGATGGACGAGGGGTAGTCTCCCGAAATTTCGTTGGGCTAGGGCACAACGGTTCATCGTTCGACCGGCCAACTTTTTTGTTTTCGAGCTCGAGTTCCCTTGGTTTCTCAGGAACACAAGCGCAGAACCTCGGGGGCAATCTGCTGTAAGGGCAGTATCTTGTGCACCCCCCCATGCTTGATCGCCTCAGCCGGCATGCCAAACACCACGCAGGTGGCTTCATCCTGGGCGATGGTCACTGCCCCTCCGTCAAACATTTCCTTCATACTGCGGGCACCGTCATCTCCCATGCCGGTCATGATCACTCCGACCACGTTCTTTCCCGCGTACCGGGCGGCGGAGCGAAAAAGCACATCCACCGAAGGGCGATGCCGGGAGACCAGCGGCCCGTTCTTAACCTCGACATAATACCGGGCGCCGCTGCGTTTGAGTAGAGTATGGTGATTGCCGGGTGCGATCAAGGCCCGTCCGCGCACCACGGTATCGTTATCCTGGGCCTCCTTGACTGTTACCCGGCAGAGGGAATCGAGCCTGCGGGCAAAGGCGGCGGTGAAATTTTCCGGCATGTGCTGCACGATCACTATCCCCGGTGCATCCTCGGGCAATGATTCCAAAAAAATCCGCAAAGCCTCGGTGCCGCCGGTGGAGGCGCCGACCACCACCACTTTCTCCGTGGTCTGCAGCATAGCCTTGGAGTTGGGCTTGTCCATGATCACATCGGCTGAATACTTAGGGGAAATCTCCTTTAACGTGCTGCGCGCGTGGCGGACATGGCCGGGCCGGATGGCGGCTGCCCCTTTGACCACATCGCAGATCATAATGCGGGATTCCTCAATGAACTGCTTGGTGCCCATCCGCGGTTTGGTGATGATATCCACGGCCCCGTATTCCATGGCCCTGAGTGCTGATTCGCTCCCTCCGCCGGCAAGACTGGAGCACATCACCACCGGTATCGGATGCTGACTCATGAGTTTTTGCAGGAAGGTCAATCCGTCCATGCGCGGCATCTCGATATCCAGAGTGATGACATCGGGCACTATAGTTCGCAGGCGCTCCGCCGCTAGAAAGGGGTCGGCCGCGGTGCCGACCACTTCAATCTCGGGATCGGAATTGAGAATTGCACACAGGGTCTGCCGGACCAGGGCGGAATCGTCGACCACCAGGACTTTGATTTTATTCATTGTATGATCCCTTGCGTGCATATACAGGCAATGCCACTAAGCTTGAGTTTGCGCAGATAGACATCTCCAGTTTTCATCGAAAAAAACAATTTTCGCCCCAATTCTCCGCCGATATCGATTTTCGTAATCCGCAGTCCCAACTGCTCCAGGGTGATTTTTGCCTGGATAACATTCTGTTCGCCCACTGACTTTCTGGTGGTGGTGGAATGGCCGCCGGCCAGGACCTGCGCCCCGCCGAAGAGTTTGATCACCAGATCGGCGAGGCAGCCGTACTCGGTCATTCTGCGATACAGATAGTGCACCGCCGTATCCACATAAAGAAGATCGGCGTCCTGCTTGAGATTGTTGGGCAGCATGGCATGACAGATGGCTCCAACGCTCTTTTCCGGCGAATACATGGTGACCGCTATGCACGAGCCCAGGACTGTGCTTACCAGAATGGGATGGGGCGAGACAATAGCCTCGCCGGGTTTAAGAAAAGCGCTGTCGTGATGATCGGCAATGATGCGGTTCATGGTTTTTGATACACGGTTGAGCCCACGGCAGTGAAATCGACATTAATCCCGTTGAGCGTCTCGGAATGACCAAGAAAGAGAAAGCCGCCGGGTCGTAGCTGCCGGTGAAACTTCCGCATCAGTTCCTGCTGGGTCGGCTTGTCGAAATAAATGACCACATTGCGGCAGAAAATAATGTCCATCTTTTCGGCAATCCCCAGGTCGGCATCCATGAAATTGATCCTGCGGAAAGCGACCCGCGAACGGAGTTCCGGACAGACCCGAACCAGGGCGCGGTGCCGGTCCTTGCTGCGCAGAAGATAGTTTTTCTTGATATGCATGGCGATGCCCGCTATCCGCTCTTCCGGGTACACGGCGGTTCTGGCGGTCTCCAGGATTCGGGTGCTGATATCCGAGGCCAGGATGGAATAGCGAAAGCCGTGATTTGCGGCCGCGAATTCGGCCAGGACCATCGCCAGGGTATAGGGCTCCTCGCCGCTTGAGCAGCCGGCGCTCCATACCCGCAGCGGTTGCGAGGGGTGGCTCTTTTGCTGCTCCAAGAGCGTCGGCACGGCTTTTTGGGTTAGATAGTCAAAATGACCTGGTTCGCGAAAAAAATCGGTTTTGTTGGTGGTCACCACATCGATCAGATGCACCAGCTCCGCTTCCCGGCCTTCCGGGCTGAAGACGAAGTTGCCGTAGGCCTCGAAGGTGTCGATGGCCAATGCCTTGAGGCGCTTCTGCAGTCGCGCCTCAAGCATGGTTTTTTTGGTGAGCGGCAGCTGGATACCGACCTGTTCGTAGATAAACGAACTGAACCGGTTAAACTCCTTATCCTTCATTTTTGCAGGTAAATAAAGCGTCATGCCGCTGCCCGTCTGGTTAGTGGTTGTTGCAATGAGCCAATCCCGCCCCTGGTCAGGCGGCGGTATTTCCCTGGATGTCGGACAGCTCATCCGAAGAAAAAACTTTGTCGATATCCAGAATCATGACAAAAGTATTTTCCACCTTGCCCATTCCCTTGATAAATTCCGTGTTCAGCTTGGTGCCCAACTGGGGCGGCGGCTCGATATGGTCCGGCTCCATCTCGACCACTTCCTGCACCGAGTCCGCCAGAACACCGAGTACCAAGACCTCTCCGTTGAGATTGACTTCAACCACGATGATGCAGGTGTTGACGGTTTGTTCCGTGCATTGCATGCCGAAATTGAGGCGGAGATCGATGACCGGCACCACGCTGCCCCGCAGGTTGATGACACCTCGCATGAAATCGGGGGTCTGCGGGACCTTGGTGATCGAGGTCAGTTCCAGGATCTCCCGGACCTTGGCCACATCAAACGCAAAAATTTCATCTGCCAGCTTAAAGGTCAGATATTGTACAGTTTCAGTTATTCCTGCCACACTCATGGTTATTCCTCCTTGGGGAGCGGTTGGTTTCAGACTGCAGGGCCCGGTGCGAGCATCCGTTGCCCTCCAGTCTGACAGCTTGCAGCCTCAATCAGAATTTTTCGAATTCCTCATCAAGGTGATCCGTCCCACCTTTCATGCCCATTTCAAGATTGATACCGCCCGTGGCGTTCCCCGGCCTGGCGACCTTGGCCAATGGCGCCTTACGAACGAAGGCGGCTTTCGGCATGGGGATATGGCCGATGGTGTGCTGTTTGCTCGCCACATACTGCGGCGCAACCATAGCCCGTTTCTGCCGACCATTGTCCAGGGTGAAGAAAGCGATAGTCGCTTTGAGCTGTTCGGCCTGGCTGGAGAGTTCCTCCGTGGTCGAGGCCATTTCCTCGGTGGCTCCGGCATTCTGCTGAATTACCTGGTCCAGTTGCTGGATGGCCTTGTTGATCTGTTCGGCGCCGGTATCCTGTTCCTTGCTCGAAGCGTTGATTTCCTGGACCAGTTCCGCTGTCTTCTGAATATCGGGCAGCATTTTGCTGAGCATCTCGCCGGCCTGCTCGGCAATGGCCACGCTGGAGGTGGACAGTTCGCTGATCTCCCCGGCCGCGGATTGACTCCGTTCTGCCAATTTACGCACTTCGGAGGCCACCACGGCAAAGCCCTTGCCGTGTTCACCGGCGCGGGCAGCCTCGATGGCGGCGTTCAGGGCCAACAGGTTGGTCTGGCGGGCGATCTCCTCGATGATCGAGATCTTGGTAGCGATCTGTTTCATCGCCGAGACGGTTTCGGTCACCGCCTTGCCGCCTTCCCGGGCGTCGGTGGCGCTTTTCACCGCGATTTTCTCCGTCTGCATGGCGTTGTCGGTATTCTGGCGAATATTGGAGGCCATCTGTTCCATGCTCGAAGAAACCTCCTCGGCGCTGGCCGCCTGTTCGGTTGCGCCCTGGGACATCTGCTGCGCGGTGGCGGACATTTCCTGGGAACCGGTGGCCACGTTGTCGGCCGCGACCTGCACCTCGGTGACAATCTCCTTCAGTTTGTCGACCATGGCGGCCAGCGATTCCATTAACTCGTCATTGTCGCTACGTTTTTGCAGTTCCACCATCAGATTGCCCTGGGCTACCTGCTTGGCGTTGGCGGTGATGCCGTTGAAGGCCCTAACCATTTTCTTCATGGCGGCCATGACACTAAGGTCGTCGCCTGCCGTCAGAACGATTTCAGAGGAGAGATCGCCAACCGCAACTTTATTGACAATGTCTCCCACCTGTTGGGGATCGCCGCCCAATTGCCGCAGGACGATACGAGCAATGAAAAGGCCCGCGCCGATGGCGAAGAGAGTGCCAAACACGGTAAAAATGACCATGATTGTTGTCATGTTTTTGGCTAGCTCGGTGTTGTCCTCGGAGGTTTGGTTGCCGATTTTCACCTTCGCGGCAAACATCCAGTCAATCTGTTCCTGAATGGCGAGCCGCTCCTTTTCCATATCTCCTTTCCACAATGCCCAAGCCTCGGTTTTTTTGTCGGACTCGATGAACACCGTGTATTTTTTGGCCCCGTCATTAAACCGACCCATCGCCTTGTCGAGCTCGCCCATCCGCTTCTTGCCTTCTTCGGTGAGCAGCGTTTTTGCGTAATTAGCCAGCAGTTTGGCGACGTCGCTTTCCAACGTAGCGACTCGGTCGTCGATTTTTTTCTTCTCGTCGGCGGTGTCAGCCATTATTCGTTCCGCCAGATTGCAGCGCAAGCGCTGGAAAGCTATGGCCGCTTCCCCGATTTCTCCGAGAGGAACCGTGATTTTTTCAAAAAGCGTGGTGTCGGCTTGGGCAATTTTTTTCATGCCATAAATGCCAAG
>Ga0209016_1001877_pt1 | contig 15372 bp, 14 predicted proteins | sample EPASupsiteSAE305_FD_187265 | JGI IMG/M metagenome (GOLD analysis project Ga0209016, IMG submission 187265) | Bioremediated contaminated groundwater microbial communities from EPA Superfund site, New Mexico - SAE3-05 (SPAdes) (version 2) | ecosystem: Environmental > Aquatic > Deep subsurface >...
AGCCTTTTCCGCTGCAACCCGATAGTCGGTTGGATCAAGCTCTACCAGCAGGTCTCCCTTCTTTACCTGCTGGTTATCCTTGACATGGATTGCCGTCACGGTCCCGGAAACCCTTGCTGAAACCGGATGGATGTTTGACTCAATAAAGGCGTTATCAGTGGTTATGTTGGTTTTGGCATCGATCAGCCAGCGTAAGCCGAGCCAGATGCCGAGTACGCACAGCATCAGTACCAGGATGGCCGCCTTGCGTTGTGGTGTCAGTCCCGTCTTGCGTGCCTCCGGTTGGGGGTCAGCAGCAGGATCTGGGGGTGGGGTAGGGGTGGCTAGTGGTTTGTCAGACATGCGTGCTCCTGTTATAGGTCGCCAACTGCCTTGCGCAGACGGGCAGAGGAAATCTGGTAGTCGTAATAGGCCCGATAGTGTTCGGTCCTGGCTTGAGACAGCAGGGTCTGTGCATCAAGCACCTCAGTGGCTGTGCCAACCCGCTCCTGGTAGCGGCTTTGATTAATGCGCAGGTTCTCTTCACCCTGCTTGATCGCCGCGGTGGTAACGGCAATCCGCTCTTTTGCTACGTTGACATCGTTTTGGGCTGTGGCCAGTTCAAGCCGGGCCTGCTGTTCTGCCATCTGAAGCTGCTGCAGGGTGCGTGAACGTGTACTGACCGCCTTCTCACGGCTTGCTGTGGAACCGAATCCGTCAAACAGATTGATCTTCAAGCCAATCGTTCCGGCGTAGATCGCCTGCTCTCTGACCTTGTCGTTTTGCAGGTAATCCATGGAGGCTCGTGCAAACAGTTCCGGATAAAAGAGCGTTTTGGTTTCCTGAAGTTCATGGTCACTGACTTCAAGTTGCTTACTGAGCGCTTGCAGGTCCGGACGCCGTGCAATCGCCTTGACTGCATCTATGCCCTGTTCATTTGTTTGTACGGTCTCTGGTGGCTCCAGCAGTTCCGGCAGCTGTCCCGGCTCACCACCAATCAGAAAGTTCAGTTGCAGCCGTAGATTCTTTACCTGATTCTGGATAGTCAGCAATTTCTGGCGTGTTGATGCGGCGCGTAGATCAGCCTGCAACAGGTCATTACGGGTAACCACGCCATTGTCATACAGGGCCTGGGCCACCCGGCGGTGCTCTGTTACGGTCTGCAGTTCCTGTCGCGCCGTGATCACCAGTTTTTCAGCCTCAAGCACGGCAAAGTAGGCCTCAATCACCTGCAGACGTACCTCCTGCTCTTTTGAACGGATATTACTTTCAACGGCCTTGCGTGTAGACTGAGCCTGATTGCGACGGGCATCACGGCGGCCAAAGTCATAGAGGGTCTGGGTTGCAGCCAGGTTGGCAAAACCGTAGGAACCTTGCTGGGTCTCCATGGACATGCCATTGATTTTCATGGCCTGGGGTTCAAGTTGAGCTGTATAACCGCCCTGCAGATCGATTCGTGGATAGAGGCTGCTGTCTGACAAGCGTACCTGTTGATTGGCAACTGCTTGATCCCAGCGGACCGTCTGCAATAGCGGGTTATGCTCCTTTGCGCGTCTCAGACAGTCCTCAAGAGACAGCGGGGCGCTATGACCGCTCTGTGTAACCAGCAGCATCCCCAGCATGAGCAAAAACGCTTTAGGCTGCAGTCGCGACATTGTCTTTCCTTTCTCCACGCAGTATTTCAAGCATGTTTCTGAGTTGTTGTTTATCTGTTTCAGAAAGTCCGGCAGTAAAACGTTTCAGTACTTCATTGGCGAGACTGGTCAGTTCAGGTTCCAGGCGTTTTCCCTGCTCCGTCAGGTAGACCAGATGGGCTCTCCGGTCCTGGGGGTGGGCACGGCGTTCCAACAGGTTTGAGCGTGCCATTCGATCAAGCAAGCCACCGATGGTGGTGCGGTCAATCTGGGCTTTTTCCGACAATTCGGTCTGGGTCAGTCCATCCTGTTGCCAGAGAAAGGCCAGTACACTAAACTGTGGCGGTGTCAGCTCATAGCGGCTGATCTCTTCGGAAAAGAGTGCCCAGCCCCGTTGATGGGCCTTCGCCAGCAAAAAACCGATGCTTTTTTCAATATCGTACATAATGCTCCCCGCACAATGGATTGGAGCTCATTATACTGATAGTCAGTATGCTGTCAAAATCTTTGTGATAGTCGTTTGCTTTTACAGAGTTTTGAGCTGCGCGCAGCTTAAATTATGTGATTTCGTGATGTTGACAAGTGTAACTTACCGTGCAATAAAGAAACAGCTCTGTAATGCAGGTGAATATGATCAACTTACTCTTTATTTCAAATAGCCCGCGAGCTGAACTGTTACGGGGGCATTTTCAGCAAATGCTCAAAATCCGTATTGATGTGGTTGAGGATTTTGACCATGGTTTGAAAGATGTCTTTGAAAAGCGGCCTGTGGCTGTTTGTATTCAGGATCAAATTGCTGGCGTAACCGGTGAAAGTGTCGCGCGTCATATTCAACTATTGCTGGGTAATGCAGCTCCTGGTTTTATCCTGATGCATGAGGGAAATGCCAAAGCCAAGCAGGTGCCGGGGCTTTTTACCTATCTGGTCGATCTTAACGGTCCATTTGAGTTGATCTGTGAGTCTTTGCAGAAGGCCATGCAGGGGCTATTGGGCGATCAGTGGGAGATGGTTTACAGTGCTCCACCTGAGTTGGAGACAACCAGGCCTGAACCAGCAGTGACCCCTCTTTTGGCCGACCAACTGGTAGATGAATTTATTAAGGAGGGGGCTGCTGTTACCCCCCCACAGGATGGTAAGCCTCTTCAGGTTACCAACAAGGTGGATAAGCCGGCTGACGTCATGGTGTTTGAGCACGATCTGCCGGGCGGACCAACAGCAGAACCCCACGCAGCTAAAGCGGCTCCCGTGTCTTCACCCGTTTCTACTGATGCTGAATCACTGGAAGCGCCTGTGCCAAGGGACCCGTTAATGGTTGGTAAACAGCCACCCGCCTTTCTGCAGCAGCCGGTGATTGAGCGTCCGGTTCGTCCTGTGCAACAACAGGTGTCACCAGTTGAACCGACTGTTGACGACTCCCAAGCTGCCCATGATACTTCAGTACCGGTGGAGGAGTTGCTGCAGGTTTTCGAAGAGAAATATCGTAGCCGTAAGCGCATGCTCCGGTGGGGCATTGGCCTTCTGCTCCTTTTGCTGTTTGGTGTATTACTGGCCTGGATGAAGCCGTGGGGAGTTTTAAATGGCCGGAAAGGCAATGTTGTTAAACAAGACTTGCCGGTAAGACCTCCGCAGGCAGTAGTTGTGCAACCTCAAATCAGTACCGCCAGAACAACACCGCACCCGATTCCGCATGTTGCAGTTCAAAAAAATGATGTGCTGCCGTCCTTCATCTCTCAGGCCAAGGTTGACACTGCGTTTTCCAAGAAAAAACCTGGCTGGTCCCGTTACCGGTCTGCACGACGCGATTACCGTCTGTTTCATGCTGATGGTCGTCTGCGAGCAGTTCAGGTGATTGCTGTTGATGGTAGCAGTATTCCAGCATCAGAACTTAAACAGGTATTGCGTGATCTGACCGGTAAAGAAGAATATCGATCCGGTCGTCAGGAACACAAGGAAGGAGTCTGGCTGGAACGGGCGACGCTTCCCGGTCAGGCGGATCTACTGATCTATCGTTCAACTTCTAGTGGTCCGATTAAGGCCGTTGTCTTTGCACCTACGCCATGAGGTTTTCAACTGATATGATTATTACGCGTTGTCGTTCTTTAGCCCTATCTCTGCTTTTACTCAGTGCTGCTACTCTTTTACTTCCGTCTGCCAGCTGTGCCATCGACGCCCGCTTTGAGCTTGATCCAGCTCAGGTGAAAAAAGAATCCGGTAGTGCTACGCGTCGCGGGAAAAATGCCCGTAGCGGTATATCTCACCGATATATTAAGAACCACCGGACAAAAATAGCACTGCATAAAAGTCCTCTTGAACAGCCGACATCCACACTCCAGCTAACCTCGCACGGCGCTGAAGCAGAGGGTGCTCCTGATATGCGTAGGATTCGTTCTTTTTGGGACACCCTGGTGCCTGCAGGGGATGCCGCGTTGCCTGTATTGTCGCTTAAATCTGACGCCTTTGAGCTGACAATAGATCCGGTACGCTATCCCCTGTTGAAGGCAGCTGATGGCGGTTTGATTTTACTGGATAGAGATGTCTCTCTGCCGCCTCTGGTAAGGACATTGATTCAGGAAAAGGATTCTCGGGTGCGCGTTGTTACAGCTTCTCTTGCAGATGCGCGTCGTTTTCTGGGGCTACTGTTTGGGGCAGCTGGTTTTTACTCTGTTGAAGAACAGCCGGTTATGACCTTCGGTAAAGATCCCCAGTTGAAGGTAAGAAGCGACTTTAAGGTTGAGCGAAGTGCAGAAAGTGTCATGAACAACGAGGTTATGCTGGTCAGTGCCGCACGTCAGGGATTGCCGCTCCGTCTGTCTGAGTACCTCAAAACGCAGGGTTTAACAGTGACTGAGCCGTTTGCTGAGCACGTGCATACTCCTGTCCCATTGCGTCATCGTGTCGTGCGTGCAACCCCGCAGGGGCAAGGGCAGGCTGTAGATCTTGTTTTGGAGACACTGGCTGTGCCAGCAGAACGAAATCGTCGGGTTGAGCTGTTCAGGGCCTCGGAAACCGGCGTTGGGCTTTCTGTCGCTGCGGAACGTTATTTTGAATATGGCGGGAAACGTTTTGTGGTGACCAGATTTACCGGTGACCCGGTTACCTATACCCTGTTCCGGCTGCTGGAAACGAAAGGGTACCGAGTGGTGATCCTTGAGCCGCAAGATGATTTCAAGACTGTAACCGGCAAACTTTTGTTTCGCATGGATCTTCCTTCTAGCTATGCCACACACCTGCTCTTGTCAGATCCAGCGGGAAAATATTCGTTTGAAATGTCAGGTTTTATGCTTGAAAATGCGGCAATAGGTGGAGGTGCTGTTATGCTAACTGACCGCCCGATTGAAAAAGGCATGCGTGAGCTGCTTTACGATCACGGTTATCAGGTGCAGGAACGTTAGGGCACCATGATTACCAAACGCCTCGGAGAACTGCTGATAGAGCAGGGCTTGATCAGTCAGGAACAGCTGGATGAAGCCCTTGAAATGCAGAAGATGTTTCCTGACCAGACCGTTGGCCAGCTCCTGTGCCGTCTGGGGTATATTCGGGAGAGTGACCTTTCGTTGGTGCTTGATCAGAAAAACAAACGGCGAAAGTTAGCCGATATTATGTTGAAAGAGGGGCTCCTTGATCAACAGAAGCTTTCCCAGGCCCGGGAATTAAGCCGGCAGAATGATATTCCACTTGAACGGGCATTATTAAAGTTACGCTTTGTTGACGAAGAACAGCTGGCTCGTTCGGTTGCCGCTCAGTATGACCTGCCTTATGTTGAAATTAACTCCCTTTCCCTTGATTCTGGTCTGTCTCGTTATATAAGTTCTGTCTATGCTCAGAAGCACCTCTTGGTGCCGATCTCAATGATCGGTAACACCTTGACACTGGCCATGGCGCAGCCTTTACGGCACCATGATATCAGACAGCTTGAAGATAATATTCGTCTAAAGATAATTTCAGTTATCGCCTCAGAGGCCAGTGTTCTGCGTGCGCTAAAATCGCTCTATCGGGTTGATCTTTCATCCAGCACCAGCGCGATGGATGAGGTGAACCTTGATCTGGTACCTGACAGCATATCTGAGCTTCTGAATAAAACTTCGGCTGTTGACGAGCCGGAGGTTGAAGAGGAGGTGCGCAAGGTAACGGAGAAGGACTCCGTTATTGTTAAGCTGGTTAATAAAATCATTTACGATGCCTATATGAAGAAAGCCTCTGATATTCACATAGAACCTTATCCTGGCAAGCGTGATGTTACTGTCCGGATAAGAATCGACGGCCAGTGTATGGTCTACCAGAAGATCCCCTACAAATATAAGTTTGCTATTCCTTCGCGGATCAAGATTATGGCCGATTTAGATATTGCGGATCGCCGCCGGCCCCAGGATGGCAAAGTTGACTTTAAAAAATTCGGCCCGTTGGATATTGAATTGCGGGTTGCTACCATGCCAACCGTTGGGCAGCTTGAGGATGTGGTTATACGTGTACTTACCAGCGGGGATCCCGTTTCGTTTGAACGTTTGGGGCTTACAGACAGGAACCGGCAGGTTTTTGAACGTTGCCTCCAGAGTCCCTATGGCCTAGTGCTGGTTGTTGGTCCTACCGGTTCCGGCAAGACAACCACGCTGCATTCAGGCCTTGCTACAATAAATTCAGCAAACCGCAAGATCTGGACCGCTGAAGACCCGGTTGAAATTACCCAGATAGGCTTACGTCAGGTACAGATTAATCCAAAAATTGGCTTTACCTTTGCTGCTGCGTTACGTTCATTTCTCCGTTTGGATCCTGACGTGATTATGGTTGGTGAAATGCGGGATGAAGAAACAGCCGGTATAGCTGTAGAAGCTTCTCTCACCGGCCACTTGGTTTTTTCAACTCTGCATACCAACTCCGCTCCTGAAACCGTTACGAGACTACTGGAAATGGGACTAGACCCCTACAGTTTTTCTGATTCACTACTGTGTGTATTGGCACAGCGTTTGGCTCGACGTCTTTGTTCCGGTTGCAAGGAGATGTATACGCCAGACCAGGCAGAGCTGGATGAGCTGATAGACGAGTATGGACGGGAAGCATTTGCCGACACAGGCATTGATCCGTCCAGTATTACTTTGGCCCATGCACGTGGCTGTGAACAGTGTGGTCAGTCAGGCTACCATGGCCGTTTGGGTATCCATGAAATACTTGATGCAGGTGATCACCTTAAATATCTGATTAAACGTCGAGCTGATACGGATGATATTCGTGCGCAGGCGGTACTTGATGGTATGACGAGCCTGAAACAGGATGGAATATTAAAGGTTTTTCAGGGGTTGACGGATATTCATGAGGTCAGAAGAGTCAGCATTAAATAGTTTATCCGTATTGCTCTGTGTGTATATTGTGGTCGTGTAATAAAATGATACCCTATATGGTATCATTTTTTTTATTTATATATAATTTTATAAAATTTGTTGACAAAGAGTAAAAACGCGCTACATAGGAGATAATTAGTTATAGCGTGGGATACTTATGAAAACACCAAATAAAGTTAAAAAGCTAAGAGAAAAAATGCTCATGAGCAAATCTGAGCTTGCGCGTAAGGCTGGGATTTCAACTGTCACGGTTGATCGGATTGAACGTGGCGAAAGCTGTCGTGTAGAAACAATGCGTAAGATAATTTTGGCTCTCGGTTATACGCTGGAAGACCGTGATAAGGTTTTCCAAGAATAGGGATGACAGGTACGGGTCATGTTTGGATTATTTAACAAGAAAAAGGACCTCATCGGCATTGATATCGGCTCCAGTTCTGTCAAGTTAGTACAGTTGTGGCCGACTAAAGATGGTTATCAGTTGTTAAATGCTGCTGTTATGCCACTACCTCCAGAGGCTATTGTTGATAATAGTCTCATGGATACTGCTGCAGTTGTTGATGCTGTTAAAAATCTTGTAGCCAGCCTTGGAATTAAAACCAGAGATGTTGCTTGTTCTATTTCTGGCAATGCGGTGATTATTCGTAAAATTTCTTTGCCAACCATGACTTCAGAAGAACTTGAGGATCAGATTAGCTGGGAGGCTGAGCAATACATTCCATTTGATATTAAAGATGTACATATTGATTTTCAGATTTTAGGGCCGGATCCACTTGATCCTTCTAAAGTATTGGTCCTGTTGGTTGCCAGTAAAAAAGACATTATTAATGACTATGTCGCCGTATTTAACGATGCCGGCTTAAATCTTAGCGTCATGGATGTTGATGCTTTTGCTGTTCAAAACTCCTTTGAGCTGAGCGTTGAAATAAACGACGACGTACGTGCATTGGTCAACGTAGGTGCTGGTGTAATGAATATTAATGTGGTTAAGGGGGAGACTTCCCTCTTTACCCGTGATGTTCAAATGGGTGGTAATCAGTACACAGAGGAAATTCAAAAACAACTTGGTGTCAGTGCCCATGAAGCTGAAACCATGAAGATGCTGGCTGCTCAGCAGCAGAGCGGCCCATTGGTGGATGTAATAAACAGGGTGAACGAAACACTGTCTCAAGAAATACGACGTTCTGTTGATTTTTATAATTCAACAGCTTCTGGAGAAGAGAGAATTGTTCGTATCAGTATGTCTGGTGGTTGCTCCAAGATGTCAGGATTGAAAGAAGCTGTTGCAGCAAAGCTTGGAGTGGATGTTGAATTGCTTAATCCATTTGAGCGGATTAAGTTCAACGAGAAGGATTTTGATCCTGAGTACCTTCAGGAGATCGCACCCCTTATGGCTGTTGGTGTGGGGCTTGCTATACGGAGGGTTGGGGATAAATGATCAGGATAAACTTACTCCCGGTTCGTGCCGCTAAAAAGAAGGAAACTGCACTTCAACAGTTGTTTATTGCAGGTTCTTCAATTTTAGTCGTGTTGGCAATTGTTGTTGCCTTGTGGCTTGTTAAGCTGGGCCAGATATCAGGTACACAGAATGACATCAATGCTGCTAATGCGAAAATAAGTGAGCTGAAAACTAAAATTGGAAAGCTTGATGAAATTAAAAAGCTTAAGGATGAAGTTAAAAAGAAGTTGAATGTCCTTTCTGAGCTTAGAAAGAATAAAACTGGCCCTGCAACTCGTTTAGCAACTCTAAGTGATGTCACACCTGATCAGCTGTGGATAGAGTCCTATAAGGAATCTGGTGGTGACATAAAAATAAGTGGTTTGGCATACAATGAAGAGCTCATAGCACAGTTTATTCGGGCGCTTGAGGCATCGCCAGAGTATGAGAAGGTTGAGCTGCTAGTGTCAGAGCAAAAGGATGTGAGTGGAGTTAAATTGAAACATTTCGATCTCACATTCAGGATTGAAGCACCTAAAACTGTTGTAGCTGCGCCTGTTAAATAAGTTATCAATAGATTGGTTAAAGGTACGCGCTATGGATCCAAGAGTTGATAAAATACTTAAGCTGCCGAATAAGCAAAAAATTGGAATTCTAGTTGCCATATTGGTGATAGAAACTATTGTTTTGCTCTATTTTCTGTATCTTCCGAAACGTAAAGTGCTGATAGACCTGAAAGCTCAGCATCAAACACTTCAGGCAGAAGTAGAGGAAAAAACTAAAATAGCTAATAATCTTCCTAAAATTCAGAAAGAATATAATGATCTTAATATTGAGTTGGAAAAGGCATTAACAGAGTTGCCTAACTCAAAAGAAATTCCGTCATTATTAACTAGTATTACGTCTACTGGAAAAAATGCAGGGCTTGACTTTCTTGTGTTTAGGCCAAGACCGGAAGCCGCTAAAGATTTTTACGCAGATGTACCTGTAGATATCACGGTATATGGTTCATACTATAGTGTAGCTAATTTTTTTGCTGCTGTAGCCAACCTTCCAAGGATTGTTAATATTGCAAATGTCGAATTTGTCGAAGTTAAAAGTGTTAATAACCGCATGATGGCCAAGGTAAATTGTCTTGCCACAACTTTTAGATTCCTTGGCAAGGAAGAGATCAAGAATGACAAGAATAAGCCAAAAAAATAGTCGTCATGTTGCTGGCTTGGTGTCAGTCTTACTGGCAATCTTGCTGCTTATGCAGCAAGTAGGTTGCAAAAAAACGCCACCTCCACCGCCACCTCCACCGTTAGCTGCAGCAAAACAGCCTGCTGTGGCTGTGCAGAAGCCCATAAGCACAATTAAAATGGCGCCTGTTCAGACTAATCAGCTTGACTTTAGCGCTAAAAAGGACCCGTTCAAACCTCACATTTCGGTGAAGGTAGCAACACCTGCTGAAATGAGTAAACTGAAGCGTGACTTTAAACCTCTGCTGCCAATTCATAGCTTTGATGTGTCTCAGTTTCGTTTGATTGGAACTGTCGCTGATTCCAAGGGTAACAAGGCGATGGTTGTTGATCCAGCTGGTAAGAGTTATGTGCTTAAAGTTGGCATGACGATTGGAAAAAATGAAGGTAAGATTATCCGAATTGATACTTCAGGTGTTGACGTTGTTGAACAGTTCCATGATGACAACAACAAGATGCGAAAAGAGTCAATCCGGATTCCCTTGCTGCGGAAACCGTAAGGAGTGTTCCCGATGAAATGTATAGTTAATTTTAAACCAGTTGTTGCAATTTTCTTAAGTGCCACGCTGCTTACTGGTTTTGTGGCTGGGGTTGAGAAAGCAAGTGCAGATTCAGCTCAGGCGAGTCCTGCGCCTATTGTCATCCAGTCTGTACTAGGACAGGGAGAAGGAGCAACAGCAGAGCTTGTTGTTGTTACGTCAGTGCCTGCAACCTACACGAGCTACAAAGCATCTTCTCCTCATCGCCTAGTAGTAGATTTTTCTCAAGCAATACCTGCCGAATCTCTTTCGAATCTTAACTTTACTAAAGGCGCTGTAAAGAGTGTGACGTTGAAGCGCTTTGATACAGATGCAGGCGTGCTTACTCGTCTGGAAATATTTCTCTCTCAAGACATAGAACCGGTCATTACCCCTTCAACAGGCAAAGCTAGCGAGTTAAGAATAAGTTTTCCTGGATATAAACCCGTAGTTGTGGAAGCGTCTTCTAAAGAAGAACCTTCTAAAGCGGAAGTGACGCAAAAAGTGGATCAAGTTGAGCCTGCTTCAGCAACGGAACAACAGAAAGTTGAATCATCTAAAGATGTAGCACCCGCTGCGCCGATTATCAACAATGTGACTATGATATCAGACGTGCGAGTTCGTGGTGATATTATTGAAATTATTTCCAATAATCCTATTGGAGAATATAAAACATTTCGACTGAACAAACCTGAAAGAGTCGTAGTTGATCTCCTGAATGTTAAAGTGTCTATGACCAATAAGTTAATACAGCTGAATGTCTCAGGTGTATCAACGGCGCGTGTCGGTAGCTACCCGGAAAAAGTCAGAGTCGTATTTGACTCAATAAACGGCGTTTTACCCGAGGCCACTTTTACTAAAACAGATGCCGGTCTTGCTGTTCAGTTTGGGACTTTAGATGCTAAAAAAGCTGTGGAAACACCGGCTCAAGCCCCACAAACAGACAAATTGGTAGCACAACCTGTTGTGCCTGCAAAGCCAGCTGTTACAAATATGGACAGTGCTTTGAAAACTGTAACTCAGGTTGCGGCCATAGATTTTCAGGTTGTAGACGATGTAAGCAGAGTGATCATTAAGCTTAAAGGTCCTGTTGCTGTCGAGCCTCCTGTTAAGTCTTCAGGTGTTATTTCTTTTAAACTTAAGAATGCTCAGTTACCCCGAAATCTTCAGCGTTCATTAGAAACACGTGAGTTTGTATCAACTGTGCTGAGGGTGACACCAGTCCAAGTTAAAACTAAGAACAGCACTGATGTGCTGATCCGTGTCACTTTGAAAGCTGATTCATTCTTTGAACTTCGTCCTGAGGCTGATGTTGTATATTTAGATATAAAGCACCCTTCTGTAATAAAAAAGACTACAGATCAAGCTAAAGTTTCGGCAACACAGAAGGCGTCAAGGGGCCCCCAACCTGCTAGTAATGAACAAAACCTAGTACAATCGGTTGTTTCAATAAATGATAAAGAGAAAAAAACAAAAGTATACAGTGGTAGGCGTGTTAGTTTGGAGTTTGCGGATGCAGAAGTGCGTAGTATTTTTCAGCTTTTGTCTGAAGTTAGTGGCAAAAACTTTGTCTTAGGTGACGAGATTGGTGGTAAAATAAGTCTGAAATTGGTTAACGTTCCATGGGATCAGGCTTTTGACATAATATTGACTACTAAAGGCTTTGAGTCACAGGAACAAGATAACGTTTTGATTGTCCGCGGAGCAGGTAAATTAAAGTCTGAGTTAGATTCAGTAGCGGAGAAACGGGCGGCTCAACTAAAAAGTGGACGGATGGTTACACGTAAATTTGCAATAAATTATTCTAATAGTGAAGATGTCGCTGCAGTTCTAAAGCCCTTGGTGCGGTATGAGTGGCAAGGGTCTGTGACATCTGATAAGAGAACTAATACTGTTATTGTTAATGCCGTTGAACAGCTAATAGGTGATATGGAAGAGCTTGTAAAGTCTATAGACATACCCGAAAAGCAGGTGATGATTGAGGCAAGAATAATAGAAGCTTCTACTGACTTTACAAGATCATTAGGTGTAAGTTGGGGACTTGGTACTTCTTCCTCTTCTGCTGGTGCAGGTAGAGAATGGCCATTTATAAATAGTGCCAGCTCTGTTTTCGGTGGTATAGCCAGTACACCTGGAACGTCAACTATTGGTAGTGCAACGGGAGCAGCTGATATAACCTTTGGGACAATAGGGGCTAACGTAAAACTTTCGATGCGCCTAAATGCTGCTGCAAAAGTTGGGCTAATAAAAATTGTTTCATCACCAAAAGTTGCAACACTCAATAATAAGACAGCTAAAATAACACAAGGTAAGCAAATCCCTTATATTTCTTCAACTTCAGATAAAGTTGAGACAAAGTTTGTTGAAGCAGCGTTGTCACTTGAAGTGACGCCGCATATAAATAATAACGGTACTATTTCGTTGAAAATAGACGCAAAAAATGATTCTCCTGATACAACATCAACATCTGCAACACCGCCAATTAATAAAAAGCAGGCAACAACTGAGATGCTTTTAAGAGATGGTGAAACAACTATTATCGGAGGGATATTTGTTGATAGCGACACTGAAGGTCAAGAAGGCATTCCATGGTTAATGGATGTGCCAATTTTAGGTAATTTATTCAAGTCTACAAGCACTACAAAAAACAAAAGTGAGTTGCTTATATTTATAACTCCTAGGATATTAAATTCATTAATTTAGTTAATCATGCGCACTTTGTTTTGAATGCTTCATTATTTAAGTCTGGGGTTATTGTTATTATGTCATTAATAGCTAGGTGCTTATCAGCTGTATTTGCTATTCTGTTAACTTCAACTTGCGCTTTTGCAGAAACGCATGATTTTTTAGGTGCGATGTTAGAAAATAAGATGGTTCCATCTAGTTATTGGACATTTGGTGTAACTGGATATAAATTAACTGTTAATGTTATTAAGGATGAAACACTAGCATTTAAATTTGGTTTTAGAGTGAGTGATTTAATAATAAAGGTTGATGGTGTTGAAGTTAATAATGTAGGCTATTTACTTGGGTTAAGTGATGGAAAACATAGTATTAAAGTTTTTAGAAAAAAAGAATTTGTTGATATAGATGTTTTAGTTCCCACAAAGGTTAAAGCCTCGGCAAAAGGCGTGAATATTAATTCGAGTCTGCCAGCTGTGCAGGTAAATACGGATGATTTAGAGCGTAAGTATGGCGTAAATGAAAAAAGAAAAAATAATAAGAAAAGATCATACCAACAATGCATGGAAGATGAAATGGCAAGGGCGGATACATATGAGTATTATCTGAATAACCCTAATACTGGATATGGATATCAAGGTGATAGGAAAAGCCTCGATTATAAAAGGGCACGTAAAATATGCGATGAGGAATCAGATGCCGTCAAAGTGTTAATTATGAACTATTGATTAGCTATTCGTCTGGTATAATCCTTACCACCTGATGTACACCGGGCATGGTGGCAATAGTTTTTTCATCGAGTGTATGTGTATCACCAATTACCCCTATAATAGTTCGATCTGCACCGGTTGACTGGTGAAAATCAAAGCCGTTTGAAACCAGATACTCTTTAACTTGATCCAATGCCTCTTCCGGGGCATTTTTTTTTGTAATAATTAGCATCCTTCCTGTTCCTCCTGCTGGGTCATAATTCTCTCTAGCCGTCGTGATTCATCGATGACCCGTTCAAAAAGCCGCACTATGGCACCATCATCCAGCGGCCCAGGATTATCATCTTTCATACGGGCAAAGATCCGCTTTTCACGAGATGGGTCATAGACCGGTAAATCAAGCAGCTTTTTGTGGTGCCCGATTTCCAAGGCCAGACGTGCCCTCTCGTTAAAAATCCTGAGCAAGACATCATCAAGTAAGTCAATTCGCTGTCTAATTTGATTGATATCCACTGCGACCTCGCTAAAACTGCTTCTTTAAGATGGTGTCATTTTTACAATGGACGTCATCACGCTCAGGATAGTCTATGGTGTAGTGCAAGCCACGGGACTCTTTGCGTTGCTGAGCACAGGTAATAATCAGTTCTGCTACGGTGGCCAGATTGCGTAATTCAATTAGATCAGAGGTAATGATGAAGTTCCAATAGTACTCATCAATCTCTGCTTGAATAAGTTTAATCCGACGCATAGCCCGTTCAAGACGTTTAGTTGATCGTACAATGCCAACGTAGTTCCACATAAAACGCCTGATTTCATCCCAGTTCTGGGAGACAACAACCATTTCATCACTGTTCGTTGCCGTACCTGAATCCCATTCAGGGAGCGGTGTTGATTGTGCTGGCCTTTTGGTTGCCAAGGCAGTAATGGCATGTCTTGCTGCATTACTGGCATAAACCGCTGCCTCCAGCAGTGAGTTGCTGGCCAGGCGATTACCGCCGTGCAGACCGGTAAAGGCAACTTCTCCAATGGCGTATAATCCACGTAGATCTGTCTGTCCGTGGGTATTTACCTGAACACCACCGCACAGGTAGTGGGCGGCAGGAACGACCGGAAGCCAGTCTTTGGTCATATCCAGGCCATATTCCATGCAGGTCTGGTAGATGTTGGGAAAGCGATTTCGTACCGTATCGGCAGGTTCGTGGGTGATGTCCAGATAGGCACAATCATCACCATAGGTCTTCATTTCATTGTCAATGGCTCTGGCAACGATGTCACGGGGGGCAAGATCTTTCAGGTGATGGTACTTCTCCATAAAGGCGGTGCCATCACGGCGTCTCAGAATTGCACCCTCGCCCCGCACCGCTTCAGATATTAAAAATGACTTTGCATTGGGGTGAAAAAGGGTGGTGGGGTGAAACTGCATAAACTCCATATTGGCAACGGTTGCCCCGGCCCGATAGGCCATGGCAACACCATCACCGGAGGCTACATCTGGGTTGCAGGTGTACAGATAGACTTTACCTGCTCCACCACTGGCCAGCAGCGTTGCTCCAGCAGAAAAGGTTTTTACCAGGCTGTTTTCTATGTCAAGAACATAGGCGCCTAGGCAGCAGTCGTCACTGACCGGTTGTCGGGCAAGTTTGGCACACGTGATCAGATCAATGGCGATATGGTTTTCAAAAACTTGAATATTGTCGTTTTGTTTAACTGCTTCTACTAACGCCCGTTCAATCTCACGCCCGGTGATGTCTTCAGCATGCAGAATCCGGCGTGCGCTATGACCACCTTCACGGGTCAGGTCGTATTCATCGCCTTTGGTTGTGGTGGTAAATTTAACCCC
>Ga0209016_1001881_pt1 | contig 15353 bp, 7 predicted proteins | sample EPASupsiteSAE305_FD_187265 | JGI IMG/M metagenome (GOLD analysis project Ga0209016, IMG submission 187265) | Bioremediated contaminated groundwater microbial communities from EPA Superfund site, New Mexico - SAE3-05 (SPAdes) (version 2) | ecosystem: Environmental > Aquatic > Deep subsurface >...
AAATAAAAGTACGTCACGTTCTTCAACATCACGGAAATATTCGGCAATTGTTAAACCAGTTAATCCAACTCGTAATCTTGCTCCCGGAGGTTCATTCATTTGACCAAAAACTAAGGCAGTTTTATCAAGAACTCCAGATTCTTTCATTTCCATCCAAAGGTCATTTCCTTCACGAGTTCTTTCACCAACACCAGAAAATACTGAATAACCACCGTGTTGCTTTGCAATATTATGGATTAACTCCATAATTACAACAGTTTTACCAACACCAGCACCGCCAAAAAGTCCAGTTTTACCACCTTTTGAATAAGGTTCTAGTAAATCTATAACTTTGATACCAGTTTCAAACATTTCTTGTTTAGTGATAAGATTTTCAAATTTTGGGGCATGTCTGTGAATTGGATAAAAAATATCAGATTTAATTGGACCTAAATCATCAATTCCTTCACCAAGAACTGAAATTAGTCTTCCTAAAGTTCCAGGTCCAACTGGAATTGAGATTGGAGCTCCAGTATTAATAGCTTTCATTCCGCGAACAAGTCCGTCTGTAGTATCCATTGCAATTGTTCTAACACGGTTTTCACCGAGATGTTGCTGAACTTCAACTGTTAATTCTTCTTCTTTTCCCTCTAACGATGTTCGAGGAATTTTAATTGCATTAAAAATTTCTGGAAGTTGACCATCTTCGAAATCTATATCGACAACAGGTCCAATTACTTGAACTATCTTTCCGTCACTATTAGCCATTTAACACCTTGATTTTATATAAAATAAGTTCAAAATTACCAATTTATAGATACTTTATCAATTTAATTTCTACATAATATCGATTATTTTTTTTTGAAGTTCTTCTTTACAAAAAATAATTATAAAATATTAAATTATTTTTGTTGAAAGATTATTTTTATTATTTAATAAGAAGCATTTTCATTGAATCAGTGAAGTATTTTGTATTATTTAAAGAACTTTTTATTTCCAGAAAACAGAAATATATGCCCGAACTGTGTTTTGAAGCATCAAAAATTACTTCGTAATTACCAGATTTTTGTGCCTCGTTAATAAGTGTTTCCACTTCCCTTCCGAGAATATCTGAAACAACAAGTATTTGTTCTTATTTGTTATTTTACTTTAATCATCAAGCAAAATTTTAACTCTTTCTACCAAACTGATAAATTCGGCTCTATAACCAAATGCATCTTCACCTTTTGCTGATTTAGCTAGATCTAAAACAGATGATATATCCGCATCTCCTTTAAAATCAGAATCATTTAGCAACATTGCAAATTCTGTAACGGCAGATGAGAATTTAAGATTATTAGACGATTCACTCAACTTTACTGGATTTCCACTTAGTACATCTGAAAACTCTATACTTTCTTCACCATCTGGTGCCTTGTAACGTATTTTAACAGTTAGCACTTCATTAGAATTTTTAGCTCTATCATTTATTTTAGACTCTAAGTATTTCAATTCATATTTATCTTTCATATACAAAGAATCAACTAATTGAACTTCATATAGCGCAGTTACAGAATGCCCAGCTCCAATTTCACCAGCATCTTTTTTATCATCTTCAAAATCCTTATCATCTAGTTTTCTATTTTCATAACCAATTAAACGATACGATTTTATCTTTGCTGGATTAAATTCTACTTGAATTTTTACATCTTTTGCAATTGTATATAATGTTGAAGTAATATCATTTACTAAAACTTTTTTTGCCTCTAAAATATTATCAATGTATGCATGATTTCCATTTCCTTTATCTGCAAGTTGTTGTAATTTGCTATCTTTATAATTTCCCATACCAAATCCTAAAACCGTAAGATATATGCCCTTTTTTCTTTCTTCTTCTATTATTCGAACTAATTCAGAATTACTAGAAACTCCAACATTGAAATCACCATCAGTTGCTAAAATAATACGATTATTCCCGTCCTCAATAAAGTTTTCAGAAGCAACTTTATAAGCTAATTGAATTCCTGAACCTCCAGCAGTACTTCCGCCAGCAGATAGGTTATTTAATGCCTCTAATATTTCGTCTTTTTCTGAACCAAATGTTGAGTGTAAGACTAGCTCTGTCCTACTTGCATAAACTACTATGGCAATTTTATCATTTTCATTAAGTTCATCAACTAATAATTTAAAAGATTTTTTAAGTAATGGAAGTTTCTGTGGTTGGTTCATCGAACCAGAAACATCAATCAAAAAAACTAAATTACTAGGTTTTTGCTCTTCCTTTGATAGCGTTTTGCCTTGTAAACCAATATGAATTAATTTATTCTTCTTGTTCCATGGACAATCAGAATATTCCAAATTTATTGAGAGTGGACGCCCATTTTCTGGTTGCTTATAGTTATATGAAAAATAGTTAATAAATTCTTCTGTTCTAATTGCATCTTTAATAGGCAATTTATCTTGCATAATAAATCTGCGTGCATTTGCATATGAAGCTACATCAACATCTACTGCAAAAGTAGAAAGTGGAGATTTTAGAACGTCAAAGAAAGTATTCTCCTCTATTTTATCGTATTCCTCTGTATTGTGAATTAAAGTGTATTCCCTACTACCACTTTCAAGAGCAGAGTTATTAACTCCACTTCTTGGAAGATAATTAATTTTGTCAGCAGAAACAGACTTCGAGGAGCTTATACTTTTTTCTACTAAAAACTTACTATCCGAAACAATAATTTCTTCCATTGAAATTGGAGTCGGCAAAAGTTGGATATTTACGTTTGTTATGGAATCAGCAAAAACTTCTACATCTTCAATAATTTTGCTTTCATATCCTATATAGGCTACTTTAAGTTTATATTTCCCGGGAGATAGGTTTTTTATTAAATATATTCCATCCATATTTGTTGCAGCTCCTGACTTTCCATCAGCTAACAACACATTTACACTTTCTAATTTTTCTCCTGTAACAATATCTGTAATTTTGCCTGAAATTTTGCCCGTAGGTTCCGCCAATAAAATAATAGACGATAAAATAATAGACGATAAAATAACAAGTAGAAATAATGCAAGTTTCATGACAACTCCTCAATTTAATATAAATTTTTATTTATTTCGATTCCAAATGTTTTAATCCATTTTCAAGAACGTAATTTGAATACCACGACAAATCCTTCACATTTTCTGGTTCTGTAAATTCAACGATTCTTCTACTAATTTGGTAAATTGACAGAGTATCTATTTGTTCAGGATTATCTCTTCTAGAAAGCATAATATCCTCAAAATCTATGATAGAAGTAACTACCCCAAACTTATCTACAATTCCTCTAATATTTAGTATTATATCATTTTCACATTTAAGAATCTGGTCTGTTGTATAATATAATCCACGATTGTGACCGTAAATATCTTTCCAATCAACACAATTTTTAACATCGAAATCTCTTTGTAAACCATTTATATAAATATCATCTCTTGGGCTAAATGCAGAATAAATCGTATTCTCTCTCATTATTTTAGGAAATGCTGGGAATTGATAGAAATATAATTCTGGATGAATCAGAGTATCTGTTAACGTAGATTTTTGTTTCATAAAAATATTCAAACTAGAAGGAACATCTGAGTATTGAAAAAGTACCCATTTATCATCAACCGAAACTTTAATTATTCCCGCAAAATTTAACTTAACACCAGTTCTAAAAGATGTGTCTGGTATAAAATAAAATAATTCAACATTCCCAACATATTCTAAACCATCTGATTTTGTATTTATGGAATCAAATTGAAGAGTATAAATATTTACTCCTAAAGGTTTCAATGAATCAACCGAATCCCCTTCATAAAGCCCAATTGCATAAACAGCTTTTTTTCCTATTGGGAATTCTATATTAATTGAATTATCTTCCTTAGGAGTAGTTCCCGAATCTGAACATCCAAAATAAAACGTGCTTATAATTACAAATAAAATTGATATTCTTTTTGAGGGGTGCATTGTTACTCCTCCTTTAATTTTTAATACTAGATTTAGAACATTTTAACACAAATAAAACATAATTATTGTCAAATTAAGTATAGTTTATGGAATATTCAAGGGATAATTATTGCTTTTTTTAATGCGACTTTATTGAAGTAAAATCATCTTTTTGGTATCTGCAAAAATGCCATTTTGTAACTTATAAAAATAGATGCCCGAACTGAGATTTGAAGCATCAAAGTTAACTTCGTAATTACCAGATTTTTGTACCTCGTTAATAAGTGTTGCCACTTCCCTTCCGAGAATATCGAATACTTTTAATGTTGTATTTTTCACAGAATGCAATTCTGTGCTACGTGGAATTGAATATTTAATTGTTGTGCTTGGATTGAATGGATTTGGATAATTTTGCTCAAGTTTATATTCTTTTACAATATTATCTTCAATATTATTAATATCTACTGTCGAATTGAAAAAAGTAATAATTTGGCTTATTAAAGTATCTCTAATCTCTTCTGGATAAATAGTTTCAAACGGAAAGCCAAGCACAACTATTTTGGCTGGAATTGTGCCATTTGGAAACATTCCTTCATACAAAATTCCAGAAAAACCACTTTGAATATCCAAAGCTGAATATTTAAGAAATCCAGAACTTCCATTTATTGGTTTTATAACATCGGGCCATTTTACATTTATTGTTCCGTGAGTTCCATTATCAAAATTGAATTGATTAATATTTTGAATAAAATCATTCTCAACTAATTGAACGCTATAATACGTTCCCGAAGTATTAAATGGAGCATCTGCAAAATATTGTGATTTTAGGTAATTCCAAATAAAATTTTTATCAGTCGAACTTCCTTTATAATCCAAATCCCAAGCAATTTCACTACCAGAAACAAATAAATTTCCACCATTTTTAAGATAATTTGCAATAATTGTCTGCTCAGAATTACTAAATGTTTCATCAACTGTACTTTCTTCGCCTAAAATATAATCTGTAATATGGTAATCGGATAATTTAACTGTTCCATCATTTACAGCTTCGTTAGTCGCTGAGTTAAAATACTGCTTATTTGAGCTAAAAGCGGAAGCGTGTTGACGGATAAAATTATAAGTGTTGCCTTCCGAAGCTCGGTCAAAACCATTAACAATTAATACATTTTTGCTTAAGTTTGAAGAAGGAATTCCAGCCAAAACTTCCGAATATGGCGACTCACCAGCTTGATTAACCGCTTTTAGTCGAAAATAATAAACAGAATCCTCATTTAATCCACTAATTATTAAGCTATCTGGAGAACAAGATATTTCGGGATTGAAGTTAATTCCATCATTACTAATAAAGACTTTATACGATTCAACATTAGAATCAGTTGGCAAAAGTAGCTTAATTTTATCAGAACCAGAATTTATAATTCCAAATGATTTTGGAGTTTCTGGAATTCCAGCGGTTTTTATGTAACTTGTTCGTTCCATAGCTCCAGTTTCGTTACTTAAAATTTTGTATAAAACCACATCCGTCAAAATATCGTGAAAATTTACAACTGAAGAATCAATTAATAATTCTGAATTCATGAACCGAATTCCATGACTGTAATCAACATATGTATCAATATGTCCATTATAAATTGGCTGAATTGGCAAACCATCGTCCAATTTATGCCAGCCATAAATCACAACATGGTGCGTCCGAGTTGGGTCAACAATTTTATTCGAAATTATCACATCTTTTTTAATTCCGCCAGTTAATTCACCAAGATTTCCACCAACCGAAATACGCTGAGTTTCAATATCCGAATTGTGCAAAATAAATTTAGCAACTTGCTCGTTTTCGTTTCCAACTGGAGTGTAAAACTGTGGAGCTAATTTTGTAACCGATTTTTGATAAATATTGTCAACTAATTTGCTTGTTGGCATTGTTGCTCCAAACAAATCAGCTAATTTTTGAGCAGTTATTGGTCCCATTGGAATTCTGCAAAAATCTTCGTCGGAACCAATTGCTAAATAATCTGGCATAACTTCGTAAATAACTGAGTGACTAACTCCGTTTGCGTCATTAAAACTGGTTTCAATTTTCGTTAAATTGCGTAAAAAGTTTGGAATATTTCCTTGTGATATTTCCTCGTAAATTCTCACTTCCCTTTCTTCAAAACTCAAATTTGCTACACTATTCATAAATTGAGAGCCAGTTGGTGCATTGTCTAATCTGGGTGGAATTGTTAATGGAGTTGCTGCTTTTACAGTTTTTTGCACAAACTGCGAATAAGCTCTTTCGCCATAGTATTCATAATCAACACTTTCAAGATTTGTTCCAGAAACAATTCCATGAATAAACCCATTTAGCTCAACTTGAACTGTGTGAAGAATCTTTTGTTCTGGATTTTTCTTCAAAATAATTTTTAATCTACCATTTAAGGCTTCATATTTAATAAACTCAGAATCCTCAAAATCGGTAAATTCATAAAAAGACGACATATATCTTTTCATCATTCTGCTTCGGTACCAAGTTCCACCAGTGGCACTTACAACTGGAACGCCGTTATAAAGAGCCACGCTATCGTTATACGCAATTACAGATAAATAATTTTCGATATTACTGTTTAACCAATTCATTATTTTATCACCATAAAAATGCTCATAACCATAATTGCTATCCAAAAACGAAATACGCTTCACAAAATCTGGAATTTCGTCATAAGCATCAAAAAAACTAAACGTAAATCTTCCACCGCCACTATGACCAGTTAAAATGATAGAATTTTCATAATTGTTAAAAATACTTCGGATGTAATCCACAAGATTTTTAATAATTTCATCATGATTTACATATTTTGCTTTCCAAGCGGGCCAGCTTTTCAAATCGTTTTCCAAATAAACCGTTACAAGATTGCTATCGGTAAATTTTGTCCTTAAAAAGCGTGTTTGTGCACCAATATGCTGAATATCAAAATGCCAATCGTCATTTGGCTCTAATATTTTACCAATTGTCTGCTCGGTTGTGTTTCCATTTGGAAGTGCGAATAAAGCAATAGAAACTGGCTTATTTGCATAAAATGTTTCTGGTGAAGACGCATTTATATGTATTTTTATCTCATTTGGATAGTTTATTGTTAATGTTTGTTCACTAAAATAAGGACTATTTTGGAAACCACTTAATCGATGATAATTTTCTTTTCCAAATAAAAAGTGAGTAAAAACAACTAAAAATAGAATTAAAGAAAGAAAAATGGTTTTCGCATTTTCCATAAATTCTCCTTTTGATAATTTGCAAATTACGTGGTTTAAAATAGTAATTATAAAGAAGTTATGTTTATAATTTTAGTATGATATCGCGATTTATACAGAATTATTTGCAACAATAATTTTTAATAGGACGAGCAGTATATTTTGAGTAACAGATTTTGATTCTCGTTCAATTTGCTTTAATTTTGGTGAAACAATATTAAAAGTATTTATGATAACAATTGCAACATTATTAAATAGGCAAGTTTTGAGAGATATTTCAAAATATTTTATTTATTATTTTATTTTTGCAATTATCATTTTGCCATTAAACTCAAAACTTCACGAAACTAAAAATCCAAAAACACTATTTTTTACAAATAGTTCAAATTTTGAAAATTCCGAATTTTTAGTTTTAACAAAATCAGTTGAACGGAATTTAGAAAGAATTAATTTTAACAAGAAAATCAGCAACGGTTTTCAAAATTTCTATTTGAGCCATTTAAATTATCATTTTAACAGATTTAGAAAATCAACAACATTTATATCACCAAAACCACAGTATAATTTAACCAAACGTCCCACTCAATCAATTCCAAGAAGTCCACCTATATTTTCATAAAACCTTAGTACAATTTATCAAATTTTCACTTTTTGTAATTATCTAATTATTTTGAATAATATAGGAATTTTTATGTCAAATTTAACAAACAAAAAATTTAATTTATCCGATCTACCATTCTGGATTTTTATCGGTTTAATCACTCTATCTTTTGCCGGAAGTGTGCTTTACTTAGCTTATATAGTGCTTTTTGGGTAATTGATTAAAGTAATTATAAAACTTAATATATAGGAAACTTTTGTGATAAATAATTAATTAAAATAATATTTGTAACTCTTTTAGTACATTCTTAAATTGCAGGTTCTAAAATAATTTAGAATAACTAAACGGAATTTTTATGATTGATTTTTTTAACACATGGTTTCCCTATATATATTTATATGTAGGTGGCGGTATATTTTTTATTGCCGGAATGATTTTAATTAGAAAAACCAAAGCTATTGATATGCGATTAAAAAGAGATCGCTTTTGGTGGAAAGTGCTGATTGGAGGTTTTTTCTATTTTGCACTAATTCACGCTTTATTAATAATCGCAGCACTTTACTTATAGGAGTTTTATGGAACCAATACAAAGCATAGGAACTCAGTTAGATTGGGTTGTTCTCGTAATTTATATGATATCTATGTTACTTTTTGGTACATACTTTGCCAAATATAACAACGATACAAATGATTTCTTTTTTGGTGGTAGAAGATTTACCTGGTGGATAATTGCAATGTCAATTGTTGCAACCGGTATTAGCAGTCACAGTTTTATTAAATATTCTGCTATGGGTTTTAAATATGGATTTTCTTCCTCAATGTCATATATTAATGACTGGTTTTTCGTCCCATTTTTCCTTTTTGGGTGGCTACCAATTATTATTTATTCACGAATTCGTTCAATTCCAGAATATTTTGAAAGACGATTTTCTCCATCGGCTCGCTTTTTAGTTACAATTTTACAACTTTTATATTTGGTTGGATATGTTGGAATTGGATTTTTAACAATGGGAAAAGCAATTTTGCCACTTATGCCAGAATTTATTACAATTTTTGGACTTCAAATTCACCTTACATTAATGGGACTTATTTGGATTACTGCAATTGTAACTGGAATTTATATAACATTTGGAGGTCAAACAGCAGTTATTTTTACTGACCTTGTTCAAGGAATTATGCTTTTAACTGCTGGTTTTATAGTTTTCTTTCTTGGAATTGCATACGTTGGTGGTTGGGATTCTTTTTGGAGTTTACTACCAACAACTTGGAAACTTCCGTTAGCACATTTTAACTCGCCTGCAGAATTTAACTCCGTTGGTACTTTTTGGGAAGACGGAATTGCGGGTTCTGTTGGATTCCTTTTTATGAATATGGGCTTAATTATGCGTTTTATGGCTACTAAAAACGTTCATGAAGGAAGAAAAGCAGCGACGATAAATATATTATTTATGCTTCCAGTTTCTGCCATAGTTGTTGGCGGTGGAGGTTGGGTTGCAAAAGCAATTTCAATTAAATTCCCTAATTTAATTCCAGCCGGCACAGAAGCTGACGAAGTATTTGTTGTAATTGCTAATATTTTAACAGGACCTGGAGTTTTTGGATTTATTATAGCGGCAATTGCAGCAGCCCTTATGTCAACAGTGGCAACTCTATTAAACGCTGCGGCAGCAATTTGGGTAAACGATGTTGATAAACCAATAAGAATTTGGATGAAAAAAGTAAAAAGAGAAGACCCTGTTGATGAAAAACGCGCAATGGTTATAGCACGTGGAGCAACTGTTGCTTTTACATTATTAGGCGTTATTTCTGTTTATGCTTTTAGTTCTTATCCAACAATTTATCAAGCTCACGCATTTTTCCATGCAACTTTAACACCACCTTTAATGGTCGCAATTTTCTTTGGCGTTTTTTGGAAAAAATTCACTCCAGCTGGTTTGGTTGCAACAATATTTGGAGGAATTTCCTTAATGCTATTAGGCAACAGATTTCCACTCGAATTAATTGCACCAATTTCTCAAGGAACTCCATACGACCCAGTTCATCCTTTTACATATATGGCTGCGTTATATAACTTAATTGTAACTTCAGCTGTTGCAATTTTGGTTACTTTGTTCCAAGAACAACTCAAAAAATTTGCCAATAAAATTAAGAAAAATGCAAATGGTAACTTAATAATGAACGTAATTATTGTTTTTATAGCTATTGTGGTTATTTATGTAGTAGCAACAGCAATATTTAAACTTTCATTTGTTCCATTTTTACCTTTACTTATTATTACCATTTTTATGTCAGCTTTAGTTGGTCTTGCAACAACATATTACGTTAAATATGACGCAAAATCGCAAACTTTAGGATTGACAATCTGGTCAATACACCAAGCAAAAGAATGGTTTAAAGGCAGAAAACTTAACGAACGTGAAGGCGAAAATGTAGTTGCCAGTTGGAAATTAGTTGAAACTGATAATGAAGATGTAATCAATTTTTCACAACACGATATGAATAAAATGGCTGCTGAAGAAGGCGACATGGTTTACATTTCGGATACCAGAAAATATTTGGGTGGTTTGAAATCTTGCCACACAATTTATGGTGCACCACACATTGAAAATGGTGTTGTTTACATTAGAAAACTTCATGTCGAAAAAGGCTTATTTGTAGAAGGAAGACTTTTAGAAGCTGAAAAAGAGATGTAATTTAGATTATTTAAGAACCGAAAGTTGTAGAAATACAACTTTTCATTAAGGCTGAACAGGTTTTGCCCTTTACCTGTTCAGTCTTTTTTTATACTTTCATAAAACTCTTTTCGTGCCTTTCGTGACAATGCTTTTTCTTAATCCTAATCAGCTTTTTCTCTTTTGAAAACCCTTTGCGTCATTTCAACTTTGCGGTTTTCTTTTTATCAGTTCTAATCCGCCTAATCAGTAAAATCCGAGTGCTATTTTATTCTTATCTCAACAACACTAATTTTTTTGTTTCAACAAAACTTCCACTTTGTAATCTATAAAAATAAACTCCCGATGTTAGATTTGAAGCATCAAAAATTACCTCATAATTTCCTGCTTTTTGTTGTTTATTTACAAGAGTTGCAACTTCACTTCCTAGAATGTTGTAGATTTTTAAGGATGTATTTGAGGAACGAAAATATTCGTTCCCTACAAATGGGATTTGATATTTAATTGTCGTGCTTGGATTAAATGGATTTGGAAAGTTTTGTGATAGACTAAAAACAGTCGGCAATTTATTATCCTCAACACTTGAGGTTATGTCAACAAATTCAATATTGTCGAATTCAAATAATCTTCCAGTTAAATCTTCTATTTCGGCAACAATTTGAAAATTATCAACATCAGTCCAATCGAAAGTACCGATTGGATTATACCATTGATTATTATCCCAAGAACCTTGTTCAGTAAACATCGAAAGCGGAATTTTTAAATTGTGCCACTGATTATCCCATTTTAGAGTTTCGTTCTCCTCAATTGTAAATTTCATTCTCCAAGGATGATCTTCTGGAATATCAGTTTTGGAATCGACAAATCGAATATGAAATTTAGAATTTGGAGTATCACCTTTTACCATCAAACTCAAATAGATATTGGAGCCAATATCAGAAAAAAGCGATAAATCCTTATTTAGAATAAAATCAAAACCAATAAAATCATATTGCTGTGGGCCATTCCATTCAATACAATATTTTCCGCTAAAAGGCGTTTGGGTGGAATAAAAATTTAATGTTGCATTTGCATTATAACTTGTATTTGTAATTCCATTCTCAATAAAATCTGAATATAATCCAAAAGGCGAAGTTTCTTGAATTTTTTCATATTCTGATTGAGGGATTTCATTTAAACCAAGAGCATTTATTAATGGAGTGTTCAAATCATAATTGAACATTTCATAAGTGTTTTTCTCAAACAAACCAAAACCGCCTTGATAATCCCAAATTGTCCAAGAAATACCCTTTTCTTCAAAATATTTTCTAACCGTCTCATACCAAATTACTCTATAATCATTATTACTATTTGGAATATAAACGCCAAATTCACCACAAAATAGTTCAATATTTCTATCATTTTTGAACTTAACTGCAATATCTATTAACTCCTTAACTTTTGCAACTGTTCCATCGTTTAGGTAGTTATTAAAAGAACTTTGAATCCATGTTCCATTAAATTCAACTGGTAAATTGGGCATTTTAGTTTCATCGTATGGAAAAGGCATTCCAGCCAAAGGGACAAGCGATGGATCGCTCCAACTTGCACCTTGATGAGTGAACAGAAATGGGTCATAAAAATGGAATGTGTAAATCAAATTTTTATCATTATAAATTGGCATATTTTGTAAACTGCTATAACTGTTCCAATTAGCTGGACCAACAACAATAGTATGAACTGTATCAACTTGCCTAATTGCTAAAATAACAGCTTGTTGGATTGCATTCCAATTTGCATCTGATATTCCATGTGGCTCGTTCAATATTTCATAATAAATCAAATTACTTCTATTTTTGAAATGTTTTGCCATATTTGTCCAAACTGGAATTAGAGTTTGGACGATATTACCTTCTGTATCAACTGCAGGGTCGAATGTATGATTATCTAAAATTAAGTTAATATTCAATTCCTCAGCCCAGTTTATAACTTCATCCAAAAACGAAAGAAACAAAGGGTCTAAATTGTGTTCAACTGTTCCATCAGTCATTGAATGCAAATTAATTGGTAAACGAATTACATCACATCCAAGTGATTTTATGTTTATTAAATCTTGCTTTGTGTACTTCGTAAATTGTATTTCTTGCGGGCTATTTGCTTGGAACCATGATGTTAAATTAACACCTTTATTAAAGTGATTTTGAGCAACGATTAAAGTGCTAAATAGGAATAAAACTAATATTTTATTTTTCATTTATATTCTATCTCATGAAAGTTAATTACTATTTTAAAAGTAACATCTTTCTTGATAATATGGAATTGTTTAAAACGATTTTTTCAAACAAAAAAGCCCAATTCTTTAAGGGAATTGAGCTTTTTAATAGTATTATTTCTTTAAAATTACTTCATTAAAATCATCTTCTTAACAGAAGTGAAATCGTTAACTTGCAATCTGTAAAAATAAATGCCAGTTGATAAATTTGAAGCATTGAAATCAACAGTTTGATAAGAAGCTGGTAATTCTTCATTAATCAAAGTGGCAACTTCCCTACCTAAAATATCGTATAATTTTAACGTAACCATTCCATTTTCTGGCAAGCTAAATTTGATTTTTGTGCTTGGGTTAAATGGATTTGGATAGTTTTGAGCTAACTCATAAACAGTTGGAATGCCATTTTTATTATCAACACCAACAGAGGCATCAAAATCTGCCAGTCTTCTTGGCATTAATTGATAACCAGAATTGTAAGGAACACTTGAATCAAATTGTCCTAATACACCAATAATATCTTGTGGGAATAAAGGTGATTCAGAACCCCAAATATCTGTGTCAGCATCAACTCTTAAATCTAAAGTATCAGTACCAACAAATATTTTCATAGTTGAACCAGAAGTACTTCCAGCTAACCATGCAGTTTCTGATGATAATAAAGCAAATTGAATTTTAACAAGACTTCCTTCGTATTGTTCTGGATAATTGTTAATTTCTGAAATTGTAGCAGTTAAAGGAACAACTGCAGAAACTGAGCCATTATCAACAATATCAGTAGCTGGAGTAACTGGTTCAATTTCAACTAAACCATTATATTGAATTATTTTTCCAGTAACTGTATAATTATTTCCTTCAACCATTGCAGGTGTTTCTGTTCCAAATGCAATAACTAATACGCCAGCGGTAGAATCTTGCATATAAGCTTCAATTCTTCCAGTTGAATATGTACCAGAACCAGCAGAAACTGTTCCAGTAACTTTTGCCATTACATTTTTAAACTCTAAAACACCACCATCAGTTAGCATTTTAATGTTTTCTATTCGGGTGTTGCCAGCAAATAACATTGTAATATCTGAAGTATCAGTTTGTCCGCTATTATCCATAGCTGCAACTAAATATCCAAACAAATCGCCATCATTATAAAGTGCTTCTGGCACATTTCCAACCCAAGTATTTCCAGTTGTGTTACTCATTGGAACATAGCTAAAGTTCGTTCCATCATTACTGTAAACTAAACTAACTGCTGAAACACCTTTATCGTCAGAAACTGTTGCAGTAACTTCTGTATCTTGATTTGCATTTGGAATTACAACATTTCTATTAACAGATTCAACTACTGGAGGTAAATCAACTCCTTGTTCTGGAGTTCCGTAAATACCAACTTCGTCAATTTTTTTACGACCAATATCAGTGCCATTGCTTAAATAATGGAAAGCGATATAAACAACATCTGAATTGATTGTAGAAAGGTCTATTTTACCAGAATAAGTCCAAGTATCATTTAAATCAACTGGTAAAGTAAAGTTTAAAGCTGTCCAAGTAAATGCAGAAGGATCAGCTGAACCATCATAGTTTGTTGAATATTCTAATGTTAATTCTGTGTCAACTTTACCATATTTAGCAGCTGACCAAAAATCCATATATTCTTCTGTAAAATTATTTAGATTAAAAGGACCAGCAATTAAATAATCGTTGCTTGGAGCTTCTTCGCCGTAGCCATTAGCTTGAGCAAATGCAGTTGTTCCAAGAGCTCCGGTTCCAGTAGCTTGAAGCCAATCTTTTGTACTTGCAACACTTCTTGGAGTCAAATCACCAAGACCAGCTTCTAAATTTTCGTAAAAAATTACATTTGGAGCTTTGTGGAAATACATGTTATCAACATAAACTGTCATAATTAAACCAGAAAACGTAATTTGACCAATGTGTTCAGTTGTTGTTAATTGTACAAAATCTGACAAAGGAAGGTCAATAGATACCCATTCACCCGTTTTTATAGCAGGAGTAGTTGTTGAATCGAGTAAAACCGTGAATTCTACGTCATCACCACCACCCCATATACCATCTGCTCCAAAATCAACTAATTGAACTCTAAATCCTTCATCGTTGGAATAGGAGTTAACATCTGATGAATCAGGTATCCAAATATCCATATGGAAATGTGTCATATCTGTTGCATCAATAACTTGTGATGCGGTTTCAATACTTGCAAACATGACATTTGTATAAAGCTTTGTATCATTACCCACAATTTGTATATCAGCAACATCTGCCATATCCCAACTTGCTGACCAAGAATCTACAATGACATTGTTATAAGCATTACTGAAAAGCGAGATAACTTTACTTGAATCGACCAAAGGTGTTGGGGCTGCAACCAAAGGTCCAATACCAATTACTACAGCTTCACCAGGGTGTTGACCAAGATAATCAAAAGTATCTTTTGCATAAACTTCCCATTCAGAATCTTCTACAGTTGTGCCAGCAGAAATAGTCCAATCAGTATTTCCAGAAGTAACTGTTTCTTTTCTCACTAACGAGTGATCAATTGTTGCATTTGCTGTACCTGCAACCGACCATCCTGTACCAGGATCTACACCATCGTATGCTCCAATGATATCTATCGTTGTTGTATCTGTACCATTTACATAACATAATGCTCTAACGTCATCTCCATTA
>Ga0209016_1001884_pt1 | contig 15328 bp, 25 predicted proteins | sample EPASupsiteSAE305_FD_187265 | JGI IMG/M metagenome (GOLD analysis project Ga0209016, IMG submission 187265) | Bioremediated contaminated groundwater microbial communities from EPA Superfund site, New Mexico - SAE3-05 (SPAdes) (version 2) | ecosystem: Environmental > Aquatic > Deep subsurface >...
CCATATCCCAGTCGCCGGAGGACAGGTTGTCGCGGAGCATCCGCTTGGCTTCCAGCTCCGGGTTATCCATCACAATAACCGGGACCTCGGCCATCCCTATTTCCATGGCAGCACGATATCGCTGGTTTCCCGCGAAAATGACCATATCCTTGTTGACCAGTATGGGCCGCGCCTCAAAATACGCCGGGTCTTCCGTGAGGCTGACGCACAGACGCTTGAACGCCTCGTCCTTGATGACGCGCGGATTTTGCGGGTTAAGGGTTAGTTTGCCGACAGGGATATATTCAGGCTTAAGCATATATCCCTCCGGCGAAAGTATTGCGCCCTCTCGCGAGGCCAGCGGCATGATGCCTGTGTATGGGGTTACCCTGCTTCGGGCGCAAAAGGATGGCGGCAGGACGGACCGGTTCGTTCACGATGCACGAAGCCGTGCCGCCGCCAGAAAACGGCACCCCGCCCATAGGGCAGGGCCGTGTCTTTGGTGTCGAGTCAAAGACGAGATTGAAGCTGTGTTTTACGACAAAAATAAATCGAGCCACCGACATGAATTCCTCCATGTCTTTGACTCGACACTTATATTTTAGCGCGTCAAGTCCTTGCAGTCACGCGATTAGTTTGGGAAAATTTGGGAAATATTAATTGAGGGATATATGTGTAATCGACACTTGCAGCCAATATATTTGAATGGTTCTCTCTTGTACACGGCACATCCATCTAATAAATGCTTGACTCGTGGCATCACCTCATCTGAAATCAAAAATTGGGATATTCCATTGCTGGATTTGGCACGTCTGCAACAGATCAGCTATAAGCTGACTAATGAATTGATAAAGTTTAATCCAGATATTGTTCCGATTTTCGCAAGAGGCGGTATTCCTATTAATTTTTCAATTCTAGAGCGATTGCGAATGTTAGGACAATCTCGATATCTAGATGGCAAAGTGTTTCATCTATTTCCCGGTGTATCTAAAACGTGGATCGGATTAAAGCATTCCGCCGCATACTTTGAGAGTGAGATGTGCAATATTATTGCTTCGTTAGAATCCCCTGTTAAAATATTTGTTGTTGAAACCTATTATTCTGGAACTTCGATTAATACAATTTTGGGGCGTTTGCATAGGATTTCTCAGTCCACAAAGAAAGACATTTATCTTTCAATGCATGCACTTGTTGATGCGACTAAGACTAGCAACCATGGTAAACACTTCATTACTGGGCCAAATCATTCTGTGATTAGGGTGGCGTTCCCAAAACTATTCAGAAATAATTTTACACCTGGCATGAAAATTAATGGTATTACCATAGAGGCATGGAGATATCATGTAGCACGCCGAATCATTTATGAAAACAACGATGATTTGCTCGGGGCCTCAGAAATCAATAGATTCTATTCAGCAAATCATGTGCCAGGCACTTTAAGGTATTTGGATGAAGATGGGAATAGTATGGGAACACAGCATTCTGGTGCTGAAATTGATCTACGTTTCACTCGAACATTGGCTCAATATGGGATGTTTAGAACAAATCGGAAAGAAAATCTATTTTATGCAAGACTTCACCCTCGCACAAAAGTAGCTGCATATTTTAAATGGCAAAATTCAGGTTGTCCTGATACACTGAATAACTGGTTATCTGCAGAGAAGGAATTACGGGGACACTAGATGTCTACGTTTACACGCATCATAAACCACCCATGCCGACGATAGACCCATCTCGTGGGCAATTTCTTTCGGGGCTTTGCCCTGCTTGAGCCGCTTTAGGATTTCTCTGTCACGCATCAGCGTGGACAGCCGGATGCCCGGCTTCTTGGTACGATTTTTCCGTTTCATATCTTGTCTCCATCAAGTCGCCAGTCCTTACCCTTGAGCGTTATCACCCGGCACATCCCCGCGATGCGCGACACAATCCTATCATCGGCGAGCTTGTGTGACAGCCCATCGAGTTCCAGATTACTGGTGATTATCAAGCCACCTGCACCGGCCATCCAGCGCTTGTCGATGATTTCGTAAATCGTCTGCAGGGCGTACTCCGTCATCTTTTCCACGCCGAGGTCGTCTATCAGCAGATTCGCCCCGGCATAACGTTCCAGCATATCCCCCTCTTCCCGCGCCGTCTCGCAGGCGCGCATCCGGCGCAGTATTTCCATCGGCTTGACCACCATGCAGTCCGGATAGCATTTGCGGATTATCGCCGTTGCAAGGTGCGTCTTGCCGCAGCCGGTCGGTCCGCAGATGTACAGATTCGCCTTCGGGTAATCCGAGCACTTGGCCACGGCCTGTCCGTCGCCGAAACGTTCAAGCGTGAACTCGCGGTACGCACGCACCCCGCCAAGTCGCGCTATCATATCGCGCTCTCGCCTCTGTGCCGCTTCCAGCTTCTCCTGACGGATACGCTCGCACTGGCATTTCGCCTTCGGGTAGTCGCACTTCTCGCAGTACTCAGTCTTTGCCCAGATGGGCGTACTTGCCGGGGACAGGTTTTGCGTAGCTGCCCGGCTGACATGTTCCAGAGCCATTTTGTCTCTCCATTTGCAGCTTGAGCTGCGGGTATTTTTCGCGGAATTTCGGCATCGACAGTATGTTGCCGCGCCAGAAGTTGTCATGCTGGCACCACTCCAGCACGGCCTGCACCTCCGCAAAGCTTCTGCCGTCTATGCGGACAAGCCTGTCGGCTTCCTCCCGCCATTTGGCAGGGTCATGCGGCAGTCTGGCCTTGGGGTCGTTGTCGCGCATCAATGCCATGAGCCTGTCCGATAGCTGGACAGCCTCGGCAGAGAACTCTTTAGCCTGCTTCGGCGCTTCCGGAGCCGCAGGCTTCGGACTCTCCCCATTACCCATTCCCTTCCCCATCCCCATTCCCTTCCCCATTAGGTCGGGAGATTTACCGTCTTTGCACGGTGGCTTAACCGGTAAGCTACCGGCATCCCCCGTTTCTATTGGAGGGTGCGGGATCTCGCTGGACTTTTCGGTGTGATGGGGCTTCTGGTGCTTGTCAAAGTGGGTAATCTGGATAAAGGCCCGGCCATCCACCTGATAGCGCTGGATAAAACGCTTCCCGCTGCCATCCAGCAAGGCCAGCATCTTGTCTACATCCACGTTGTCGTAGGGGAAGAGCATGGCCTTGATGTACTTCGGCCTGTCCTCCAGACGGCCAGCCCTGTCCGCAAGGCACCACATGCCTTGGAATAGCAGCCGTGCCTCCATCGGCAGTTCGGCAATGTTTTCGTCCGTGAAAAACTCCGGCTTGATATAGCGTATGCGCGGCATGGTCGCTATTCCTCTTCGGTCATCAACACCAGCACCATGGCCAACGCGCAGGCGACAAGATACAGCACCATGTTGCGAGACCTGCGCCCCTGCCTGATTCTGCCCATCATCGTGCATACTTCTTGTGGTAAATTCATAAGTTCTCCGTTAGCTTGCTTCGCCTATTACGGGTATTCCATCCTGCCCGGCACGCGATATGCGGACTATGACACCCGGCGGCTCGGCGTATATCTTGGTCACCCGCCCGTCACAGACGCGGCTATCATCCACCCACAACCGCGCGTAGGTTATGGCATCCATCAACGCCTTCTTGAGGTTGTCCTCATCCGGTCGATGGTACATGTAGAGCTCGTCCTTCCTGACTGATTTCGGGCGCGGGAAGCGGAAGGTGGCATCCAGCCGCAAAGGCCCGTCCAGCGGCACCGGGGGCCGGTGTTTCACGGCCTCCGCATGGATAAGCCCGAACCAGTCGCTCTTGGGGCTCCAGCTTACAACCTTGCCGCTGGGGTGCTGAAACCGGACTGGCCGTTTCCACGGCTTTGGGATGCCGACAACCTGGAATTCAATCACGCTATCCATAAGCCTCCGTTCATCGCGTCGAAGAGCCTGATTGCGGCCAGCCAGCCTTCCAGCGCCACGGGAATGTTCACCTTCTTGGTTTCGAAGTCAGGCCCGGTCTTGCCGAAGCGGATTACCCATGCGCTGTCAGGCAGGGGCAAGCCGTAGGTTTCACTGAATGCCTGCGCGTATGCCGACACCTGCAAGGGGTATTCCTCGCGCATGGGGTTGGACGTCTTCCAGTCCAGAATGATGAAGCTGCCGGTCTTGCTGCGCGCTATGGCGTCCAGCCGCCCGCCATAGCCATACTTTACGCTGGCTACGACGGTATCGCCCGTTACAATCTCCAGCTCCTCTTGCGACAGCCACGTCATGAAGTTGTCAAAGCCGGGCTTTGTGTCTGGCTCCAGCTTCGGCATCTTCCCGGCAATGTAATCGTCTATGGCCTGATGGACGCGGCTGCCGATGTCGGCGGCATCGTTTTTCATTTTGTCGGGCTGGCGATCGGCGCGGGCGAGTATCGAGCCCAGAACATCGGTGGTGATTGCGCGGCCCTGCGAAAGCTCGGCCACGAGTTCCGACTCGGCAAGCTTCAGCGCTTCGCGGCGCGCCCAGACCACCAGCGCATTGGTCTTCCCCCCACCCACGATGCCGAGTATCTTGGTTACGGACGGATACTCGACACCGTTGACGGTGTACAGGTGCTGGCGGCGGTAATCGCGGTAGCCGACTGCGTAGACCGGCTTTGGCAATGTCGCGGTATTCATCAGAAGGTTTCCTCGTCATTGTCGGCAGGGTTGGCATCCGACAGATAGTCGAACACCTTGACCTTGTTGGTCTTCTTGCCGTTATATTCCTCGATAATGAGGTCGGCCATGGCTTCTTTGCCAACCATATCCTCGGAGTCAAAGTTCACCCGGCTTTTGTCTACGGAGAATCCGAAGCACTTCAGCGAATGCACCGCTATGCCATGGCCGGGCTGGCCCTTCGGGATGAAGGTAAGCGTATGGTAAACCCATCGCTCGGGCTGGTCCACTATGCCCAGCTTCATGTTAAGCTTCGGGTCGCCAGCCTTGGAGTAGCCATCCTCCACAGCCAGTACCTTCACGCGATACTTGCCCGCCGGGAGCGGGGTATAAACACCTGCATTCTCGTCCACTTCGTAATTAATTTTCATGATCAGCCTCCGTTATTTGGCTTCTTCAAAGCCCAGCATGTCGTACTGGCGCTTGCCGTCTTTGACAGACTCTTTATATGCGACGGCGATTCCCTTGCCGACAAAGCCGACCGCCCGTTCCGCCGCTGCCGCGCTGTGCGTGATGAACACCTTGCCGACACCCACTAGCTTGAGGCCGTATTTCTTGCCATTCTCGGTGTCGCGGGATTTCACTTCCTCCAGGACACCTTTGGCGGCAAGCGGCTCGCAGGCTCCGGGACTAGGAGTCGAACCTAAAGGGACAGGTGTTGCCTTGCCCTCCATCGGCGCGCCTGAATTGAGCCACCCCAGCAGCGCCTTGCCCGTGTCCTCGGTTATAGGGAAGTCCTTGCCATCAAACAGGCTGGTGCGGTCCTTGCTGACTGCGGCCAGGTGGTTCTGGTTGAGCGTGAAGACCACGGTGAACTCGTACTCTATGCTGTCGCGCTGTATGGGTGCGGTGCCGACTTTCTTCGGTACGGCTTGCCCCTTGAGGTTGGTTTCGACCGAGTACTCGGCTTTGGAACGCATGGTAGCGATGATGTGCATGTCGCTCTGAAGGATGGTATTGACGAGGCGCTCATGACGCGGCGTCACATTCTTCCACCCGCCAAACCCCTTCCCCAGCGCATCAAGGATGGACAGGCAGCCACCTTCGCCGGTCCACTCGTGCGACAGGCTGTCTATTACGCATACGCCATAACCGGCCTGCTGCGCGGCTTTTATGGCTTCTATATACGCTTCCGGTGTGTACGGCGGACGCAGTTCGGTAACATCAAAGTCAAACCTGTCGGCGTACAGGCTGGCCGAACCATGCTCCGTGTCTATCACCGCCACCTTCGGCGACAGCGTCTTGGCAAGTATCAGCGAACCGAACGTCTTGCCCGCGCCCGCCGGGCCTTCAACCGCCAGTCTCAGGCGGCTCTGTGTTTTGCGTGCTTTCTGGAACATTCTTTTGGCTCCGTTTCTTTATAATGTCGGCGGCTATCATCCGCGCCAGTATCCGCAACCCGGCTTCGAACTGCCGCTTGGCCTCCGGCGTCCATCCCTCGGAGGCGGGGTAATCCTTATCGTCCGATGACGAAGAGGTCGTCGAAGGTGTATTCATGCTGCCCCTTTGCCTTCTGAATCCTGTTTATCGCGTCGAGAAGCTTCTCCCGCCCGTTTGCGGATGTGCGACGGGTGCCGCTTATCAGCTGCGATATGTATGCCGGGGCAAAGCCCGCCATCTGGGCCAGCCGACGCTGCGAGATGTTCTTCTCGGCCAGTATGGCGCGAAGCTTTTCCGGCCTTGCCGAAACCCTGACCATGTACCCTCCTTTTTGTGGTGTTGTTTACTTCTGCTTGCTAATAGTAGCGTATCACGCCCGAAAGCCATGAGTCAATAGTTTAAGCAAAAAAGTGCTTGCGGAAGTTAGCAGAATGGGTTATACTGGCAATAGGAACAACTACGCCCCTAAAGGAGCGAATCACCTATGGGTGACGAAAAAATAACGCAGCAATCCATAAAATTCGGCCAGTACCTTCACGATTTGCGCGAAGAACGCCGGTGGTCGCTGCGCGATATACAGGAACGCACGAAGAACGAGGTGTCCAACGCGTACCTGTCACAACTGGAAAGCGGCAAGAAGAACATCCCGACGCTGAAGGTCATACAGAAGCTGGCGGACGCGTTCGAACTGCCGATAGAAGTGCTTTTGAAGGAAGCGGGCTATGCCAGCCCGGATTTAGCCGCCAAGAAGGAAGCCGGAGTGATATTCCGTGGATACGAGCAGCTGTCGCCCAACGGGCGGCGGATAATGCAGGACATGCTCAAGACACTGCTGAAGAATGAGGGAAAGGAATAGTATAGACAGGGGTGAGTATGGGTTTGGTGAGGCCATACGAATATGCGCGGGACCTGATAACCCGCTTCAACCTTACGTCCGCCCCGGTGGACGTGGAAGCTGTCGCACGGCAGCTTGGGCTTGCCATAAACTATTTTGATAACCCGAATAAGGCCGACCCGGAGTACCATAAGACTTTTGTAACGGCCTGCGCGTGGCTGGACAAGGGCAAAAATGCCATGTGGGTATACAGCGGCATGCCGGTTACCCGGCAGCGCCTGAGCATAGCCCACGAGATAATGCACTACATGAACCCTTACCATGAGTGCATAAGCCCTTTCAGCGGCTGCGACACCATGCCTTATGTCAACACAAAGCCGCAGGAGCGGCAGGCCTATGAGGGCGCGTTGTGGCTGCTATTTCTGTGCGACAAGTTTGCCGACAGGATTCGCCACGAGAACCCGAGCATAGAGCTGATAAACCGGCTGGCACATGAACACGGGGTATCGCAGGAGGCCACGGCGATGTGGTATGTCCGGGTTAATACCCGCCCCTGCGCCTTGGTGGTGGCTGAACCGGTGAAAGGGATAACGCACGAACAGGAAGAGGCGATGTTCTCTATAGCCGAGTCAGGTGAACCCGTTCCGCAAAAGGTCATGCTGGTCAATGGGGAACACCTTGAGCTCAAACCGCATGTGCTGCAGGTGCGCTATGCCGTCTATTCCGACGAGGTGTCAAAGAAGCCCTTTGCTAAGGGGCGCGGGATACCACTGGACAGCCCGATTTGCCATGCCTACCAGTCAGGGGAGCTGTACCAAGGCGAGATTTCCGGGCTGGACATGGGGTTGGGCCGGACCACGGAGCACTACGCATGCGAAAGTGTCCGTTTCGGGGTGCCAGGAGAATACAAAGTCATGACCTTGGCATGGTTGGACATGACCCAGCCGGACCTTTTTTAGGTATGAAATCTGTGCCGGATTATGGGATATTTCATACAATTGACTTATTGGCGGGGAATAGCACATCGCTCAGTGAGCACATAGCTCAACCAATTTAAGAATTAAGAAGGAACTCCGTATTATGCCTAAAGTGGCTAAGGTAAAAGAACAAACGCTTGAGTCCATCATGTGGAACTGCCGCAATGCCTTGCGTGGCACTGTGGGCGGCAATGAGAAAAATCGCGATGCGGTCATGGGCTTGGTATTCCTCAAGTTTGCCGGGGATAAATTTGAGAAACGCCGCGCCGAATTGATGAAAGAGCATGGCGATGTGCCGGCGTTTCTGGAAAAGGACTCCTTTTACCGCTCGAAAAACGTTTTCTATATACCCGAGTCTGCTCGATGGTCACATATCGTCAAACATGCCAGCGCGGACGATATAGCCGTGATTCTTGATACGGCTATGAAGGACCTTGAGGAGCGCAATGCGCCGCTCAAGGGTGCGTTGCCGCAAAATTTCTACGCCAAACTGGGAACCCGCAAAGAACAAATAAAGGGGCTTATCGACGAAATAAACAAGATTGATGAAACCCGCTTTCATGAAAAAGATCTCATCGGACGGGTATATGAATATTTCCTGCAAGTGTTCGCAATAGATGCCGGGCAAGGAGCAGAGAAAGGCGAATTCTATACTCCTGTCAGCATTGTAAATCTGATAGCCGAGTTGATTGAACCATATAGCGGTGTTGTTTATGACCCATGCTGCGGCTCCGGCGGCATGTTTGTCCAGTCGATAAAGTTTGTGGAACAGCATAAAGGCAACCGGAATAAAATATCCGTTGTCGGGCAGGAGTCCAACCCCGACACTTGGCGTTTAGCCAAAATGAATCTCGCCATACGTGGCATTTCCTATGACCTTGGGGAGACGGCTGTTTCCACCTTCTTGCAGGATCAACACAAAGAGAAAAAAGTTGATTTCGTAATGGCCAATCCACCGTTCAATTTCAAAAGATGGCGGGGAGAAGATCAGCTTGGGGACGATTATCGCTGGAAGGGATATACGGTTCCGCCCGTATCCAATGCCAACTACGCATGGATTTTACACATGCTATCCAAGCTCGATGTAACAAATGGCATAGCAGGCTTCCTGCTCGCCAATGGTGCGCTGAATGCCGACGGGGAAGAGCTTGCCATCCGCAAACAACTTATCGAGAACGATAAAGTCGAAGCCATCATCGTACTCCCGCGCGAAATGTTTTACTCCACCGACATATCGGTTACGCTGTGGATACTCAACAACAATAAAAAAGCCCGCGCCCTTAATGGACGGAAGCTGAGGGACAGACGCAATGAGGTCTTGTTTGTCGATCTCCGTCGCTGGAATACGAACGTATACGAAAAGAAGTTTGTCATGTTCAACGATGAGCAGATTGCCTCCGCAAAAAAGATTTATAACGACTGGCAGACCGATGCCGGTTATGTCGATGTGCCGGAGCTATGTAAATCCGCAACGCTGGAAGATATGCGCGCCCAGAAGTATTCGCTCGCCCCGAGCAAATACATCGAATTTATTGACCACGATTTGGAAATTGACTACAAATCGGAAATGGAAAGGATCCAATCCGAGATGCGCAAGCTGCTGAAGGTAGAGAAAAAATCCCAGACCATGCTGGAAGAAGCGTTCAAAGGTATAGGTTATGGGATTAAGTAAGAAAAAAATTGGCGACCTTGTGGAGCCTGTAGCTATTAAATGCGGAATTCCTCAATGCGAAGAAGTGTTTGGCATAAATATCGACAAGCGATTTATCCCGTCTAGAAATGTTGGTGCGGATACTTCGAATTATTTAGTTGTCCCTCCAGAGCATTTTGCGTTTAACTTAATGCATGTTGGCCGGGATGAGAAAATCCCGGTAGCACTTAATGACACAAAATCAAATCTCATTGTATCTGGTGCATACTTCGTATTTAAAATTACAGATGAAAAGACGATATTGAAAGAATACTTACGCATACTGATGGGATCCCCTGAATTTGACCGGTATGCTTGGTTTTGTACTGACAGTTCAATTAGAGGGAATCTTGATTGGGACAGATTCTGTGATATCGAAATAGAACTACCCCCGGTGCCAGTTCAGCAGAAGTATGTGGATGTTTATAACTCAATGCTGGCGAATCAAAAGGCTTACGCACGCGGCCTGGATGACCTTAAATTGACTTGCGATGCCTATATCGATGAGTTACGTCACAAATTGCCGCATGTTCCAATTGGGGAATATATTGAGCCAGCAGAAGCGCGAAATATCAATGGGGAATTAGACGCTGCTGCTGTGGTTGGCTTATCTACACAAAAACAAATTATTACCACAAAAGCTGATTTAATAGATGTTGGCCTAAATTCATATAAATTGTTTCCACCATCTCATTTTGCATATGTGCCTGACACTTCTCGCTGTATCTTTGCAGGTAATTTGAGAATTGATATTTTGAGCGATTGTATTGGGGAAAAGGGCTAAAAGGAGGTTTGAGAAAAATTGCCGGAATTACCGTTTTTTTACCAAATGGTTTGAGAAAATCACCTGTTTCATGGCCCCTTACGGGGCTTTTTTAATGCCTGAACAACTGAAATTGTATTGGGGGAAATGCGTTTCTGGGCATTTTGCGGAAAAAACCGGTAAAAATGTAATGCATCATAGGGTCCCATTTGCATCATAGGGCTATGATGACGTCATCATAGGGGGTAAGCCTGTTGATAACTTTTGTGGGCTTGGCGTTTGTCATACTGTTTTCCGGGAGTTATCAACAGGCTGGAGGGGGTTGCTTTGGGGCATATTCGCGGCCTCTTTTTTGAGCAGCACCCAGGGCTTATAAATACTGTAGGAACATACCTGATTCATACACACCCAGTCTGCCGTTTTGCGGCCATTTTCTGCGGTCCTAATACGCTTCCGCATGGGCTTCTGGCACTCCGGGCAGACTGGGGTTGATTTGTTCATTTACGGGCATCCTTCGGGCTGCCGGATTCGTGTCTGCCGGCCTCTCTGCCCAGTTCATAAATCAGTTGTGCCAGGCTGACTTCGGAGGCGTCAATTCCCTGGCTGCGCTGTATGCTCTCAGCCCAGGCGATTGCGACTGCCGCCACCTGGATAAGCTCATTCTGAAGCTTCCCTATCGCCATTACCTCCGCCACTTCGCTGGAAGGGAAAGTGCAGTCACAAACTTCCTTGCTTACTTCCCCGAATTCCTTGGCCAGGATAGGTAACCAATGCGCCGCGTCATAGTTCTGCTTGCCGAAGCGTTGATCCTGAGCCTGCCGTTCGCGCACTACCGCCTTCCAGACGTCAATCATTTTGGCTGTCCCTGGTACTTTCTCCGCTTTCATTGTCATTCTCTCCTTAATTAATTGTCCTGTGAAGTAAACAAATCTGCTTCTCTGGCCTGTTCCTGCTTCTCGCGCCGCATTTCACTCATGGCTGCGTAAACCTGCCTCTGCGAGATACCCAGTTCCAGCGCCAGCGTCTTTGCATTGTCCCCGCTGAATGCCTGGCAAATGTAGGCCTTCTGCCAGTTTGAAAGCGTCTGGCACGAAACCAGCAGATAAATCCCCGGCGTTCTGGCCATCAAGGCCGTCACGGTTTCCATACCGCAGCGCTTCCGCACAAGCTCCATATCGCCGGTTAAGACTGGCGTGCCGTCTACTACAGTTGCTTCCGCCTTTGGCACGTAAATCCAGACCATGGGCATCCCCACCAGGAGCGATATTACGGCATCAAGACCGCACTGCTCATAGACAAGCCGCAGGTCGCCCGCAAGGCCGGCTTCTATTTGCTCTTCGGTTAATGTACGCACCCAGTCGAGATTTTTCATACAGTTGCCCTCACTTGGCCTCATCAGCCGGCGCTTCACGCCGGGACGGGGCCACGCCCCGTTTCGGCCTATTCCGTCGGTGAATCCTTGAGCAGGTCGGCAACCAGTTTTTCCACATCACCGTCCACGACCTTGATAAGGACGGCGTCCCCTGCGGCGGTTATCGAAACGCCAATCCGTTTGAGGTCCACCACCGCCAGATCGCCGAGACCAGCCTTGAGTAGCTTCTCCACGGGTTTGATTAGGAGGTCCTTCTGTTCCGGGAGATGCTTCTTTATGAGCTCAATGACCTTATCCTCATCGGCGTACTGGATGGTGCCTTTCTGCTTCTGCAGGCCGAACTTTACGCCGTGCATGATGCGGGTCCGGGGAGCGTCGAACAGGCTGCTGGAGTCCTTGATGGCCGTTTCCAGCACGCTCTTGCGCTCCTTTGCTCTGCCAACGGCGTCCTTGATTGCCCGGAGGTGCGTTTTCTTGACGGCCTGCAACTCGTCTTCCAACGTTTTTACCAGGTCGGATAGTTTCCTGTGAGCGTCGGCATAACCGACGACAAGCGGTTCGATGCTTTTTATTTCCATATCAGCTCCTTATTTATAGATGCCGTAGACTAACGGCAAAACAATGTAATCCGCGACGGCGCGCGAGGCGGCCACTAAGGCGCACATGGCGGCTATGGTTGCAATCATCTCCATAAAAGCATGTGCGCGTTTCATCGCTAAACCTCGTCCGCCGACCGTGTCCCGGATATCTCCTTCATCGCGGCACGTTGTTTGTCGTCGAGCTTCGCGGTCTTGTTCGCTTTGGCTTTTTTGTGCTTGGCGTACCATGCACGACCATACGCACGCGTGCGTTCCAGCTTCTCGTCCGATGTCGGCTTATGGCGTGCTTGCCGGCGGGCGGGTATTGCGATGGGGGTTATATCCATCTGCCAGTTTTTTCCCTCCGGCGGCAGTTCTATGCCTGATATGCCGCTGAATGCCTCTTTGTTTAGTGTCCCGCGCAGTTGGCGGAGCTCCTGCAAAATCAATAGCTCGACGACCTCCTGAACTGTCTCTGTGATTTCAGCCCGCATAAGTTTTCCCTCCTTTCATCGCTTGCAAAGCATTAACTACCTTGCTTACCTGCCAGTACTCAATGCTTTCTATGCTGGTCACGCCAAAACGGCTCAGGAAGGTTTTTAGTGCGGCCTCCCGCCCAATCCCAGTAGTGGCATTTGAAACATCACGCCACATGCCTTCAATCATGCGGAGCTGCTTGGGTGTTGCCATGCCGCGTCTGCCTGTCAAGTTGGCGTATTTCTTGAAGGGCCGGGTCCACTTGCCCGCACGTTCAGCATTCTTCTCCAGCATGTAGATGAACTGATCCGCCCCAGCGGCTGTAAGCTGCGTTGAGCTGAACACGTGATAATCGCTCAACATTGACCGGTACACATCGTCAGCCAGCCCGAGTTTCCCCTTCAGCGTGTGGATCAGTTTTATCTGCTGGGACGTGATCTTATTGCTTTCCGTTTGCACTTGCATAGGCTTCCCCCTTTTGGCATTTTCGGCACGCGGCATATAGCGCGATTTTGTCTGGATTGCTCACCATTCGCGCACGGCGGCTGTGCGCGGTTTGCGCGTGCTCCCGGCAGGCCGACGGCTCGACGGAGCCCAGCACCGGGCAGCTAATACAAGCTTTTGTTGCCCAAAGGGCAAGGCGTTTGCCTGTGATCGCGCCCACATTGTTCTTGATAGCCGACGCCGTGCCCAGGGAAAAATTGAACTGCCGAGCGGTGGCGCGGACGCCATGCTTCAGCGCAAAGGCACGGATACGCGCAATAACCGTTTCCGCATCTGCCAGACTGCCATATGAATTAAGAAGCGTGTTCATGGATCCTCCGCAATTCCGGCGGCAATTCCGGCGTTAGCTTCTGCAACAAGCGATATTTAGAAACAGGGCGGCCACGCCTGGCACGGACCTCTTGCCCCTCCCTGCGTGCAAGACCACGACGCAACAACCGTTTGAGGAATGCACTGCCTTCACTTCTGCGTGTTTCGCCTAAAACTGCCAAATCTTCCACGGTGAAGACCTCTAGCGTTCGCGCAATCCGCCAAAGGCGGGTATTGGTATCCGGCTGTATCGTGTTGCTCATTTAAGCCCCTTAATCTGTTCGGCGCTGACTTCTTTCAAGCTGTTGGCACGCGCCAGATGCTCAATCTTGTAGAGGGACATAACGACTTGCCGAAACCGCCGCGCGCGGTCATGCAGAGCCTGGCATGCATCCGGTGTCAGCTTGATGTCACACAGTTGCTCCGCGATCAGCCGCACATCCGCCACAGAGAGTTCCTTGAATGGCACCATCTCGGATAGCCGGTCATGTAAGGGTTTATAGCGTGCCAGTCTTTTATCAATCCCGGCCATCCCTATAAGCACTACCGGCGCCCCGGTGTCGTCATGTAAATCGCGCAGGGTTTCAACAAGGCGGGGATCATGGAGCAGATAATCAACTTCGTCCACAAGAACCATGCGTTTGCGGTTTAGCAGGTTGTCACGGCAATCATCGTAAAGCGCGGTTGCACGGCGATGCCCCGAATCCTCGCCCAGTTCACCCGCCAGGGCTTCCAGCATACTGCGCGGCGTGGTCAAAGCTTTGGCCCGCACGTAGACGACATATTCATTCTGGGCAACCCACCAGGTCGTGGCTTTCGTTTTGCCGAGGCCCGGCTCGCCATAGACCAGCGCCATTCCCGGTACACCGTCATTGCGAGTCCATAGCCTGGTCAATGCTGTTGATAGCGCGACAACATTTGCTGTTTTAACGAATCCGTTTTTCATTGTTTTCCCTCTCTCTTGTTTGTTGGAACTGCCTGCCGGCTAGGCTTCATTGCCGGTGAAAAGCATTGCGTACTCTCGCGACTTCTTGTAATCGGCCACCCAGAGCTTGTCTTCCTCCGTATGGCAGCCGTTTTCCAAATGCCACTGAAAGCGGCTATATGAATCCGGGAACAATGGCCTCCCGTCGGGTGACGGTGCCGCCTCGTGCTGTTCGGGGACGGTCACGGCCTCTTCAGGGATGTGCATTTCCCTGGGCAAAGCCTCAGTCTGCGGCGCTGGAAGCTGCGTGCGGGGTGCCGCGCCGATAGGCACGGCAAAGGGGATAGCCGCTGTGCTTAACATCTGCTCGGCCCGGCGCATGGTGCCGCGCTCAAGCCGCTTCTGTAGCGCCACCGCATTACCTATCGCCTTGCGGTCATCATCCGTCCCCATGCAGGCCATAGGATGCACGGACGCCACGCGCTGCGCGACGCAGATAAACTCTTCTTTCTCCGTGTAGACCTTGATGGTGCTGCGATCCAGAATCGAGTACCGCACGATTGCGCGTTGCTTGAGCCCATACAACTCGTCAGCCCAATAATCCAAGCCGAGAAAGCGAATGCCGTGCCGCCCGATATAACCGACCTTTTCGGTCATCATAAGGTCATCGAGTGTAGCAGGATCTACGCCTGGTCCGCGTCCTTCGTCAAAGACCTGCTTGCGCGTCTTGCCGGGGACGTGCGGGCAAGGCTGCGCACCGGCGAACTCTTGCCACTGCTCAATCATTTCAAAGGCCTCGTCGATGGTGGGCAGATACTCGTTGTGAAGGGCCTTGTGCCATTTCTCGTTGCGCTTCGTCCACGCCGGCTTGTCTTCAATGCTGGCCCC
>Ga0209016_1001886_pt1 | contig 15314 bp, 14 predicted proteins | sample EPASupsiteSAE305_FD_187265 | JGI IMG/M metagenome (GOLD analysis project Ga0209016, IMG submission 187265) | Bioremediated contaminated groundwater microbial communities from EPA Superfund site, New Mexico - SAE3-05 (SPAdes) (version 2) | ecosystem: Environmental > Aquatic > Deep subsurface >...
TTGGTCTTTTCGCTATATTTGCAGCCATCTTGAACCAACGAACTGTTTTGTTGTTATTTTTGTCGTTTTGTGTGGGTTTGATCCCTCGGAAAATCAAATCCACACAAAACGACGAGGAGCCAAAAAAGTATTTCCCTTGCCCAAATTAATACTGCTAGCCCAGATGGATGGTACCCTATCACAAGATGGAAAGGATGGACTCGCCAGAAACACGATTAGCAATGTAAGGAATGGAGCAAAAAAACAACAATTTGATTTAATTAAAGTAAAATTTCATAATTAAATGGCATTAATAATTTCCCTTGGGTAAACCCCCGGCTTTGCCGGGGGACAATCAAAGTTTGACGGTTCCGGAATTATTAAGAGCCGTCAGTTGGTCGAGTCTTAGATGGTTCGTGGAGCTAACAGCCAGAAAACATGAGATCATGGCGCAGCCTTGGTGAAGGCGTGGAAATAGCTCGCGAGATTTCAAGGAAATTCTGCGAACTAACGGCATCTTGTTTTGCCTGGCTATGTTGAGTTTCATACGGCTGAATTGAAAGTTGGTAAATTTGAATCCGCAACGATTCACCACTATTCTTGCCAACGACTTGACCACCGAATGGTGGTCAGTGAATCTGTTGCATATGCCGCTTTGAGCGGCTCCAAATCTTTCAAGCAACCGGCTTTGCCGGTGGTTACTGACTTATCAATATATAACATTATAGATATTTGCAATTTCAATTTGGCTAGGTAAAGATATAAACTAATATATAAAATATGAGGTATTTTGCATGAAATATGCAATAGTACATTTAGCAGATATTCATTACAGAAAAGATGAACCGGAAGGTTCAGAGTTAATAATTAATTCATTTTTAAATGATTTAGAAATTTTGATAAATAAAATGAAAGATTATGATTTCATTTTGGCTTTAACTGGAGATATAGTGCACGATGCGAGTGATATCGATTCTTATATTCAATTTATTTTATTATTTAACGAAAAATTATCAAGAATTGGAATATCTAAAAATAAAAGAATTCTAGTTCCCGGAAATCATGACATAGACAGAACAATTATCGAGAAACATATTGAAACATATAGTGAAAAAATAAAAAATGTTGTAAATGATGAAAGGAAGTTTAATAACTTTATTAGATCAGATGATTATTTAAAAGATATATTTCTAAATTATGGAATATTTGAAAGCGAATTTTCAGAATATGGAGTTTCTGACAATTTTAGTGGGAAAGGATGGACTATAAAAGAAGATTTATCATTTTACTGTTTAAATACAGCAATAAGCTCTTTTGGAGGAATTAATAAAATTGACGATAAGAATAAACTTGGAATAGATACTAGACAACTGGAAGAATGGTGCAATGAAATTGATACAACTTGCAATGTATTATTGTCTCATCATCATTTCGACCACCTAACACCATGGTCGAAAAATGAGTTGTTAAGAATTATCGAAAACAAATTTCCACTATGTTTAAATGGACACGATCATAAACAAAATCTATACAGCCATAAAATAACAAGCAAATCAATTATATGTTCGGCTCCGCAATTATTTACAAAAAAAGGCGACAATCTTGGTTATTCTATAATATGTATAGAAAGTAAATCTATAGAAAAGATTTTATATAGACAATATCTAAATGGAAAATTTTTAAACGGTCAAATTTTTACAGGAAATGATGATGGAGTTGTAATTCTGACTTGCGATAAGCTACACTGTATACAGTTAATGAAAGATAATCTTGATGAGGCTATGGCTTTTTTCAAGGGACACGTTGGAACATTTGTCAAACCTAAATTGTCAAATAATCGAGAATTTAATGACGATGAAAATTTGCTAGATGAGTTAATGGCGAATCCAACATGGTCGATAATAGTTGCTCAACCACAATTTGGTTTAACCTGTTTATCTCTTTTTATGAGATTGGAGGCGTTTAAGGACGATAATTTTTGGATTTATATTGATGCAAAACATGACAAAAGCAGAAATATTGATAATATATTTTCTACTCAATTAACAACATTCAATAAACACAAAAATGATTTAAAATGTATAATAATTGACTCGTGGAATGATGCCATTATTGACAACAGGAGTATATTGATAAATATAAATAATAAATTTCCAGAAACACCTATTATTATAACATCAAATTATAATGATTTTTCATTTAAAACTGAATTCGATTTTGCTAAATTAAACCATGAATACAAAACACTACATTTGCAAGCCCTTCCAAGGGACAAGGTCAGAGAATTTGTTTCAACTTATAATTCAGAGAATACTACTACAGGAGAAGATATAATTATTTCTCGCATAGTATCTGATCTTGAGATGTTGAATATACATAGAACACCACTCAATTGCTTAACTTTACTTAAAGTTGCTGAGCGTGATTATGGTGAAAATATCATAAATAGATCTAAAATGATAAAGGCTGTTTTGTTCATTTTATTTACAGACTCAGACTCATTTACTTATTCGAGCAACAAACCAAATGTTGATGAATGTGAATTTATAATAGGTAAATTTTGTAGCGAATTGTTGATGAATAAAATTCAATATTTTAATTATTTTGAATTCATTGAATCGCTAAACGATACCTGTAAAGATAATTTGATACATGTAGACATAGATTTATTAGTAGATATTTTATTGTCTAATAATATTATGCTGAGATTTTCAGATCAAATTGAATTTAAACACTCTTATTGGATTTATTATTTCTCTGCTATGTATATGTTTCATGACGACAAGTTTAAACAAAATATATTAAATAATAAAGTTTACGTTAATTATCCTGAAATTATAGAATTTTATACCGGACATGATGGAAGGAGAAATGATGCGATTGACATTTTACTGTATGATTTAAAAGAATTAATCGACAATGTAGATAATAAGATCGGAATCAAAGGTGAATTTAATCCGTTGTCAAACCTAGTATGGGACCCTTCTGATAAAGATATTGAATCGATTAAGACTATCATCTCTGATAAAATAAAAGATTCAAATTTGCCTGCTAACCTTAAAGACAGACAAGCAGATACTACCTATAATTCGGAGGCTCCGTATAATCAATCAATCAACAAATTTTTTACTGACTATTCTGTGGTCAGCTTACTTCAATCTGTAAAAGCTTCATCAAATGCTTTGCGAAATAGCAATTATGTAAAAAAAGAATCAAGGAAAGAATTGCTTGATTATGTGATAAAGGGGTGGGAGAGTCTTTCCAAGGTGTTTTTTTTGATTTCTCCAAAATTGGCTGTAGCAGGTCGGGCCGTATATGACGGTTTAGGAGTTACCCTTTTAGGGGATTTCGATGAATCAAAGGAGATACGACTAAAAGAAATTATAACATGCAATCCATACAATGTTGTTGGTTACTTTAAAGATTACCTGTCATCTAATAAGATTGGGCCTCTAATTTATGATAATTTTCACAATAATCCATCTGACATTCAAAGGCATTTTATAGGAATTTATTTGATCAAAGAAAAACCATTAGGATGGGCTAAAGAAATTTTTGAATTTATGAATTTAATTCATAAAAATTCATTTCTGATTAGTGATTTAAAAAGAGTATTAGAATTTGAATTGAAATTTGGATTTATATCAGAAGAAGAAAAAAGAATTATTAAAGTTTTATTGCAAATAATAGTTGCTAAACATAAAAATATTAGATCCTATCGTAAATATAAACTATATATACCTAATGGATTTATAATTAATGCAAATAATAAAATTCCATATGATCAAATATTTAGCCAAGATAGAAAACCAAAATTTTTAAATTAATGGTTTTTACTTTAAAAATAAGCCGTTTCCGTTTTGATCTATTCAATTGACTTGGCGATATTTTTTCCAAGAGTATTTCTCAAATATTTATTTATAAAAGCAATTAGTTGTTTTCCGAGTCACATAAATACAGGTAAAAATCTAGGAAACTGTTTGGAATTACGAGGAAATAGACCGATAAACGCCTGCGACAAAATGCGGTTAAATCAAATTGATGCATCAAAACTGGAATTACTGTTTAAAAATCAACTTCAAACAAATTTTTTTTTACTATTTTTATAAAAAATCCAAATTATGATAATTTTATTTTTTCAACAAATTAAACATATTTGTTGAAATAGAGAACGCGTCACATTTTCTGCTTCTGGTCAAGATTTCTCTGAAATATCTTGACCAGGTGCCTCCTGAGATAATCAGGAATAAGCTCAATTTCTGGCAATGATCTTCAGCATATCATTGCCAGTAGCCATCTTCTCCTTCGGAAGCTAAATCTGGTCCTATTAACCGGGATTTAGCGTTTCTCAAAATTTAAACCATGGCCTGTCCACGAGTCTTGTGCAGTTCCTGTGTGATTCCCGCAATTCCTGAAATATGCTGATGAATGGCCAGGTTACTGTAGTGTAGGGGAAGGTGATGCTAAAACCCTTCAATTCAACTCTTGATGACCCCTCGACAGAAACCTGATAACTTGTTATCTCTGATAATAGAAATACATTTACTGACTGGAAATGAAGTGATACGGAAATGGCCACCGCTGAACAGATAAAATCCTTGATCCGGTCTCACCTCAGCGATGATGATGAGCGGTTTTATACCCTCGCCCTGCAGGTTGCTGCCCATGAAGCAAAACAGGGGCATGGCGCTCTCGCTCACGACATTCGCGAGATCGTTCAGAAATCAAGACGCGCCCGGGGCGGGAATAAGCTTATTAAATTTCCGCAAGATCTCTCCGGAATGGTATTGTCGGAAAAATCCGACATACCATTTGCCACCCTTGTTCTCCATGAAACCCTAAAGAGTCGAATTCAAAGGGTAATTCATGAGTATCGGCAACAGGCCAAGCTCAAAAAACACGGTCTCTCCAATCGCCGGAAAATCCTGCTGTCCGGTCCTCCGGGAACTGGTAAAACATTAACCGCCCATGTTCTGGCACATGAGATTCGGCTTCCTCTGCACACAATTCAAGTCGATAAGCTGGTTACTAAATTCATGGGGGAAACCAGCGCTAAACTCCGGCAGATATTTAATCTCATCAGCGAAGAAAAAGGAGTGTATCTTTTTGACGAGTTTGACGCCATTGGAGGCGACCGATCGCTTGACAATGATGTCGGCGAAATGCGCCGGGTGTTGAATTCTTTGCTTCAGTTTATTGAACTGGACGCTTCAGACAGTATAATCATCGGCGCAACCAACAATCCCTCCTTGCTCGACCGCGCTCTCTTTCGGCGATTCGATGATGTTATCCACTATGAGATTCCCGATGAGGAAGACCGCCGTAACCTGGTAGAAAATGTTCTCGGAGCTTTCAAAGGCGATATGGAATGGAAGACTATCCAGGAAGTATCTGCCGGTCTCAGTCACGCTGAAATCACCCATGCCTGCCGCGACGCAATCAAAGATGCCATCTTGAGTGATAGCGAAAAGGTGCATTCGGGTTCTCTTGTCCGAATTTTAAACGAACGCAAGCAAACCCACCAGCGTCCATAATTCATGTCCGACGAACACTATCCACACCTATTTCTCCCCGGTCCTTCAGATACAAGAAGCGATTATAGTAATCCTAGACGCGGTGGCGATGACCCCAGGATAAAGCCGCAAGACCGACAGTCTCATGCTGGACATGTGAAAAGGTCACTTGAAACCGCCTGGCATACGGCTGTAGGCAGACAGGCCGTAGCTCATTCGGATCGTAGAGGTGTATACCTGGAGTTTCTCAGCGAACCCGGATTCGATTTGATTCTCAAAAGCCTTGAATCGAGGCAGGCAGGCATCAAATTATTGAATGTTAAGAAGGAAGGGGAACAGGAAAATCAGCTTACTAGAGCTACTGTTTTTGTCCCTCACAATAGGAGCGCTCACTTCCTGAAAAAAGCCACCGAGTATGCCGAAAAAGACAATCCTCCTAAAAATGACGCTACCACAACGCCTAAAAATGCCCCACTTATCGAAAGTATTGGGGATGTAAGAGCTGCCATTCTTGAGACCTCCTTCTGGCAGGACTCTCCCGAGAGGATTCCAGGTGAAATAGCGGACTGGGTTGAAGCATGGTTGAGCACAGAAGACCTTAGCGAGATTGATTCCTTTGTCGGATTATGTCATGAAAAAGAAATCCAAGTAGGTGAAGGCAGGTTGACTTTCCCGGAACGTTCGGTCCTTTTGATCCATGCCAATCGTCGTCAATTAGAGGATCTGATCGAGCTATCCGACAATCTCGCCGAATTTCGCGCCGGCCGAGAAGTAACCACCTTCTTCATTGAACAGGAGAATAAAGATCAGGTCGCTTGGGTGCAGGACCTGTTTGATCGCGCTGAGTACCAGGGGGACGGTAAAATAGCCGTCCTGGTGCTTGATCACGGCGTGAACAATGGCCACCGCTTGTTGGAAACATTGTTACATGATGATGATTGTCATGCGGTAGATACCTATTGGGGAACTCAAGATGACCACGGCCATGGCACCCTAATGGCAGGGACTGTAGCCTACGGTGATCTACTCGATAAAGTTGCCGGGACCGGGCCGTGCATTGTCAGTCATGTCGTAGAATCATCAAAAATTCTACCACCACCGCCAGAGGTTAATCCGAAGCGCTTGTGGGCACATTATACGGCCCAGGGGATCAGCTTAGCTGAAATTCAGGCTCCGGATCGAAAACGTATTATATGTATGGCAGTAAACAGTGACGATGAGCCGAGCCGGGGAAGACCTACATCGTGGTCCGGGCAGATCGACGAACTAGCTTCAGGGTGCAACAGCGAAACCCGGCGTCTTATCATCTTAAGTGCAGGGAATGTCGAAGACCCGGCTGACTGGAAGGCTTTTCCGGACCGTAACCTCATTTGCGAAGTGCAAGATCCGGCACAGTCCTGGAATGCCCTCACGGTCGGTGCTTTCACAAATATGACGAGGATCACAGACCCGACACTCGCATCATATCAACCAATCGCTGAAGCCGGTAACTTGTCTCCTTTAAGCTCGACTTCTTACACTTGGCCTAATAGAAAATGGCCAATTAAACCGGAAGTGTTATTTGAAGGCGGCAACATCGCCAAAGGACCAAACGACAGCATATTCGACACAGACGATCTGAAGCTTCTTTCCACGTATTACAAACCTCATGAAGCCCAGTTTGCGGCATTTAACGCAACAAGCGCCGCAAGCGCTCAGGCAGCATGGATGGCAGCGAGAATCCAGGCCGCATATCCTGATGCGTGGCCTGAAACAGTGAGAGCACTGATCGTACATTCTGCCGAGTGGACCGAAGCGCAGAAGCGATCCTTTCTTTTGGGAACTTCGAAGACAGACCACTATCATTTAGCGAGAGTTTGCGGATATGGTGTTCCGAATCTGGAACGAGCCCTGACCTGTGCCGCGAACTCCTTATCGCTCATATCGGAAGCAACTATCCAGCCTTTTGATAAACATGAGACGCAAAGCCGATATGTCACCAAGGATATGCATATATATCGCCTCCCATGGCCTGTTGATGTTTTAAGGGGCCTCGGTGAAATGACCGTGCAGATGCGGGTGACATTATCCTACTTTATTGAACCGAGTCCGGGTGAAGTCGGCTGGAAAGATCGCTACCGCTATGCTTCCCATGCATTGCGTTTTGAATTGAATGGTCCCGGCGAGGCGGAAACTGCTTTTATCCAAAGAATAAACCGCAAGGCTCGTGAAGACGATGAGCACCCCGGAACCGAAGGGGCTGGAGACCACTGGACCTTGGGTGAAGCACGCAACGTTGGTTCAATCCACTCGGACATTTGGACAGGAAGCGCTGCGGAGTTGTCTCTATCAAACTTGATCGCTGTTCACCCCGCTGTCGGCTGGTGGCGAGAACGGCACTATCTTGGAAAATTCAATAAACAAACACGCTATTCCCTGATAGTGTCATTTACCCTCCCGGGGCAATCTATTGATATCTATACTCCGGTTGCAACGCGACTTGGAATTCATACTGTTGTTGAGATTCCAGTTTAATTCAGCACCTAAGTTTGTCTTTTGGCATTATAGGGTCATTGCCAGACTCAATCTCAGCAAATTTCGAAAGACTCAGAATTGAAGGTTCCTACTGTGAATCTGAAAATCGAGAGGTTCACATTTCTCCTGTTTATGTTGACTATCAACTCCATTGATATTGAATCAAAATTTCCGGCTCTGCAACAGGCTGTGCGCCTCAAGATCGAGGCTGACGAGAATCTTGCCCGGTGCATCAATGGCCGTTGAAATCTCCCCCGAAATGCGGCTGTTCAGCCGGTTCCTCGTCATTTGGTGTGGATTTGATATATAGAGGGATCAAATCCACACCAAATGACGAGGGAAACCATGAATAGCAAAGATATCATCACATTAGGCCTTGGACTGCAGGCCCCATGGGAAATTACGGGGCAACTGCTCGACACGGACAAGAGTCCCCATGAGCTTCGCCTCACCATTCAGGCCCAACGGGGAACACGTTATCCTTGCCCGATTTGCGGAGCGCTCTGCCATGCCCACGATTTCAAAGAAATGACTTGGCGGCATCTGAACTTCTTTCAGCACCATTGCTTCATCACGGCTGCCGTGCCACGGGTCCATTGCCTGGAGCACGGCGTGAAGCAAATCCAGGTTCCATGGGCTCGAAAAGGAAGCAAGTTCACGCTGCTGTTTGAGCAGGCGGCCATGATTCTGGTGCGGGAAATGCCCGTCCTGACCACGGCCGCAATCCTTGAGATGACCGACAAGCGGCTGTGGCGGATCGTGGAGCATTACGTCAAGACCGCCATGAACGCCATTGACCTCAGCAAGCTCAAAGCCTTCAGTCTCGATGAAACCAAATCGCGCAAGGGACACCGCTATGTCACCGTGTTCATTGATCTTGACCAGACAAAAAAACCGGTGGTTTTTGCTGTCCCCGGCAAGGGCAAACAGACCCTGAGAGTCTTCAAGGAGCATCTGGTCGCCCATAAAGGCAAGGCCGAGCAGGTGGTCGAGGTTGTCTCCGACATGTCCGGGGCCTTCATTTCAGGGGTGAAGACCCATTTTGCCAACAGTTCGCACACCGTGGACTGGTTTCATGTGGTGCAACTGTTTACCAAAGCCCTGGATGATGTCCGCCGGGCGGAAGCCAAGGAGGCGAAGCTGCCCAAGGCCACCCGTTGGGCCACGTTGAAAAGAGCCGATGGTCCATTGACGGAGAAGCAAATCGACGCCTTGGCAGAACTGATGAGTATGGATCTGCACACCTCCAAGGCATGGCGAATCAAGGAAATGCTCCGCTGGGTGCGCCAAGCGACTACCGTCAGGGGCGCCAAATGGCGGTTGACGACTTTTCTCAATGTCGCCCGATCACTGACCGCCGACATTGATCTGCTCAAACCGGTCCGCAAAGCCCTGCGAACAGTTGAGAAACACCGCGGGGCCATTTGCGCCCGCTGGATCTCGGGGCACAACAACGCCCGAATCGAAGCACTCAACGGTATCTTCCAGGCGGCCAAATGTAGGGCCAGAGGATACAGAAACGACGACACCTTCATCAGCATCATCTACCTGCTGGCCGCACCGATACAGAATTTACTCAAATCCACTTGATTCGTCGAAGAGCCAAAAGATTTGACAGAAGCGTTTTGATTAATTATTAATAAAGTAATTGCTTAATAACTTAATGAGTTTGACTGCCATGATTATTGAACCAGCCGAGATTTTCAAAGTTTTGAGCGTGGAAACACGGGTGAAGATCATTGAACTGCTTAAGGCCAACGGGGCTTTAGGAGTTAAAGAGATCTCCGAACGACTCGGCATTACCCCTCCTGCGGTGTCGCAGCATCTCAAAATACTCAAACAGGCGGGGTTAGTGCGAAGTGAGAGACAGGGATATTGGATTCCGTACTCGATCAATGAAGAAGCAATGGAAGGCTGTCGCGAAATTTTGAATGAAGTCTGCACCTGCGGTTGTCGGGGAACGGGCAAGGTCAAAGAGCAGGAATTGAGCGAAGCCAGCTTGGAATTACTGAAAAAATATGAAATTGAGCTGCAGCAAGAGCTTGAACTGGTACGTGAAAGGGTTAAGAAAATAGAAGCGGAGTAGCCAACCATTTTTTTTACCAAATCTATTAAGTTGTTGCGCAAATACATAAACAAAAAGGAGGTGATAAAAATGACGGAACAAAAAAGTTCGTGCGGCTGTGGGTGTGTTCCAATGCACAAGATGGAACAAAAAAGTTCCTGCGGTTGTGGCTGTGTTCCTTCCGAACAGAAGGAAGGAAAGGTTGAGGATACCGATAGGACGAAGAAGGAAGATAAGAAAAAAGATAAGAGATTTTAATATCTTGCTCGATGGGGGAGGGGAAACCGATCATGCTGGATGTTCCTTCCCCCTCATTCAATCGACATATCATAAAGGATGAAAGAATAACAATGGAACTGTGGATAGTATCACTCAGTCATTTTCTGCATATTTTGGCAACGGTAGTCTGGGTCGGTGGAATTTTTATGACTCTTCTGGTAATTCTGCCCGGCTCGAAAACAGCCCTGGAATCAGGGCCTCTTGTCGGGAAGCTGATGAAGGAGGTCGGACAACGCTTCACCCCGCTGGCAAATATGAGCATTTTGATCCTCATTGTCTCCGGCCTAATCCTTCTTTATGCCAATCGGAATTTCACCTCATTTGGTGATCTTTTGAAGAGTTGGAATATACTGATTTTTTGCAAATTTGCCGTTGTTGCCGTGATGGTCTGCCTCCACTATTACAGGGGATCGATATTGAGTAAAAAATCATCGAGTCCGCAGCGCAGGCCAACGAGGCTCATACCGCTGGATTACGCAAACTTTCACTCGATCTTGTCAAAACGAACCTGATACTGGGAATCGCGGTGTTGGTATTCACCGCAGTTTTGATATCTTCATAATTCTCTGAAGGAGATGGTTTTCAAAATCTTGTAGACGGTTGACCGACCAATTTTCATTTTGACATATTGGATAAGCCACCACAGCCTGACCTTGCTCTCGCAACAGGTTGATGCCTTGCTGCCCAGAAAAGATCTTACGGAACTGCTGTTGAAGGTCCATGCTCATACCGGTTTCACTGACGAATATCCCCGTGTCAGTGAAGCTAATGCCCGCGTCGAGGATCTGACTGTCACATCTGCGCAGTACTGTTGGCGGAGGCTGCGACATTGGCTTAGAGCCGCTGATCAAACACCAAACGCCCGCGTTAACCCGGCACCGTCTGAACTGGATCAAACAGAATTACCTGCGTATCGAAACGCTGGTGAAAGCCAACGCCAAACTGGTGGACTACCAATCCACTCTATCCCTGGCCAGCAAGTGGGGCGGCGGCGAGGTCGCTTCCGTCGATGGTGTACGGTTTGTCACACCCATCCGCAATATCAATGCCGGACCGAATCGAAAATATTTCGGTTCCAGCCGCGGCATTACCTGGTACAACTTTGTCTCGGATCAGTTTTCCGGCTTTCATGGCATTATTGTCCCTGGAACACTGCGCGATTCTATCTTTGTGCTGGAGGGTCTGCTGGAGCAGCAAACCGGCCTGACCCTGGTGGAGGTAATGACCGATACCGCCGGTGCCAGCGACATGGTGTTTGGCTTGTTCTGGCTACTGGGCTATCAGTTTTCACCGCGCCTGGCTGACGCCAGTGAATCAGTATCCTGGCGAGTGGACAAGTGCGCCAACTATGGCATATTGGACGAATTGGCACACAGTTGCGTCAACACGCTCAAGATTGGGCAGCATTGGGACGAGACATGATGCCCATTGCCGGTTCACTCAAGCTGGGTACCGTGCAGGCCTCCGAGCTGATCCGATCGCTACTGAAAAGTGATCGTCCTTCCAGCCTGGCACAAGTCATTGTTGAAGCAGGCCGGATCAACAAAACCCTGTACCTGTTGAACTACGTGGACGATGAGGACTACCGTCGCCGAATTCTGACCCAGTTGAATCGCGGCGAAGGCCGTCATGCAGTCGCACGGGCCATCTGCCACGTCAGCGCGGCGAAATCCGAAAACGGTACAAGGAGGGTCAGGAAGATCAACTTGGCGCTCTGGGTTTAGTAACCAACGCGCTGGTGCTGTGGAACACAATCTACATGCAGGCCGCCCTGGATCACCTGAGAGAACAGGGCGAGGATGTGAAAGAAGAGGACAAAGTCAGGCTATCTCCTCTCAGCCATAAACCCGTGAATATGTTGGGCCATTACTCCTTTACCCTGACTGAACAGGTGCTGAATGGCCAGCTCAGGCCGTTGAAGCAGCCGCCTGAGCTGGATGAATGGTCTTAGCGTACGTTTTCGTTCCATTGGACTTCAGACCCCGTCCTGGATCAGGGCTGGATGGATGCCCAGTCCTGGGATGAGGGGATCGCGGCCATGGAAGCGGCCGCCTCCGCCAGCGGTACCTTTTATTATACCTTCTTTAAGGCAGTGGCCCGACGGGCGGGGTGAGAGGCCGGTCTGTCCCGGCGGCGCCGGTCAGGGGCCCGGGGAGATTTCCAGGGTATTCCACTCACAGACCGCCATCGGGCTAAAGCCCTTTTCCTGCAGGATCAGATCCAGGTGGACGAGGCTGAGGGCGACCAGACCGGCATGGCTGGGGCGGAGATTTGCCGACTGGTTGCTGGTGATCAGGTATTTCCGGCATTGGTCGCAGGTAAAGGCACTGGCCTGTTTCTCCCCCTCGATAAAAAGGGAGTGGGTTTGCTGCGGGTCTTCGTGGTCGCACCAGGGGCAGGCTAACCGTGAAAAGGCCCATTGGTGGCTGCAGGCGGGACAGTGCAGCCACCAATGGTTTTTTTCGCCGATGATGGCCAACTTTGCCTTGAAAAATTTCTTTTAGGTCAATTCGGCGTTTGTTTGACAGAAACCTGTTTTTCTAGTAAGAGCCGATTTTAAGAGTGCAAGCCGAAAACCGCAACCGTCGAAAATTCCGTCGAGAAACATCCCCAGTAAGATCTTCGGTACCTACCCCTCTTTTTTTTCCTATCGGGAAACAGTTGTTTTCCGCAAGGTTTTGACGCTTAGGAAAAAGTCGAGCCGGAATTTTCGGCGGTTCCGGCTTACAACCCCAGTAAGAAATATTTTTTATCAGGAACGCTGGCGTGCCATGAATATACTTTTAAAAGTGAGGGCGAAAAATGAATTGTCCTGATATAGGCCAGATTAAGTTTTCACAAACAAGCATTAGTGCAATTAATGATATTAGAAGCAGACAACTCTTTTCCAATACACTGTTAATAACAATGGGAGCAGGAACTGTGCTTACTATATTTTCACTTGGTAGCAGTCTGCCAGAAACATCATACTCATTATATTCAACAGACTTTAAATCAATGTCTAATGCTATGTCTTCTGTTCCTACGCTTACTAAACAGGTTATTTCAGATATAGCTTTCAGAGCACAGCAAGATGTTAAAGATTACAAAGAAAAAAAATTCTGGGAAGCTGTATACGAAGGTTGCAGCGGTTTATAGCTAAAATAACAGGTGGCATGAATGCGCAAAGAAATAGCTGTTTTCTTTTCTATTTTTATTGCATCGATCTGTTTTGCTGAAAATAGCAAATATCTATCGACCGCGATAAATAGATTTAACGAAAGCATAGTTAAGGTCGGTAGCGCTGGAGAGAAATGCAGAGACGAAAAAAGGGTGCTTCCTGGTGATTTATTTGATAAAATTGACGCTTCAAACGATGAGAAAAAAATCGCTTTAGCTTATTACTATTTTAAAACAATTACTGATTGTACAAATGATGCCGTGAAAGATTACTTGCTAGCGTCGGCAGTACGCATGCTTGCAGATAAAGATATGCCTCGTGGCTTGAGAGATGCAGACGGACTTATAGTGAGTACCCATTTAGAATTTCTTAAAGCAGAAATTAAGTACAATACAATTTCCGATGAACATCGAAAATATTTTGCAGAAATTAAAGAACTTAACCTTCCATTTAGTCCTATAAAATCTGCTAAAGCTTTAGGATTAAATTAAAAATCAATATCAAGCTCAAAGAAGCAAGGAAAAATGTTGAAGCTCTATAACACGCAACGAATATTACAGACTATATCCTATTAAATAGTCAGAATCACCGGCAAATCCGGTGGCTTGAAAGACTGTGAACCGCTCAAAGCGGTTTATTGAACAGATTGACTGACCACCATATGGTGGTCACCTATTTAAACAAGTTCAGTTGTTCTATACGCTGATCCTCTTTCTCCTGGTCACGGATATATGCCCGAACCATTGCTTCGTCGGCACCAACGGTTGAGACAAAATAGCCTCGTGCCCAAAAGTGCACCCTTGCGCGCGATATAGATCGCACTTTTTCCTTTCATGTACCCAACCACATGGGAAACCCGGAATACTTCCGGGGGATCACCAAGTGCATGATATAAAGATATTTTCATCCCGTCGTACGTGCGAAATCCATAGGATCGTTTCGTTACCACCTTGGCCTTGTTGTTAAACCCCTCCACACAGCCCAGGGCAATCATATTTTTTGCCCGAAACCAGTTGAGCAGGAGGGGCCGGTGAGCCCTCAGCATTTTAGCGACCTTCTTCATCGGTTTGATTTTGGATCGCATGGTTCTTGTGCACCAGGCATCAAGGAACTTGCCGGCTCAAGCCGGAGAACTGTAGCCCCAGAATCGCTGAAAATCTTCTTTGAGCAGGTTGGCGCGGACGGTTCTGAGGTTGCTGCGAGCAGATCCTTCAGCCTGTCCACCTGCTTTTCGGTCAAGTTTTCGGGTCGTTTCATCAGACACCAGCGGCTTTTCGTCAGGAGAGGTTCTTTCCCTTTTGTTTTTAGTTCCTTGGTCTCATTGGCCCTGACCATCGTCGATGGCTTTGCTCATGTGACTCATGATATGAAACCGGTCGAGGATATTGACGGCGCCCACAGCTTTTTCGGCGATGACGGCCAGATAGGGTTTCCACATGTCACTGCAAACAAACCGCAATTGCCGAGACAAGTCCAATGGAACCAAAACGTATGCTAAGGAATAGCGTAATCCATCTCTGTTGTCGAAATCAACTTCACTTTTAGAGGTTTACGCCGGAAACCCTTACCTGGGACGAGCAATGTATTTCCTGCGTGGCCACGGTCACACGGTCGATGATAGACTGTTGCAGTACCTGTCGCCCTCGAACAGGGAGCACCTCAAATCTGACTTCAGTTTTCTGAAACTCCCCCACAAGGTGGATCTTGTCCCTGAGAAAGAAAAAAGATTGGCTCCTCGTCATTTGGTGTGGATTTGATATATAGAGGGATCAAATCCACACCAAATGACGAGGAAAACCATGAA
>Ga0209016_1001889_pt1 | contig 15298 bp, 12 predicted proteins | sample EPASupsiteSAE305_FD_187265 | JGI IMG/M metagenome (GOLD analysis project Ga0209016, IMG submission 187265) | Bioremediated contaminated groundwater microbial communities from EPA Superfund site, New Mexico - SAE3-05 (SPAdes) (version 2) | ecosystem: Environmental > Aquatic > Deep subsurface >...
GCGGGCTTCGGCGATGAGGCCGGAGATGGTCTTGTGGCCGCCGTCGGCCAGCAGCAGGTTGAGTTCGGCGATGCGGCCGATCAGTTGCTTGAGTTCCAGGTGGGTGTCGGGGGAGAGGCACCCCACTTCCACCCGGTAGTCGCCGGAGACGGATTCTTCTCCCCTCGCTTCCACCGGCAGCAACTCCTCCGAACCAACTCCCAGTACCCGGAGCTCCAGCAGCCTCGACTCTTGTACAAAGGCGCTGGCGTAGCTGGAAAGAAGGTCCTTCAAATGGGCTGCAGCCATGGCGTAAAAACAGCAAAAAGGGGAAATGAGGGGCCGGCCTGAAGCCGGCCCGGAATGCCGAGCCGATTAGGCGATGGTCTTGTTGGCGGTAAGGTCCCACCCGGCGCTGACATTGCCGCCACCGGCTCCATCACCGCGCTTCTGCTGGGTGTAGATCCATTTGATCTTGCCGTAGCTGAAACTGACCTTCTCGTTGGGGAACCCTTCGGCGGCGGTACCATGGGGCTCCACTTTGGAGATCAGCACCTGTTCCAGCTTGATCTCCATGTACTTCACCTTGTCACCACCGGCACGACAGAGCTCCAGGGTGATTTCGCTGATGTGCTTGCCGGTGCAGCAGGCTTCGTAGATCTTCGGACTGGCCTTGTCCAACAGATGCACCACATCAAACGTGGAGTGGTTGACCCGTTCGGCGGTAGCACCACCTGCGGAACTGGCAGTGGCAGAAGCGGGCTGGTCCATCTTGTGGGCGAAATGGGAAATTTCGATCCAGTCCTTGTGCTTGTCATCGGTGCTTTCACCGGGAATACCGTCGATTTTCAGAAAGGCGTCAAAAGCCATGAAATGCTCCTTGATGGATTAACAAAATTGCTCAGACAGAAGAAATTTCAGCGAGCGGGCTTGGGCAACTCGGCCACCAGGCGCAGTGAGATGGTGAGTTCGTCCAACTGGAAATGGGGACGCAGGAAAGCCGCTGCCCGATAAACACCAGGCTTGCCGGGAACTTCCACAACGTCCACATGGGCTTCCCGCAGGGGATACTTGGCCTTCGCCTCCTGAGAGGCGGAATCGTCCAGCAGGACGTACTGGGCCAGCCAGGTATTGAGGAAATCCTGTACGTTCTGGCGGGAAGCAAAGCTGCCGATCTTGTCGCGCATGATCGCCTTCATGTAATGGGCGATACGGGAGGCGGAAAAGATATAAGGAAGCTGGGTCGACAGACGGGCGTTGGCATTGGCCGCGTCGGTGTTATAGGTCTTGGCCTTCTGGCTCGACTGTCCACCGAAGAAGGCCGCATAGTCGGTGTTCTTGCAGTGGACCAGGGAAATGAATCCAAGATCGGACAACAGCTTTTCGCTACGATCAGTAATCGCCACCTCGGTGGGACACTTGAGCGCAATCTCCCCGTCGTCGGTCTTGAACGTGTGGGTTGGCAGCCCTTCCACCAGCCCTCCACCCTCAACGCCGCGGATGGCGGCCAACCAGCCGTATTTGGCGAATGCGTCAGTCAGACGGGTTGCAAACGCGTAGGCGGCATTGGTCCATAGATACTTGTTGTGGTCAGAACCGTCAGCGTCTTCTTCGAAGTTGAACTCTTCCACTGGTACCGTGTCCCGCCCATAGGGAAGACGCCCCAGCACGTGAGGCAGAACCAAACCGACATATCGGGAATCCTCAGACTCGCGGAAGGATTTCCATTTGGCATACTCCACCGTGTCGAAAATTTTCGCCAGGTCCCGGGGTTTGCCGATATCGGCAAAACTCTCCAGGCCAAACAGGCCGGATGCTGCTGCGGTAATGAAGGGTGCGTGGGCGGAAGCCGCGACGTGAGACATTTCTTCCAGAAGGTAGAAATCCTCGGGATGCCTGGTGAACTCGTAGTCCCCAACCAAAGCTGCATAGGGAGCCCCACCGAATGTGCCGTATTCCTCTTCGTAGATTTTCTTGAAAAGGGCACTTTGATCGAATTCCGGAGCTGCCTTGAGGTCCTTGATCAGATCCTTCTTGCTGGCATTCATCACCTTGATCTTCAAGGTGGTACTGGTTTCAGACTGCATCACCATATACTTGAGACCGCGCCAGGAAGCTTCCAGCCGTTGGAAATCCGGATGGTGCATGATGGCATTCACCTGGTCCGATAGCAGCTGATCCAGTTCGGCAATACGCAGGTCGATACTGGCAGAAAGGTCTGACGAAAGAGTCACGGCTCCTTTCAGAACCTGGTCCACCAGTTCGGAAATCAGGTTTCGGGTATGGCGCTTTTCGCTGTCGCTGGTCGCGACCCGGCTCTGATCGATAATGCTGTCGAGCAGGCTGGGGGCTGCAGCATCGGCTACAACGCTCTCAGGCTCTTGCAGTTGGGCTTCGGCACTCATGAATATTTACTCCTGTTCCGGCCCATGACCGGCATTGATCTGTTTCAGCTTCTCGGTATCGCGAACGATGGCATCAAGCAGCTCCTCGAGCTTGTCGTTGCCGACCATCTTGTTGCGCAAGTCCGATAACTTGGCGCGAACCTCGAGCAACTGACGCAAAGGCTCGACCTGCTTGACGACGTTCTGGGGCTCAAAATCCTCGAGCTTCTCGAAATTCAGCTCGACGGAGAGTTGGCTGCCGTCATTCTTCAACTTGTTGTCCACCCGAGCCGCAATGCGAGGAGCCATACCCTTGAGAACATCGTCAAAGTTGTCTCGATCGATGGCTACGAACTTCCGATCCTTGACCTTGGGCAGGGGCTCTTTTGGGTTACCAGAGTAATCGCCCAGAACCCCCATGACGAAGGGCAGCTCCTTGGTTTCGATGGCATCGCCAATTTCGACGTCATACGTAATCTGGACCCGTGGCGGCCGCACCCGGGAGAGTTTCTTCTGCGTGCTTTCCTTTGCCATTACTTCACCTCTCTACTAGTCGATACGCTGCAGATACCGCATCAAGCGGCGCTTAATTTCTTGCCGATCTCAGCCAGCAGATCGGCAACGATGCTCAATGGCTGTCGGGGATCGGACAGCACGCGCCCCAGGGCGAATGCCGTTTCCGCATATTCGGGATGCCCTCGCCACAACTCGTTTTCCTTGCCTAGGTCGAGGGCACTTTCTGCTCCATTACTGCCGTGACCATCGAAGACATAGCCCAATTTGCGCGGCATACGCCCAAAGGAAACACTGAGGCCAGGAGCAGAGGTACCGGCATGAAGAAAATAGCTGCCGGTCCACGGTTTCTTTCCCCATAAGGCAGTTAGAAGCGTCAGCCAAGTGCTGGCATAAAGCGCACCCTCCCCTTTACCAACGGGTAGAGGCAACGCAATCTCCTGGATCACGGCGGGATTCTCGTAGCGGCGGAGGAATGCCAGGTAAAACGCGATGTTGAGCAATGCCTGCTGGAGGGAAGGTATGCCGGTCGCAACCAGGAAGCCCTCCAGCTCGGCTACGGTGTGGGATTCCAGAAACTGCCGAACAAGCCCCCTTGCCAACCCCTTATCTGCATCGTTACGAGCCTCTGCCACACAGTTGGCCTGCAGAAATTCCCGGCATGAGACCGCCTCTACGGAGTTATCGATCGCATTGGCGATCTGTGAATGCAGCCCGTCAAAAAACACCTCAAGGGAAATTGGAACCAGACTGGCTTCGGCGGAAAGATCCTCCACCGGACGGATAACACCAGCCACGAAGGGATAGCGCCGACCGGAACTATCCCGGCTTGCCTGCCAACCACCGTAGAAAACCCAGCGCTTATCCGCAGAGGTGTAATAGAAGTCGGTACGAGGCGCTGCGTCATATCGGGTTTCCCACCCCAGACCGGCAGACATCTGCTCCAGAGCGGTTTGAACCAAGCCGTCGAATTCACCAACCACCGGATGTACGGCATTCAGGCGTACGAAATCCGCCCGATTGGGCAATTTGCCCATCATTGCGTAGGTTCCCGGATCGCTTGCGGGCCGGCTCATAAATGAAAGTGCCATCTTCATTCCGTATGAAAATTATTGGGTGATGCTCTCGGGCAGAACCAGGCGGCGCAGACTAGCCAGCGCCAAAGGATTGGTTCCACTGACCGGATGGAAGTTGAAGCGCACGGTGCTGCCGTCATCCTTGGCCGACGAGCGCCACATGAGTTGCCCACCTTGCCCGTTCGCGTCGGTAACCTTGGCCATCGCCAGGAGGCGCATCAGTCCCATGCGTCCGGAGAAATTCGCCACCTCGGCATTAGCACCGGAGTTGGAAATCACCTGCAGGCGAGCTCCTTGCACATTGGTAGGGCTGGGCCACGAGAAAGTGGTCCAGATCTGGGGGCCGTTGCGGTAGCGCAGGGGCTGTCCATCAATTTCGATCAAAATCTCGCTTAGCCCGGGTGTCGGTACAGGCTGAAGCTCAAACTTGGACCCATCCCCTTCCTGGAACGACGTACTGACGTTCATCAGTTTCCCGGCACCGGAAAGAAAGGCCGGGCTAAACCGGATTCCCAGATTGGCCCAGGTCTTCGGCACCAGCGTTTCTCCCCGAAGCACGGCCAGAGAGCCGATCTGCTGGGTGATGAAGCGACTCAGGATGCCGTCTCCCGGCTTGAAGAACTTCCCCATTTCGGCCATGGACGCTTCATTACTGCTGTCGGCAAATGGGTATTTCCGCGAAAGAGACGACCAGGTGCCATACACCTGGGAAGACCAAGCCTTGTTGATCTCCTTCTCTGTCGGAGGTAGAAGGGCCGCATAACTGTTGATCAGGGGGCGAACCAGGAGGGGGCGCAAGTACTCACGGGCGTCCTCCCCTGTTGTCCCGAGGATGGCCACATCCACCACCTGCAGAGTTTCAGCCAGTTCGGAGCCACTTCCAGACAGGGTTTGCTGCATCAACTGCCGAGAGCCGGCACCGGGCTCATCAGAAGCTGCAATCGTTGCCAGCCGGATGCGAAGCTTGGACAGATGGGCAAGATAATCGGCCAATAGGGGGCCTGCAGCCTCTCCATTCCCAGCCAGGGCAGGAAGAATGGAAAATTGCCCGCCAACTTCCCCGAAGCGTCCCCCGTCGTTGCCCCCGTCTCCGCTGCGCCCGTTGATGAAGCGCTCGGTCTTCTCAATTACGGTGCTTTTTGCCGATTCGAGTCGCTTGGCCAGTTCAGAGGGATTGTCCCAGGCAGTTTCTTGAGAAGCCCGAACGATGATGGTACGCAAGGGCGACTTCTGGGCATCGCCCAGGCGGCCGATCAGAACCTGAGCCTCTTCTAGGCTGGCAAACTCCTTGACGGATATTCCCTGGAGAAATTTCTTCCACTCGCTTGCGTAATCAGCCTGATACATCGCTTCCAAGGCACGGCGATTACGCTCTACATCGCCATCCCGGCTCAGATCATCTGCAAGACTGGCGGCCAAGACCCAATCATCACCCTTGACCTCGCCGCGGCTGGCCTCGGCAATGGCATTCTGGAAATACTTGTCCCACGCTTCGCGAGTGAAGCTGCCTGGCACCGCATAACTGGCAGTGAAAAGGTCGGCATCTCTGTTGTTGAGGAGACGAGCTACGGTCATGGCCGGGAACTGCGTATTCCCCCGGGCCTTGAGTTCGTTGTACACACGCTCTTTTGCGGAAAGGCGCTTCAGGGCACTCCGCAGAATCTGGCGAGAGGCTTCAACCGTCTCCTGGCGGTTATCGATCAGGGGGAGATCAGGCTCCTGCAACTGGGATAAGTAAAAACCCACAATTCGCTCTGCCGAACGAACGACTTCAGGATCAAGTTGCCCATTGCTGCGGGATTCAAGCCATGGCCGCCAATAGCGAGGCAACTGGTCAGACAGATGCCCCATCTCCATTCGCTCCTGGAAATGCAGCATAAGATACGTTTTGAGCGCGTTATAGCCCTCTTCCAAACGTTTCTGCTCTCCCGCAGCACGTTCTCCATCAGGCGGCGCCACATCTCCCCCTGACTCTTTGCGTTGCATCTGCGCAAGCGCCTCCCTTGCATCGCGGGGACGATTGGAAAGTATTTGACTGCCGCTTGCTGCGACACGCTGTAGTCCATCTTGTACCGGAGAAGGAACGGCAGAAGGAAATTGGCGTTGTTCCGTCGGCGATACGCCCAAACCCGCGAGTCTCGCTTCAAGATTGGCTGCTACCGGTTGCAGCAGGAGACGTCTCACGCCGGCAAAATATTCCTGGCGTAGAACCGCTTCCACTTCATTTCCTCTATACAAGCCGAACCCTAGGCCCCAGGGCGAGCCATCCCGACGATAGCTATAGAGTTGCTCAATGCGCAGCTGCAGTACCTGCAAACCCTTCAACTGATCAGCCAGACTCTGACTACGGACCAGTTGCGCAGCAGTTGCCATTTCCGAATTGGCCGTTTCCAGCAATTTTTGATTGCCTACGAATGACCATGTCCAGGCACCGACCAGGAGAGAGGACAATACCAGCCCCCCAACAATACCCGCCAAACGCAGCTTTCCCACACTGGGCCTGGTTTGTCGCCCAACGAGGAACTGGTCCTCAAAGATCACCCGGCGGAATAGCTCGCGAAGAAAATAGCTGTGCCCCGAAGGCGGCTGGGTCACTTCAAAGCCGGACCGGGACAGCTCAAACTGAGCGGAAACCCTGGATCCCGCAGCAATACGGGGAACCCCCTCTTGCAGAGCACTGGTCAGATAGAAACCACGGAGCAGAGGCTTTGTATGGTAGGGGTCATCTTCGAAGAGAAGCTCGACAAAGTGGCAAACCCCCTCCTTGATGGCATGAAATTCGATCGGAAAGGCAAACAAGGAGGCGTTATTTGAACTCCCCCGATTGTTAGCCAGTTGCTCATTTCCACTCTGCACCAAGCCGCGATACAGCAGTTCGAAATGCTGGCCAACAACACGGGGAGCATCAAAGTCGCCAGCCTGCTCATGGGACAAGGTAGCCCCCCAGACACGGTGGCGCTCTTCCTCCGGCAGTACTTCGAAAAATTGACCAAAGCCGCCCAGCAAGTCGATCTTGGTTAACACCAGATAGACCGGAAGCTTGACACCAAACGCATCATCCACCTCGTTGATGCGCTCCCGCACCTGCCGTACATAGCTGGCAAAGGCTTCCGTCTTGTGCTTTGCCAGTTCGGGAAGACTGATGGCGACGATGATGCCGTTTAGCGGGGCCTTGGGACGATGGCGACGCAACAGCTTGAGAAATTCGAGCCACTCCTGGCGATCCTCCCGCTGCGTTGAGTAACGGCCAGCGGTGTCCAACAAGACACCCTCCGTAGAGAAAAACCAATCACAGTTACGCGTTCCGCCCACGCCTTGTATTCCAGCACCTCCCTTTTCCCCCAAAGGGAAGGTAAGGCCGGAATTAATGATGGCGCTCGATTTCCCTGCAGAAGGATGGCCGATCACCATGTACCAGGGCAGTTCATATAGAGCGGCCTTTCCTCTGGTCTTCCCGATATTGGATTTCTTCAGAGTTTCAATGGCATCCAGCAGACGGGTTCGGAGTGCAGCAACTTCCGCCCTCTTTTCAGGGGAAGCGGCCATCACAGCATCATCCCCCTGCTTACGTAGCACGCCCTCCAGCAAACCAGCGGCTCGTTCTGATAGCGCTTTTCCAACCAGAAGGATGGCAACCCATACCAGCATGACAGCGAATATCCACCCAAATCTTGCCTCCGGAGACTTCAGCCCGAACCACGGACCAAGGAACCAGATCAGGACAACAAGAACGAGGAAACCAATGGCCATCAGTACTTTTTGGTTGCGCAACAGATTCCGGAACATGCTCACTTATCCTTTTCTCTACACAAACAGAGTCATTCATTAACGCTGCGCCGACGCTGCGGCGCGGAGATTGTCTGCAATGGTGCCCGGAGCTTCGATATGAACCAGATCACGGAAACTCCATCGCCCCCCCCATACCAAGCCGACGGCCTCGGCCTCCTGCCCATATATTTCATAGACCCTTGCTGCCCACGGGTCTGCCTCCGAAATCACCAGATGCCCGTCCTGGAATGGGGCCAAATCAACAGCCAGGCCATATTGGTGCTTGCTTTGTCCGCCTCGGGCACCGGTAACTTTTGCTTCGCGGGAAGCCAACACTTCCTGTCGTTCCGGAGAGCGATAACCTTCAAGCAAGGCCATCCGCACTCCTCTCGCCTGCATGCGTTCCATGACTCGCAAAACCAATTGGGCAAATACAGGATCGAGCCGCCCCCAATCCCTATCGGCCGACTCAAGAGATAGATTCTTGTCGTCCAGGTTCTCAAAGACTGTTGGTGGCAGCGCCTTGGGGGGTACCAACTTCTGCTCCTGCAAAACCAGGCCAACCGCTGCTTGATATCGATGCTCCCGATCGATTGGGGGAGCCAAGTCGACATCCTGACGAAACATAAAAATCAGGGCTGGAGTCATGGCAATTGCAAGCACCGGAGCCAGCACCACCCCGAGATGGCGACGACGAAGCAGAACATGAAAAACGAACCAAGACTTCGAGGCAGGAACAGGTTCGACATTCACCATCTCCGGCCCCTTCCTAGCTGTCTCAAGAGAGAAGCGCCTATCAACAGCCTCTCTCGCTTTTCCCGCCGCCCCCCTTTTCCCGTCACATCCCCTTGACCGGCTATCCGGACGGAGAAAGCAAAACCATCCGACCCATCCCAGAGAGGCAAACAGTCCCGCCATAGATAGCAAGAGCATCGGAATAAACCAGGCGTCAGACATCAAGGCAGGCACCTGCGGAAAACTTTAAAAACATATACAAATGCTCATATATCAATAGCAATACGAAAAACCGGATTTTTTGTCACGAATACAAATATCGCTTGTATTTCAATGCACTACAACGATTAAAAACAATCAATTTCGCAAAATCATACCTACAAAAGTGATATGACGATATGCAGAACACTACTTTAGTTGTACTTATGCAACATTTTTCATAAATTTTGCACATAATCCGACAATGAACTAATATAGTCAACCGTCATAACCCAAACGCATCAATACACACTGCCAACGCCTCCAAGGACCTACCATGCGCCTGAACTCAAGGATTTTTTTTGCAACCGGCATTGTTGCCACCCTGCTTGCCAGCGGCTGCGCCTCCGGCCCCACCCGTTTTGATATCAAGACCTCGGGTGACCCAGTCATCAACCGGGACATTTCGGGCAAGCCTCTCTCGGTGGTGGTTCGTCTGTACCAGCTGAAGGATGCCAACGAGTTTTCCAAGCTGACATTTGCAACAGCTGCCAGCGGTCGCAGTGATGCCGAACTGTTCGGCCAAGAGTTCATTGAGCGCACGGAAGTTGTCGTGGTACCTGGAGCTCAAAAGGTCAATGCGGGAACCATTCTTCCGGAAGCAAAATACCTGGGGATCGTCGGTTACTTCCGCAATCCGGATCGCCATGCCTGGCGGTATCTAGTCAAAGCTGAAGACGTTCGCCGCCACGGACTCACATTCACCGTACGCGACTGCTACCTGGAGCTTTCAGGAATCAAAGCCGTAGCGATTCCATCCCAACCAGAAGGCGCCAAGGCTGAATGTATCGATCCAGACCACCAGCCATCGGCCAATGGTCGTCCATCCCCCACCAACAAGGCGGCCCCCATGGCCAAACCCAAAGCTAAGCGCCCTTCCGCAAAGCCCATCACCCAGCCCACCACTCCTCAGTGACGGAGCCATCTTGACTGTATCTTGTCGAGTTCTTTGGGGCGAAGGTATGTTCCTTCGCCCCCAGCACTTTCAGCAACAGGCACGCTACTACGAGTCGCAACTCGCAAAGGCAGCCCGACTGAGTCTTCTGCACCCCTGGGGATTGCAGCGCCTGGAGATTGATCGGGAAGCGCTAGCAGGAGGCTTTCTTCGCCTGGCCCATCTGGAAGTCCTGTTTCAGGATGGAACGGCCTTCAACGCCCCCGCGGAGGAACCGCTCCCGCCCCAACGCAATCTCAACGATCTGCCTCAGATTTCCATGGCTACGGTCGTCCACGCCTGCCTGCCGGCCTACGATGAGTTCGGCGGAAATGCAATTCAGGACATTGGGCAAGCATCCAAGCCGATCCGCTATTCCCTTAGGCAGCGCCCAATGGCAGACCTGTTCACCAGTGCGCTGGAGTCCGAGATCACCACGCTTCAAGCCAATGTTAGATTGATGCTTGAGGAAGAAAACCGCGATGGATTTATTTCGTTGCCGATCGCGCGTATTGCCAGAAATGCGGCTGGAAACTGGGGGATTGATGAAGACTACATCCCTCCGTTAATCGCCATTGAAGCCTCTACAGCATTGATGGCCCAACTACGTCGGCTGATCGACATCCTTGAAGTCAAAAGTCAGGCACTTACCGCTACCCATAGGGAACGCAGCAAGGATGTGGTCGAGTATGGGACCACCGACATTGCCTCATTCTGGCTGCTGCATACCGTCAATCGTAGCTTTCCCTTGTTGAACCACATTCAACAGTTCCCTGGTACCCATCCCGAACAGCTCTACTTGCAGCTGGCTCAATTGGCCGGTGAGTTACTGACTTTTTCGTCGTCCTTATCGCTGACCGAGGTTCCAAACTACCGCCACCAGGACTCCACCTCGGTGTTCCGCAAGCTGGACGAACTGATCCGTACTCTTCTGGATACAGTCATCTCCAGCCGATACATGGTCATTCCCCTCACCAACAGCAAGACCTCGTTCTATGTTGGTCACCTGGAATCAGATCGACTCCTGGAAAAGACGGACTTCTATCTCTCAGTTTCCAGTGAAACAGCAATTCCAAATCTCACCGAAACGGTCCCGGTGAAACTCAAGGTTGGCGCTCCTGACGATGTGGAACGGGTACTCAATTCGGCCCTCGGGGGCATTCGACTGACCCATGCGGCCCAAACCCCCGCAGCAATTCCGGTCCGCGTAGGGAACCATTATTTTGCACTCGAACCCCACGGCACCATCTTCGAACGAATGATGAAGTCCCGGACTATCTGCATCTATGTTCCACAAGGGCTAATCGATTTGAAACTTGAACTGATTGCGGTATTCCGCTGAATGGAGACGATCCATGAATCTGGCCACAGCGCTTCCCACCTCCGAATCCCCTGCATTGCCACTGACAACAACGCCCACGGGACCGACTCTCAATGACCTACTGGAAGATGGCATCTATTTGCTGTTCCTGTTGAGGGACGGCAATGCGCCTGCCAGTGCTGCGGAGTTCAACAGTCGCATTGACCGCTTTCTATCACAGTTCGAAATCAATGCCCGCAACTTCGGCAAAAGCCCGGAAGCCATCGCTGACGCAAAATTTGCGTTTTGCGCTCTGCTGGACGAAATCATATTCGCCTCGGACTTCGCCATCCGGGACGACTGGGAGTTGTCTCCCTTGCAGCTGCGGCTGTTTGGCCAGCATCTGGCCGGGGAAGTGTTTTTCGACAAACTGGAGAACCTGCGCCTCGATCCATTGGGCAATGTTGAAAGCCTCGAGGTGTTTCACACGTGCCTTCTCCTGGGCTTCCAGGGGAAATACCTGATCGAGGGAACCGAACGTCTCAACTATCTGGTGGCTCGTCTCGGCCAGGAAATCATGCATGCACGGGGAGGTAAAGCTGAATTTGCCCCCCACTGGCGCTTGCCCTTCAAGTTCCAGGAATTTGTTCGTCATGAACTCCCGCTATGGCTCTACTACGCGCTACTGACCGGCATCGCAATCATCCTGTTCGTCACATTCAACTGGCTGCTGGGTAGCAAGGTAGGCACGTTGGCCAAGCAGGCCCCACCCAATGCCAGCGCGACCGCCCCGGTGCAAACACCTGCCCCGGCAACAATCCAGCAATAGACATGCACGCCGGTTACCACAAACTCGCGGTCAGGCCCTCGGTGCTGGACCGTCTTCTCGATGATCACCCTCGGAATTCCGAAGATCGGGCAGATGAATCCTCACTGGATTTACGTCAGTTCCGGCAAGTGGTAGCCCGGGATTTGGAAGCGCTTCTCAACACTAGGCGCTCTGACCCAAACGAAACGGCAATGGACTATCCGGAGTCCGCACAAACCATGCTCACCTTCGGGGTCATGGACCTCAACAGCCTGTGTCTGCAGAACCCTGATGATCGCTCACTGTTGCGCGAAGATATCCGGCGCACGATTGAACGCTTTGAGCCAAGGTTAAAACGGGTTCGAGTCTCCCTCGATACCGGGGGAGCCAGTGAACGATCGCTACGTTTCCGGGTTGCTGGAGTCCTGGCCCCCTACCCGAATCGGCCAACCGTGACCTTCGACGCCACCTTGCAGCTAGCTTCGAACTCCTATCGAGTAGAGAACAAGGACTGAGATGCTGGACGAACTCCTGCCCTACTACGAACGGGAACTTGGCTACCTGCGCAAGCTTTCCGGAGAATTCGCCCAGCGCTATCCAAAGATTGCTCGGCGCCTGCAACTGGAAGGGGAGCAATGCGAAGACCCTCATGTGGAGCGCCTGATTGAGGCTTTCTCGTTCCTTTCGGCTCGAATTCATCGAAAAATCGATGATGAGTACCCGGAAATCGCCGAGTCCTTCCTTCAGATTCTCTACCCCCACTACACCCAACCGTTCCCTTCTGCCACCATCGTTCACCTGGAAATCGATCCGATCAAGCCAAGTATTGCTGGTCGCTATGAAATTCCTCGCCACCACCCTCTGACATCCCCTCCTGTTTCGGGAACGCAGTGTCGTTTTCGAACCGCTTACGATGTTGAGTTATGGCCCTTGACGGTAACTCAAGCAAAGCTTGAGTCGACTCAGGCATCGGAGTACCTGCGCCGCCTGACCTCCGGCAATGCAGCCGTTACCCTGGAATTGGAAACACTCGGCGGCATCCCCTGGTCTGCCCTGGACATCCACCGCCTTCGCTTCTTCCTTGATGGCGAAGCCCCCCTGATGTATTTGCTGCATGAGTTGCTCCTTTCCCGGCTGACAGGCATCCGTATCGACGACGGCAGTGACGACCCAAGTCGCACCGTTCTCCTCGATAAAACGTCCCTGACTGAGGTGGGCTTTGCCGCCGAGGAAGGACTTCTCGACTACGACCATCGTTCCTTCCTCGGCTATCGCCTGCTCAGCGAATACTTTGCATTCCCGGAAAAATTCCTCTTTCTTGACCTTGCCGGCCTGGATGCTCCGGCCTTGCGCCACCCCGGAACAACGCTACGCATTCAGTTCTTCCTTGAACGCTACGGCAACGACGAGCGTCATAACCGGCTGCAGCAGACCCTCAGCCCCGGCAATTTCAAGCTAGGTTGCACGCCCGCCATCAATCTGTTCCGCCAGGCAGCCGAACCGATCCGGCTGAGCCATCAGCGTGAATCCTATGCGGTGGTGCCGGACAGCCGGAAACCTCGCTCTTTCGAGGTTATTTCCGTTGATTCGGTTACTCGGGTTGAAAAGGTTGGCACCAGAGAATCTTCGGAACGCATTCCCCCCTTCTACAGCATCGGCCAGCATGGCCAGAAACGGGTGCCGTACTATTGGTATGCCAGCCGCAACAGATCCACCAGCGAAGGAGACCTGGGAACCGAAGTCGAGATGCACCTGGCAGACCTGGATTTCACCCCGGTGCGCCCTGAAGCAGAAGTCCTAAGCCTGGAACTCACCTGCAGTAATCGGGATTTGCCGGCCGCCTTGGCATTTGGGGGAAATCAAGGAGACTTCCAACTCCCAGGACACTCCGTCGTAAGTCGCGTCCGCCCCCTGCGTAAGCCCACCCCCAGCCTGCGACCTCCAGCAAAGAGGGGAATGCAGTGGCGCCTGGTGTCCCACCTGGCTCTGAATCATCTCTCGATCGCAACCCAAGGCAAGGACGCATTGCAAGAACTGCTGGGGCTTTATAACCCAACAGAGGCCCAGGGTATTTCAAGGCAGATCGAGGGCATCCTGGCCATTGACAGCAGGCCTCATACGGCAAGAGTCACAGGCCCCCAGTTTTCGGGTTTCGTTCGCGGCACAGAGATCGATCTCATGTTGGACGAGCTCCATTACGTCGGCGTCGGCATTCATCTGTTCGCCACCGTACTGGAACGCTTCTTTGCGCTGTACTGCGCCCCCAACAGCTTCACCAGGCTGCGGGTCTTCACCAAGCAACAGGAAGGTATCGTTTACCAATGGGCTCCTCGAGCGGGAACGGCTCTCGTGATCTGATCGCCGAGCTATGCTCGGCACCCGAACGCTTCGGCCTGTTTCAGGCGATACGTCTGCTCGCCTTGGCCGAAGGCACCCGGCATATTGATCAGGCGCTACCTGAAAGGGTCCGCTTCCGCACGCCGGCCACCTTGGCATTCCCGCCTAGCGAGATTGCCGCAATCCGTTCCACTGCGGGGCAAGACGAGGAGGAATTGCCATCCCTCGCGTTGACTGTCGCCTGCATGGGGCTGACCGGCCCCTCCGGTGCCCTGCCGACCCATTACACCGAGTTGCTCATCGAGCGTCGCCAGCAATTCAAGGACGACACCGCCCATGCCTTCTTGGACCTGTTCTCCCACAGGGCCATCGCACTGTTTTATTCGGCATGGCGAAAATACCGTTTCCCACTCGCTTTCGAACAAGGCGGGGAAGACAGTTTTAGCCGCAGTCTGCGCTCCTTGATTGGACTGGGACTCACCAGGAAAGACGTAAATGGGCAGAAGGGAGCCGGACGAAACACCGCCGCCTCCCCGGAACTGAAGGAGCGCCTTCTCTTTTTCTCCGGCTTGCTGGCCCAAAGGCCCATCTCCGCCGAAGCCATCGTCTCCATCGTACGCGGGCTATTCCAGGTCCCCGCCAGCCTTGAAAATTTCGTCGGCCATTGGATTGCCGTTCCGCTACAGGAACAAACCCGTCTTGGCCAAAACGCGGCCGTCTTGGGTAGCAGCGCCTTTGCTGGCCAACGCATCTGGGACCGGCAAACACGGATTCGACTCAGCCTGGGGCCCTTGCGGGCTGAGGCATACCGCAACTTCCTCCCTGGCAATCCGGCGGCAGAGGAACTGGCTGAGACCTTGCGCTTTTGTGTCGGCCACGGTCTGGCCTGTGATGTTCGATTGATTCTTGACCGCAGGGACACGCCCTGCCTGCGCCTGGATTCTCGATCACCCGACCAAGCACGCCTAGGATTCGACACCTGGCTGACGCGCCAGGCATTTCAACACGACCCGGACGATGCCGCATTCGCCCTCCTTGCCTGAAAGATAAACCGTGAGCATTGATCGACTTCTATCTTCCTACGCCAGCGCCTTTGTACAAGAGTCGAGGCTGCTGGAGCTCCGGGTACTGGGAGTTGGTTCGGAGGAGCTGCTGCCGGTGGAAGCGAGGGGAGAAGAATCCGTCTCCGGCGACTACCGGGTGGAA
>Ga0209016_1001892_pt1 | contig 15284 bp, 10 predicted proteins | sample EPASupsiteSAE305_FD_187265 | JGI IMG/M metagenome (GOLD analysis project Ga0209016, IMG submission 187265) | Bioremediated contaminated groundwater microbial communities from EPA Superfund site, New Mexico - SAE3-05 (SPAdes) (version 2) | ecosystem: Environmental > Aquatic > Deep subsurface >...
TACTTTTGGTGGAAAGGCTTTTACATAACTTGAGAAACCGGGATCGACCACGGTTTCAATTCTTTTTTTTGGTTTGCACTGGGTAAAAAACAAACCAAGAATGAGTGCTATACATAGCAAAGACGGGACAAAGGCTGCTTTTTTCATGTTAATTTTTTTTGGTTTTATATGGTTCCAAATTACTTTTTTTTGTGTGAAAACAAGTGGTAAACGGTATTAAAAAAGAAAAAACAGAAATGAGAATGATTCCATGGATGGATTTAAAAACAATTTTTTTACTTTAATGCACCTATAGCACAAAGAATGTAACTCGGATCAGACAGGTTTATTTTGTAAATGCAGGGCTCTCTTTACAAATGGATGATAATTCAAAGTAGCTTAAAAGCCCGTTTAAGCTTGGTCGTTGAGGTGAAAGTTTTGGGTAATTAATTTTTTGCTGCAAAAGCTTGGGGCGCAAGGCTGTAACATCACCATCTAGTCAGTTGTATTATAAATTATCACTACTGAACGATTAAAAAAATAAAAGTTGGGGTTACTCCCCGAAGGTTTGGCCCCATGTTGTAAGTTTGTTTTGCAAAGAAACTACAACATGGGTAAAAATACAGAAATAAAATTTGTCGGACAGCCGATTTTCAAACAAGCAATAAATTTGCTTGACGGGATAAACTTAACCCGTTTAGTAAAGAAGCATAATGCTGACTATTATTATAAAGCCTTTAAGGCAAAAACACAGTTAATAACTGTACTTTTTGGCATTTTCAGCCGTTGCGACTCGATGACCGAGATTTGCGAGGGGCTGCGGGCAATGAGCGGGAAACTGAACCTGTTGGGGCTTGAAAATCCCCCGGCCAAGAGTACAGCCTGCGGTGGGATGCGTAACCGCGACAGTAAGTTCTTTGAAGATGTATATTTTAGTTTGGTACGCCATTATCAAAGTTTTTTGTCGGACAGCCGGACTTTCGGGCTCACCTTTAAAGAGGTTTTGCTTATAGATTCGACAACCATCCGGCTGTTCAGTGACCTGCTGAAGGGTGTTGGAAGAAACCCGAAAAATGACGGAAAAAGAAAGGGGGGCTGAAAGCCCACATGCTCATTGATGCCGTCCAGTCGGTTGGACGGTTTATTAAGATTACCGAGGCCAAAGTGCATGACAAAAACTTCCTGAAAGAGTTGGACTTGATATCGTACAGTATGGTTGTTTTCGACAGGGCCTACAACTATTACCAACAGTTTGCCTTGTGGACAAGCAAATCTGTATTTTTTGTCACCCGGATTAAGAAAAATGCTGTTTGCACGGTAATCGAAACCCAACGGGGACACAAAAAAAAGATGGGAAGGCAATGGTGCTAAGGGAAGAAATCATAGAAATCGAGTACAGCCCCGAAGATGAAAATGGCAAGAAGCAAACAAAACAGAAGAGAAAACTTCGCCTGAAAAAAGTATGCTACCAGGATGAGCAAAACAGGTATTTTGAGTTCATCACCAACAGCATGGAAAGCACGGCTGAAGAAGTGGCATTTTTGTACAAAAAGCGGTGGGGCATCGAACTGCTGTTTAAAAAAATGAAGCAGAACTTTCAATTGCACTATTTTTATGGAGAAAACGAAAATGCCATTAGAACGTAGGTTTGGTGTACACTAATTGCACAACTTCTGATGACAGTCATCCAGAAAATGGCACAAACTAAAAAGGCATTTTCTGTTGTCGCTTCATTGGTTCGGATGCACTTGATTAGCTTGCTGGATGTATTTGAACTACTTCGGAGCACCAAACGGGAATACTTGAAAAAACAGAGTTCACCGCCTCATCTTTGCAATTAAAGATTGCATTTTAGGGGGGTGACTTTTGAATTATAAAATTTAATGCCTGACAATCAGAAAATTAGAAGGAACAATCTCTCAATTTTCTGATTAGTCGGATAATAGTGATAAATTATAAAAACTTCAAATAAAAACAGGGCGATGCTTTACTGTTGCACCACTCTATTTTTAATTAATAATTATACTACGCAAGGTATAAGATTAGACAATCTGTTTTTTGACTTAATATATAAAATATAGAGCCCCAGCACATTTGACACAAACTGAAAAAAAATTATTGTGTACAAATTTACCCCGTTTCATGTATAAATAAAACTGAAAGTATTTTTATTAAGAAGTACGACAGAAAATTTGTTATTTTAGGCTGAGCAAAACCATTCGGTGTTTATTTGAATACAACATATTTGAAATGAGAAATTTACTCTTGCTGACTTTAGGGGCTTTTTATTTTTTGAATTCTTTTGGACAGAATTATGTCGGCCTTATTGATGAACTGGAAATTGCCCTCGATAATAAAGACTATTATATAGATCAAAAGCAGGCAATTATACAAAAGAAAAAAGTGGCACTACAAACGGCTGAAGCTTCGAAAAATTTAAATCAGCAACTTTTGCTAAATCTCGATTTGGTAAATGAATACCAGTCGTATGTGTACGATTCTACCCAGTTTTATATCAATAAGGCCAAAGTTATTGCCCGTAAGTTACACGATGCTCCACTGATTGCACAAATCAAAATCAGAGAAGGGTTTGCTTTATTGTCCTCCGGCCTTTTCAGGGAGGCATTGGATACGCTCAACTCGGTGGATCGGGCAGTAATTAGTGATTCGCTAAAAAGCATCCTTTATGCCACTTTGGCCCGTACCTACTACGATATAGCCGATTATGTGCGCGACCCCGTTTTTATGCCTCAATACATTGCCCGGGGAAATACCTATATTGATACTGCTTTGAATTTTGCTACCCCAAATACAAGCGGATTTTGGGCTATAAAAAGCTTGGAGCGGATGAAAATGTCGGACTGGCAAGGGGCCAAACAGGTTTTTGAATACTGGATGAACAACTTTGACCTTACCATGCATCAGTATGCCATTGCTACGTCGAGCCTGGGGTACATTTACCACATGACCGGATTCCCAGATAAGGCCATTGAATATTTTACCAAAGCAGCCATTAACGATGTAAAATCAGCTACCATGGAAACCGTGGCATTGCGGAATTTGGCCAATCTGTTTTACGAAAAAGGCGAAGATAAAAGGGCTTACCGATACATTACCGAGGCGTTAAACCAGGCTTCGTACTACAATGCCCGCCATCGGCAATTCGAAGTGGGACAAATTCTACCCATTATTGAGCGCGATCGGATGAATGTCATTCAGAAACAACGCGATAAAATTGGTATATTTTCTATGGTGCTTTCCCTTTTTGTGGTGGCGTTAATAGTAGCACTGATTGTGAATTTAATATCGGTCAGGCGCCTGAACAAGGCAAGGCTGATTATCAGAACACAAAATGAACACCTTACGGAAGCCAACAAAATCAAGGATGAATATATTGCCTCCTTCTTCAACCAGAATTCAGAATACATTGAAAAAATTGAACAACTGCAAAAATGGGTTTCGCGGATGGTGGTAACCAAACAGTTCGATACGTTAAAAAAATTTCCTGAGCACATCAATATTCAACACGAACGCGAGGTTTTGTATGAACGTTTCGACCGGATCTTTTTGAAATTGTTTCCCACTTTTGTGGAGGAGTTCAATAATCTGCTTATTGATGGGGAACAAATTCAGGTAAAAAATAACCAGGTGCTGACTACCGATTTACGTATTTACGCCATGATGCGCATTGGCATTCAGGACAACGAAAAAATAGCCAGCTTTCTGAATTATTCGGTAAATACCATTTATACCTACAAAACCAAAATGAAAAGTAAGGCAAAAGTTTCGCCCGAACTTTTTAATCAAATGGTTATGGAAATAAAATCAATATAATCGGGCAAAATTTAAGTTTTTCACTTAGTACATAAAGATTTAATTATCAGAACGATAAACTTGGTGTTCTCTGTAAAAATCCTTGTGGCTTTGCGGTGAATGAATTTTTACTCCAAACCCCTTAAAGGAGCTTTTAAAAACTACCCTAAACTATAACCCGAATTTTTTAATAAAATTGGCACAAATCCCCGCTACAGCGTTCTGTTGTGTCCCGCCGCAGCGGGATTATAGGGGTGAATTGTTTTAACGAGCCATTCACCCTCCCGCCTATCGGCCACCTCCCTCAAGGGAGGACATCCGTTATAGCAACAAGTTTGAACATAAACTTTGCGCCCCAGCGTCTTTGCGGTTTTTCATCATTAACGACCTTAGTTTAATTGATAAATGCCTTCATGGTATGGATCTTATCCCAACGGATAATATAAATTCCATTTTTCATAATGGGCACTATGGTTGGGTCAGTTGGTAGTTCAGCCTGGTATATTTTTTTGCCTACCATATCATAAATAGCTACCTCTTTATTCTGAAGCCCCGAAATATAAAGATTTCCGTCAACCGATTTCATTTGGATTCCTGGCAATTCTTCTTTTAACTGAACATTGGTAAAATCGCAGTTTTCATCAAACGTAAAGGTTGAAGGAATAGCATTGGTATTTGAAGCACCTCCAATATTATTGTACTGAATGTTGCAATAAGCCCCACTCCCTTTGGCATTCGAAAAGAAGATACCATATCGGCCGGTTTTATCAATAGTAATATCCTTCAGGTATAGATTATTAATGGTCTTTGAACTGCTTCCTATAAAGATGGCATCGTTTTTAGAATCGTAGAAGTCGATGTTGTATATTTTAAAGTTTACTAAGTTGTATTGCGAGCTGCTGTTAATATGTAAGGCCCCTTGCTGGTTGCCCCACAAATCGCCGCCTACACCTACGGTTCCACTGGCAACACCTCCTTTATACACCGAAATATTATAAAATTCACTAAAACCAACACTGCTAAAAGGCATCCCCGGAAAGTCGCAGGTTACCCGGAATCCAGCTTCCATGGGATCGATAATAACAATATTAAACGCTTTGTTTTGTTTGCCGCCAAAAAATCCTAACGACGATGCCCGCCAGTTATTTTCACTGGTGCTGTAACTATACATATTGTTCTCGCATAAACCGGTACTCCTCGACCACGATGCCATATCATCGTCACCGTTGTTGCGGTAGCTGCAATGTTCCACTACCGAATTTTTAGTCCCAGACGAAAGGTTCATTCCATCGGCATAATTGTTCCGGAACCGACAATGTTCAATTTTCAGATTATTGGCATTCTCAATCCAACCGCCACATTCAAAATGCTCTGCCCACAGGTTTTTAATGGTGGAATTTGATCCAAAACTACCCATTAAACCCTTACCCACCTGATAAGCCGGGTCGTTATTGTAATAGCGTTTGTTATTAATGGTATTCAGGTACATTCCTTCGAGGGTAATGTTGTTGTTATACGATTCAAATCCCCGTTTATTATAAGTGCTTTTGTCGTCGGACGATGCAATAAAATAAATTTCGGTATGCCACATTCCGGCTCCAATAATCTTTGTGTTATCGCCATTAATCATGATACGGCTGTCCACCACATAAATTCCTTCGGGAAGAAAGATGGTCTTTCCCAGGTTTTTCGAAACAAAAGAGGTAAAGCTTCCACTTTCGGGGGTGTACATTACTTTGTTTTCATCGGTAATTGAATCAATAGTAAGTGCTGCATGGATTTTTTCAAGCTCCACAAAATCAATAGTATAAGGTACTTCGTTGGTGTCGTTTTTTACCAATCGGAACGTGGCGTTTTCAGGGATTTCGCGGTTTAGTTTAATGTGCATCTCATCGAAACGCATTCTTGGAAATTTGGTGGTTTCGTTGGGAATATTGTCGGGATACTTGCTCCCCGATTTTAAAATATATTGCCAAGCCCAATACGATGAAAGGGATAAAGTTTGAATGGAATCTTCATTTATGTATAATGTCAGATTTCCTGAAGTTCCTTTTCCTTCGGCATTATCGGGCAGCGAGAAACGGATGGTAAGTCCGTCGGCAGTCTGGGCATTTGTCCATTCCACAAACGAACCGGTTGCTATAAGTTGAACCGCCGATTGGTTCGACGACTCGCTTTGTAATGTCCGCTGATCGTAGGTGGGTTCCAGGAAAGTGCCATCGGTAATACATCTATCCTCTTCTGCTTCGTAGCGTAAATAGGTACGATCGAAATACCCTCTTTCAACAACATCATCGGAAAATGTAATATGTTGAGCGTTTAATGGGGGAAAAGCAAATCCTAAAAAAGGAATTAATAACCATGTTTTTGTACACATAAAATTCTATTTTATTTAATTTCTCAGGTGAAATTACAAATTGCATCTGAATTTAATAAATAAGGGGCTCTACAAAACCTCCATTTAAGCCTAAAATTCCTCCATATCTTCTATATTTTTCTGAAGTATTAAAGTTGTATTTATTTGATATTATGTGTAATAAAAAAATAAATGATCTATATTTTTTCTCAATACGTTGACAAGGGGTTTTTCTCTTTCTAACTTTGACATAATGTCTAATCTAAAACAATTTATTATGAAAAAAGCATTACTTATTTTCTCAACACTTTTCTTGATGGTTGCGGTTTCAAACGCACAAACACTTAATAATCCTAAAGATGCCGATGGTTATTATATTGTAAAGTGGGATTGTTCCACAAATGTATTTGCAACTTCAAACAATGTGGAAGCCGATGAAACATTTACTTTTGCTGTTGATGTAACCGGAACCCCATGGGAAGAATGGTTGAAAGCCACTCCAACTGCTGCCGGAGCTACCCGGGCCTTAGCTATTAATAAATGGACCAACTGGGGCGATGTAAGTGGTGGAACCAACCGCTTAAAACAATTAAAGGAAAATGTGTATGGTGCTACCTGGAATATCCATCAAATGGCTACAGGTGCCGATTTAATTGCAAATGCCGTAAAGACAGATTCTATTGTTTACATTTACGGACAGGTTTTTGGTTTTGAATTTACCACCGACAATGCCGGTGCCGGATGGTGGATGTGGCCAGAATCAATCGCAGCAGGAACAGCCATTGATCCCGGAACAGGTTCAATTTTCAGAACCTTGCCTTACACAGGTACCAAAACCGGTGATGAATTTTATAGCGATGATTATGAAGGCGGTTTGTTTTTCTCGAACGGCACTCCCGAAAAAGGCTACACTCTTCCATGTGCAACATTAACTGATATTCCTTACGAACAGGTTGATTCCGATGCCAATGTTGTAGGTCATGAATATTATAATATTCTGGGTGTACGTCTTCAGGAAAAACCTCAAACCGGATTGTATCTACATAAAAAAATAAAAGCTGATAAAACTTTTGTGGTTGTAAAAGAATACATTCTTAGTAATTTTTAAACCGTAATTCTAAAATTGTGAAAAAGTGGAGATTCTGTCTTCGCTTTTTCTAATTCAATTTTTTAACAGTTTAGTCAAAAATAGGCACCTTGATTTATAAAAAAGGAATATAACAGGGTAATAGGTCAAATCAAACCAAATAAAGGGAGAACAAAAATCCAACTTAATATACAACCCTATCACCTTGGAACACATATTAATTTACTTAACTATTTTCTAGTAAAATTCATGAAGTCAGTGTTACGCTACTTTTCAGTTGCTTTATGCCTGCTATTAAGTGTGTCGGGGTATGCGCAACAAAAAAAATCAATAACCGGACGTGTTGTTGATAATACCAATAAAAGCATTGTGGGGGCAACCATCTCTTTTACTCTTTCGGGGGAATTATTAGGGGGAACCTCCACCGACCTCGATGGGAATTTCAATTTTTCAGCTCCTGTGGGTAGCACCTTAAAAGTATCATTTGTAGGATACAAACCCTATCAGGAAACTGTAACCGAAGCCAAAAGCAACTATGAAATAATTCTGGCAGAGGAACTTCAGTCGTTAGACGAAGTAGTGGTTGTGGGTTATGGTACCCAAAAACGATCAGAGTTGACTGGTTCTATTGCCTCAGTGAGTGCCAAAGAGGTAAAAGATTTTTCATCAAAAAGCCTGGCCGAATCATTGAGCGGATTGGCTGCAGGAGTTATGGTAACAAAAAGCGACGGGGTGCCGGGCAGTTCCGCCGATATTATTATCCGTGGTGCCGGTTCCCTGAACGGAATGTCGCCGCTTTATGTGGTGGATGGTGTTCCTCAGGATGCCGGGTTTAACTTCAACATGCGCGATGTTGCCTCCGTTGAAATTCTTAAAGATGCCGGTTCTGCCGCTATCTATGGATCAAGGGCTGCCGGAGGAGTTATCCTGATTACAACGTTACGTGGGAAACGGGGAGAAAAAACATCCATCAGTGCCAATAGCCGCGTAGGACTACGAAATATTACCACCGATATAAAATTACTAAACACCAACGATTGGATCTGGGCCCGCGATGCCTTTGGAACCTCAAATACGCTCGATGTCCTTGGGGTAACCAGCATTGAGGATCTGCCCAACACCGACTGGATGGATGTAATGTTTGGTACAGGAATCGAACAGGAATATAACATTTCCATGGCTTCAAGTACCGAATCAACCTCCTTTTTTTTATCGGCAGGTTATCTGGGCGAGAAAGGGGTTTACATGGATACCCGCGCCGATCGCTTTTCGTTCAGAAACAATATTGAGCATAAGTTCACCAAAAATATAACCCTTGGAGAATCTATTTACGGGAGTTCTGTAAAAACAAATCCCGCCACAAGCTCTTCTATTTATAATCATACCATTCCTTTCCGGACAACACCTGTTTCGACGGTTTATGATGAAGATGGAAATTACGCAATGACCAACATGGCTGTAGGAAGCGGCCCAAACTTTGCTGCACTCGAAGATGCTTTTCATATTTTTAACGATAACAATTATTCACTGAATGCCCAAGCCTATTTAAATATAAAATTCTTTGAAAAACTCGATCTACGGATTACCGGTTCCGGAGAATTCACCGGGTACTCAAAAAATACATTCACCGAATATCAGGATTATGGTCCGGTACAGGTAAGTCCTCAAAGGCTCGAAGCCTTTGCCGGAACCAAACAAAACCTGATGTTTAACTCGGTAATGACCTACGAAACCGATTTTAACAATCATTCCATTAAAGCCATGGCCGGAACGGAATTCTGGAAACTCGATGGTTATGGATTAGGAGTTACTGCCTACGATTTTTCAATTCCGGTGGCTGAATCCATTACCTTATCCTCATCGGGGCCAACAAAAGATGCCTATGATGAAATTCCTAAAGAACGCCGGGGTTCATACTTTGGTCGGGTAAACTACAGCTTTATGGGTAAATATTTACTTACAGCCAACCTCAGGGCCGATGCCTCGGACCGTTTTGTTGGAAAAAACCGGTGGAGCTATTTTCCTTCGGTAAACCTGGGTTGGAAAATTGGCGAAGAATCCTTTGTAAAAGATGCTACTGGAGCCTGGCTCGATAATGCAAAAATCCGCGCCAGTTGGGGTTTATTGGGGAACGATATGAGTGTGCCACAATACATGTACTCCTCTACCTGGTCGGGTACCGGCATCAGCCATTCGTTTAACGAAACATCGACTCAGCAGGCAGGCTATTGGTTAGCCGTTTTCGGGAACCAAAACCTGAAATGGGAAGAAATTGAACAGATTGATGCCGGATTAGATTTGTTTTTCTTTAATAACCGGCTGGCTGTTTCATACGATTATTATAATCGGCAAACAAAAGATATGCTCTACCGGGGCGATCTTCCCCTGTCGGGTGGGATGAGCTATTATTTCAGCAGCGATGATCCGGCAAATACCGTTCCGGTTTATTTTAATGCCGGATTGGTTGAAAACCAGGGCCATGAAATTTCAGTAGAATGGAAAAGTAAGGAAAAAGATCTTTTTTATAGCATCAAAGCCAATGCCTCATTCAATTCAAATTTGGTAAAACAGGTGGGCGATGAACCCGGAGCCAATCCCATTGACGAAGGGCTCGACAATACTTGGAGCCTGTTAACCCGCACACAGGACGGGCAGCCCATGGGCATGTTTTACGGATATGAAACAATAGGAATTTTTCAAACTCAGGAACAGGTAAATGCTTATAACCAAAAAGCGCTTGATGCCTGGAGAGGACAAAACCCCGGTCATACAAGCTTCGACCCTGTAACCGGGCAACCGTTAAATGGCGATGGACAACCCATTGGTATCTATTACCAGAAAAAACAAACCGGCGTGGGCGATTTAATTTACGATGATAATGGAGAGGGCCGTGTAACCGCCACCTCACGTAAGTTTATCGGTAATCCCTGGCCCAAGATGACATTAGGAATGAACCTTAACCTTGAATACAAAGGTTTTGATATGAGTGCCGTGTTCCAGGGTGCATTTGGTTTCGAAATTATGAATCTGGTGAAACCTTACACACAAATGTTTAGCTCCGATAATACCACCGCCGACATATTTAATACCTCCTGTTTTGGTATCGATAACACTACAGTAACCGATATGCCCCGGGTAGGGTTTATTGATGAAAATGGTTCTTATATTGCCGATGGCGCTGCAAACAAAAACTATTCGACGGTATCGGGCTACTTAATTGAAAAAGGCGATTACCTGAAACTGAAAAACCTCTCATTCGGTTACACGCTGCCGGTTACCATCAGCCAAATGGCCGGAGTCGAAAAATTACGTGTGTATGCCAGCATCCAAAATGTGTTTACCATCACAGGATACACCGGTATCGACCCCGAAATTGGAGGAAGTGTACTTATGCGGGGAGTTGATCATCAGAACCGTTACCTGCCCTCGCGCCTTGTTTCATTTGGTTTGGATGTAACTTTTTAATAAACTGAAAAAAATTGGCATTATGAGAAATGCACTAAAAATAGCACTTTTAACAAGCCTGATAGTATCAATTATTGGCTGTTCCGACTTTTTTGATATTTCAAACCCCCAAACCCTGTCAACCGATAATTTCCCGGCAACTATGGAGCAGGTCGATTTGGTTCTTACCTCTTCGTATGCCGGACCTTATGGCATTGGTTTATATAGTTTTTATTGGTTCCCAATGGGTATTTATCTGTTCGATCATACCACTAATACCTATGGTTCGTACGATGAACGGGGCTCAAGTATGGATAATTATACCGATATCGACAGCCGCTATACTACCCAAATGTATGTGGATATTTGCAAATGGGCAAATCTTTCGGTGACAGCCATTGAAGCAATTGGTTTTTACCGCCAAAACTATTCAACAACCGATGAACAGGAACCGTTGGATTATATGCTGGGTCAGGCAATTTTTAACCGGGCTTTGGCTTATTGGCATGGTCAAATCTTTTTCGAAATAGATCCGGCTGCCTGGGGATTCCCCATTTTCGATAAGGTGGCAACCGATTTGGAAACCATGAAAAGACCCAGAGCTACAGTTACTGAAACCTGGAAATTTGTTATCAACGATTTGGAAACCGCTATTCCCCTGCTTACCGGCTATTCCGATCCTTACCGTGCATCGGAATGGGCTGCCAAAGGATTGCTGGCTAAGGTGTATATGCAATCGCTTTACATTTTCCCCGAAAATAAAAGTAAAGCAAAACAGTTGATGGAAGATATTATCAACAACAGCGGAAAGGTTTTAGCTACTCCTGAAGTTTATTCCGATATGTTTTATGGAAACAGTGCCAATGAATTTAACTCAGAATCCTTATACGAGCTAAGCATGGTAACCAATTGGAACCAAAGTGGCCCCTGGGAAGGATATACCACCGGTAGTGGTATGCCAATGGTGATGGCTCCCTGGTACCTGGATCTGGAAATCCGATTCAGGGCTAATGTTGAAGGAGCAGTAGACCCAATAACCAAACAGTACGATGTGATAACTTCGAAAAAAAGTAGTGAATGGGGCAATAATTTTCTGCATGATACAAACATCAAACGTTTCGGATTTTGGGGCATTGGGGGCGATACCATACCCCGGAGATCCCTGAATCCCGATTATGTTTCCAATCAACCCCGTTCCATCCACAATTATCCATACCGAACTTATGATACCGATTACCGCACAAAGTGCCTGACCCTGAAAAACAACAAAAATTTGGTCGATCCGCGTCTCTTACTTTGTGGAGGACAACCATACGTTGATACTTATATCGGTGCCAATGGAGATACCACTTTTTATGACCGCTCAAGCGAGGTGAATAACCGCTCCGACCTGTTAACCTGGCAGCACCGTAAATTTACCAATCTCCATGGAGTAGAAATGGGAACCGGTGATTATGGCAAAAACCAGAGCAGCGATGCCAACTACCCCATTGTCCGGTTGGCCGATATTTATTTACTTTATGCGGAATTAATTGCAAATGATAACCCTGCGTTAGCTTTGGAATATATTAACAAAGTCCACCGCCGGGCTTACGGATATTCCCCCGATGAGGCTTGCCCTTACGACTACGTTAGCCTGAACGACCGAACCAAAGCTTACGATGATACCGATCCCCTGGCATATGATGTTTTAAAATACGAACGTTGGGCTGAATTATTTGCCGAAGGCCAGTGGTGGTGGGATGTGCGAAGATGGAACATTGGGCCTGCCGAAGCTGCTTATTATAAGGAAACACGCCATGGTGATATAACCTGGAAGGGCGATGAATCCTACGTTCAACCCATTCCACAGTTAGAACTGGAGCGGAACGAAAACATCCAGCAATCTTCAGGTTATACGGATGTAAACTAACCGTGATTTGACTCAAAATGAATTAACAACAAAATATTTACATAAGAAACAGTATTTAAAATGAAGAACCGTTTTGTAACTATTTTCAGTATGGTCATTTTGCTATCGTGTACAAACAAACCACTGCAAATAAGTTCTCCTGACCAAACCGTGGGCATTGGTTTTTCACTGGTTGATGGCCAACCCAAATATGCGGTCACAAAAAATAATAAACCCGTGATTGAGCCCTCATCCCTGGGATTCAAAATTTTGCAACAAACCAACCAAATCAACCGGTATAAAGTGTTATCGTCCGAAATACATTCGGTGGACAAACCCTGGGAACAACCCTGGGGTGAATTCAGGGTAGTTAACGATAACCACAATGAACTCATTGTCCATTTAATGGAAACTGGAGCAAATAAAAGCTTATTAGATATTCAGTTCCGGGTTTTTAACGATGGCGTGAGTTTTCGTTATTCGTTCCCTGAGCAAAACACATTAGATTCTGTGATAATTTTAGATGAACTAACCCAGTTCACCTTCCCCGAAGATCAAAATGTTTGGTGGATTCCGGTACATTCCGAAAACAGTTATTACGAAAGCCTCTACCGTAAAAATCGTATTAGTGAAACCGATACCATCAATACTCCGGCTACTTTCGAAACAAAGGATGGGCTGTTTCTGTCTATTCATGAAGCCAATCTTACCGATTTTGCCTCCATGACCCTGAGAAAAACCGATACCTGCCAATACACAAGCGAACTGGTTCCCTGGAGTAACGGGGTAAAAGTGTATGCAAAAACACCTTTTGTTAGCCCTTGGAGAACCCTTATTATTGCTGAAAAACCCGGCGATTTGGTTACCTCAACCCTGATGCTCAATCTGAACGATTCCTGTAAATTAGAAGATGTTTCCTGGATTCAACCTTCAAAATATATAGGTATCTGGTGGGGTATGCATCTTGAGAAATATACCTGGGGACAAGGATCAAAGCATGGAGCAACTACCGAACTAACGAAAAATTATATCGGTTTTGCCAGCGAAAACGGATTTAACGGGGTGTTGGTCGAAGGCTGGAACGAAGGCTGGGATGGTGATTGGTCGAAAGAGGGAAATAAATTTAGTTTTACCAAAAGTTATCCCGATTTCGACCTCGAAGAAATTACCTCGTATGCGGTGATGAAAAATGTACGGCTGATAGGGCACCACGAAACGGGCGGAGCAGCAACCAACTACGAAAACCAATTGGAAGATGCTTTTGCCCTGTATCATAAATATGGAGTAAACGCGGTAAAAACCGGTTATGTTAATAAATATCTCGATGGTACAGAATGGCACGACAGCCAATACGGTGTCAGGCATTACCGAAAAGTAATTGAAACAGCGGCTAAATACCATATCATGATCGATAATCATGAGCCGGTAAAGGGAACTGGTTTGCAACGTACCTATCCAAACCTGATGACCCAGGAAGGTGGCCGTGGGCAGGAATACGACGCCTGGTCATCCGATGGGGGAAATCTGCCTTCGCATACAGTAACCCTTCCGTTTACACGGATGCTTGCCGGTCCATTCGACTTTACTCCGGGAACCTTCAATTTTAACTATTCGGTTCGCGAAGGAACCCGGGTGAACACCACACTGGCCAAACAACTGGCATTATTTGTGGTTATTTACAGCCCACAGCAGATGGCCTCCGATTTACCCGAAAATTACGTGAACCAACCCGCCTTTCAGTTTATCCGCGATGTTGCCGTTGATTGGGAAAAAACCGTAGTTACCGATGGACAAATCGGCCAGTACATTACCGTTGCCCGTCAACAGCGGAATTCCGATAATTGGTTTGTAGGTTCTATAACCAATGAAAACCCGCGTACTTTAACACTGATTTTCGATTTTCTCGATGCCGGAAAAACCTATGAAGCCATTATTTATAAAGATACTGATGAAAGCGACTGGAAAAAGAACCCAACAGCCATTACCATCGAAAAAATGAAGATTACCAAAGACTCAAAAATCAATATTTATTTGGCTTCCGGGGGTGGGGCTGCTATCAGCCTGATACCCGACGGCCATAAATTTCCGCAATAAAAAATAAAGTAGAAGTTAGGTTTAGTTGCTGTTATTGTTTGAATGATTCTATCACTGGAAGCTGGCCTGTTTTTGGCCGGTAACCGGTGGTAAAAACCAAACTTACGAAAGTGTACATTTACTACATTCCTTGGTTCGAAACACTCACAAAGAGTTTTCCGGAAAGTTTCTGGCGGGTCAAATCATCATTCTGGTAAACCTTTAAGCCACTGGCCTCCACTGAAATATTTAGCTTCCGCGTTCGGAATTCAATTTTCAGGGTTTGCAATTCACCAGGCACCTGAATTATTTTTCCTAAATGGAATTTGGCTTCGTACAATTTGTCGGAAGGTAGCCGCTCTTCAGGATCGAAAACCAACGTACGGTTATCTTTCCAATAAGCCACACCCTTGATTGAGGGTGAAAAATCAAATAGTTTTGTACCGGCTTCCTGCCCAGGTTCAATGTTGGGAACCTCTTCAAAAAGTTCAAAAACCAACTGGGCTTGGTTGCTAATTACTTTTGGTGGAAAGGCTTTTACATAACTTGAGAAACCGGGATCGACCACGGTTTCAATTCTTTTTTTTGGTTTGCACTGGGTAAAAAACAAACCAAGAATGAGTGCTATACATAGCAAAGAC
>Ga0209016_1001893_pt1 | contig 15276 bp, 15 predicted proteins | sample EPASupsiteSAE305_FD_187265 | JGI IMG/M metagenome (GOLD analysis project Ga0209016, IMG submission 187265) | Bioremediated contaminated groundwater microbial communities from EPA Superfund site, New Mexico - SAE3-05 (SPAdes) (version 2) | ecosystem: Environmental > Aquatic > Deep subsurface >...
AGATTTGTATTTCTATTTAGGAACTACAAGGCAATTTCACATGATTTCTCCAAATCCTTTTATCCTAATTGGAGCTTTCTATCCCCCAAAAAGTAGTCAGCTAAGCTTGTTTTGATTGAAGTATCTGACCCACTATGACCCACTAAATAAAGTAAATTCCGAAAACTAATAAAGTTATTACTAATAACTTTATTACTAATCAACACTCACCCCAGGGGTCATTTGGTACGCGACTAATTATCAATCACATAACAAAATCGTCAATAAGGCTATTCTGCTGTAATTCAGCTCCGTACCAAACTACCCCAGGGGTGCCATAACACTTAGTAATTTCCCCCATTCCAAAACTAATTATAACTTTGTCAAAACCAACACACCATGACCTTCGAAGAAATAGTAAACTATCGACGCTCAGTCAGATTATATAAAGACACTCCAATTGACCCGGAAAGAGTTCAGCATTGCCTCAGGCTTGCATCACTCTCGCCCAATAGTTCAAATATGCAGATGTGGGAATTTTACCACATTACTGACTCCGAAACCCTGAAGAAACTTGCAGTCGCATGTTTGAGCCAGAAGGCAGCGACATCGGCACAGCAGATGGTTATATTTGTGACAAGGCAGGATCTGTACAGAAGGAGAGCGAAGCAACTCATAGAACTTGAATCCCAAAACGTTCTGAAAAACAGTCCCAAAGAAAAACACGAAAAGAGAATCAAAACCTGGAAAATGTATTACGGGATCGTAATGCCTGTCTTGTATTCACGCTTTCTTGGAATAATTGGAATTATCCGAAAAATCCTTGTCGGCATAGTGGGCCTTTTCAGACCAATCACATATCAGGTATCCGAGGCCGATGCTCGTGTAGTCGTCCACAAAACCTGTGCTCTGGCCGCGCAAACATTCATGCTGGCAATGGCCGCCGAAGGCTACGACACTTGTCCCATGGAGGGCCTTGATAGCAGAAGGGTAAAGAGGATTTTAAAATTGCCGGCTGGTGCCAAAATCAATATGGTTATCTCCTGTGGAATCCGGGCAGAGGGCGGAGTCTGGGGAGACCGGATGCGCGTCCCGTTTGAAGAGGTTTACAAACGAGTTTAAAACAACCAAACGACCCCAGGGGTCATTGCTCCGAGAAAAGTGAAAAATATCTGATATATTTTGTGTACAGTTCCCGTGCTAACTGGCTTGAATTTTCAACGACAACAGGATTGTCTTTAAATTCAGACTCACACCATTTCCATTCAAATTCAGCGATTTTCTTATCAAACAATTTCTGATCGAATGGAGCCGAATCCTTAAGAGATTTTCTGGCATCTTCAAAAAATGTCTCCCAGCGCTTTTTGTAATACGAATCGATTAACCCGCTAAAATCCCTTGCCGCATAGTCAGTTAATCCGCTACCCTGCTGACCCCAGGTGGTAATAAGAACTTTGGCATTCTTCTCAAAGTATGATTTAGGAGCGTCTGCTGCCTCAAATTTATGAGAAGCGGTAATCCAGTTGTTTAAGGAGAACTCCGGCCGGGTGGCAACTATTCTGTCAACATCAGTTGCGATTTGAATAAATAGCGAGGCATACTCATTGAACTTGTCAATATCTTTGGCCTTATAAGCATCAAAAGCCTTATTCCTTACATGAAAACTTAAGTTGGCCAGAACCTGCCTGCAAACCATCACTAAATCGTACTGATAACGAGGATTGGATAGTGTTTTTTTATCGGCAAGGAGCATTTGTCCAAAAATATCGGCGAGTTTCTGATAATCATAAACCCCTCTTCTGGTATAGTTTGCATTGCCCTCAAACCTGGGTCTCATCTCAATTGTATTGCCAAGTCCAACTCCTGAAATAAGCTGATCGTAGGCAACATTCACCAGACGCCTCCATGCATCTTCTGCTATAGGGTCAACCTGCCCGGCACGTGAACGGGCATATTCTATAATCCATTCACTGATGTTTGATGCAGATTTGTCCCATGCGTATTCGAATAACCACTCAAACATAAAACGATTTACCCCAAAGCCTTCAAGAGTCGATCCGATACCAAGCATTTGTCTTCTATTATCGTCGTTTTCCGTTTCAAGCAATAACTTTGCAACCTTTTTTATGGGGGCAGCCATTTGTGTACCACCACCAAAATTCCCCAGATAGCACCAAATATATGGAGCATTGAAAAACGCATCGGTGGTTCTCCAAATTTCTGTATTCTCGCAAAAGTAATCGAGAATCATCATTTTATCCTTTGGAACAGCCTTAATCATAGCCTCAAGGCGCGGGTTTGTCCAATGCTTTCTATCGTAGTAAAATGTCCAGCCCATTTGAACCCAAACTGCCTCTTTATCTATTTCCGACATTCCCTTATATATCGTTTTTGATACCGAGGCTAAATAATCAGGTTCCCAGCTTGGTGGATCCATTTCATTGAAAGGGTCGGTTCCGTAATAGTGATTAGTGCCAAAATACTTTGTTTGTTCTTTAATAAACTCTTTCTGTATTTCAACAAAAAGTGGTTCCATTGGATTAAGAAAGTATGCATCGTACTGTTCACCTGTTGAGTACGAACCCAATGATGTTAATTTTACCCTGGGGTACTTATTCTCTATGGCTTTGGGTGTATGTCCGGCAAAGGCAGGCAGTATTGGAGTCATCCCAAACGATCGCTCCTGTTGGAGAATTTTCTTTTGAAGCTCAAACTGTTGGTCTATAAATGACTGGGGTAAAGGGCCTAACCATCCATCCAAATTACCCATCCTATGCCATGGAAGATGTGCCGGGCCAGTGAAAAAAGTGCGTATCTGTTCATCGGTCAACCCAAATTTCTTCCAGACTTTTTGCCAGATATACTCCTGACCCGTAATAGCTAAAGGCATGTTTATTCCATTTAGCGCCATCCAATCGATAAGCCGCTCCCAATCATCCCATTGCCACCAAAGAGTTGTATATCCAAATGTGCAATAATTTAAGAAAAACCTTTTTTCGAAACGACATGATTTTCGAACCTTTTGCGTTACAACCGGTAAAACTGATGGCATATCAACTGGTTCTGCTTTATACCAGGATACTGAGGTGTAACAGTAATGGTTTAAATACCAATTGAATGCCCGGGTAAGAGCCAGACTGCTACTACCCCGCAATACTATTTTACCATTCATGCTCTCAAGCTCAAAAACCTCTTGGTTGTTTTCGGCTGTAATCGTCTCCAAAATAAAATTGTCCGATTTCCCCGGAGCTATCCTCTCTATTAAACCTGCAACAGCAGCATTATTAATTGTATTATTGGTTTTACTTGGTAAAGAGAATAGAGTATTCGTACTGGTAATTAGAATAAACAGAACTAAATTTCTGAATAAAACGTATTTAACTTTCATTGTTGATTATTTTTTGTAATCCATGTCGTTTTCCCAATATAGTCGGAAGCATCCGGTAAATCACATCTAAATTAGCTATTCTGGCGGAAACTTGGCCACTTTAATTTATCTTTGATTAAAATTGTACTTATAGAGCCTTAATTTGATAATTTATGAAAAGAGTTTTAGTTTTATTTGTCCTGAGTATGTTCTCGTTCTCCCTGCTTGGACAAACCAATGAAACAGCCAAATTAATATTAACCCTGGCAGAAAGAAGCGGCTCGGTGCCATCTTTCTTTACAAAATACTACAAGGTAAAAGCATGGTCAACAAAACAGAGTAAGCCCATTCCCCAAGAGAATGATATTTGGACACTCTCGAATTTTCAGGCTGCAATGGATGTTTCAACCAAAAAACCAATAGACTGGGGTATAAATGGCGACAGATATGTGGTAGTGAAAGTGGTGACAGACAACAACAATCGCCCATATCACGTGAGAGACGATTTGGCCGGTACAAGCAATTGCTTAACATTTACCCTTGAATTATATGAGTTCAACGGCAAATTTGTTAAAACAATCTCCAAATGGGGCTACCTTCTTGGATCGGGATATCATGGTGTCGTTTATGTTCAGCAAGGAATTTATCCAACTTTTTTATCCAGTGTTGCTGTTGAAAAAGGGGGGACATTGACATACAGGGTATATGATGGTTCAGTGACGCACTTATCGAACCTGGTAGACGAATCCGATTTAAGAGTTGCTCTCAGGGAAAAGAAAGTAGATTTACCGGATGATATACCACTGCAATTATCTTGTACATTTCCTCCCAAGCCTGTTTTTGATGCGGCAAAAACTGCAATACTGGAAAAGATGAAGAGTGAATCTCCTTTTTTACAAGTAAAGTATTATCAAAATGGTGTTTATGATGCCGGTAAAAGAGATTTTCCTAAACCCAACCAGAGATGGAGCTTTTGGAACATGTTTATTGCAAGTGAAATTACAAACAGGTGTCCTATTGACTGGGGACCCAACGGAGACCGCTACATTCAGTTTGATGCCGAATTTGAAGATAAACGAAACTATTCTGCGTTGGAAGACGATATGTATTCCACAGGAAAACGATTCCTCTTTCCGCTTCGGTTGTATGAGAATGACGGGCGTTTTGTAAAGACAATTTCAAGCTTTGGCAACTTTTTTGGTTTTGGAGAAGGATCGTTTGTTTTTATGCAAGATGCAAAAAATGAAATAGCTACACTTTTTACCAAATTGCCGGTTGAAGTTGATAAACCTTTTTCATATAAAGTGGATAAAAGGACAGTTACTAAAATCTCTGAATTACTCACTTTTAAACCCATTCAGTAATCTTTTATCATAATTGGAAAATTATTATGAAGATTAATACAAACACCTGGAATAAGATTCGATATACACTCTATACTCCCGGGTATGATTCGATAGCCGGATATTTTAAAGCATCAAGAACAAAATCGATTGATTCACTGGATTTAAAACCAAGTGATAAAGTATTGATAGTTGGTGCCGGAACGGGTTTAGATTTAGAAATCATTCAAACAGATTGCGATATAATTGCTACAGATATTACTCCGTCTATGATTGCAAGGATTAAAAAGCGTAACATTAAATTGAAGCGCAATGTCGATGCAATTGTAATGGACGGACAAGCACTCAGATATGACGATAATACGTTTGATAAAATAATTTTGCATTTGATTCTTGCTGTGATACCCAATCCGGTCGCGTGTATAAAAGAAGCGGAGCGAGTCTTAAAACCGGGCGGTTATATAGTTGTTTTTGATAAATTTGTACGTAAGAATACAGAAGTTTCTTTCATTCGCAGGTTCCTAAATCTATTGACCAATTTAATTTTTTCCGATATCACAAGAAATTTTGAATCAATCGTAAATAAAACAGGATTAGTGGTAATTTCAGATATTGATGCCGATTTTAACGGAAATTTCAGACTAATAAAAATGACAAAAAAACAATAAACGGCCTTAAATAAATGAAAAAAACAAGCATTATCACATCAATAATCCTGATATTATTCAATCTCAATACTTCAGCTCAAATCAGCAATACCCCGGAACAGAAAAAACCTGTTATTGCCTTATTGGGAATATTCCATTTTGCCGGCACATCGGATCTGATTTCTATCAAAGCAGCTGATTTGTCATCGCCCCAGCGGCAAAATGAGATTAAACAACTGGTAAATTTATTGGCAGAATATAAACCAACCAAGATAATTGTTGAATATCCCTTTGGAAATAACGGAATAGATTCTCTTTATCAGTTATACTTAAAAGGCACTCATGTTTTATCGATACACGAAAGTCAGCAAATAGGATTTCGGCTGGCATCGAAAATGCTGAATAAACATATTTATCCTGCAGATCACAGAATGCCTCTTCCATTTGATGAGCTGGGGGATTATCTTAAGGAAAGCGGTAAAATGGACCAATTGGAAAATATGATAGCCGATTTGAAAAAGAATATATTGAATGTTTCTCAGAAAGCCTATGATAATCTTAGTCTTACGGACTATTTAGTCTTAATGAATGGTGATAAATTCGACTCAGCTAATAAAAATGTGTACTTGCAATACACGAATAAAATGGGGGATGAGAAAAATACTGTAGGAACTAATCTGGTATCAAAGTGGTGGGAACGTAACTTTAGAATTATGCACAACATAGACCAGATTGTGGAGCCCGGCGACCGTATTCTGATTATTTTCGGTCAGGGACATACTGCTGTTTTAAAAGATTTTTATAAATCACGTGATGATATAACTTATGAAGACATTCGGGATTACTTACATAAGAAATAACAAAGCCAAAAGCATAGAACAATTCATCTTGGATTATAAATATAGTCCCACTTCTTTTTGTGTTCTAAAAGCAAACATTGATTTGTTTTAAATAAAAACATTTCTCATCTTTGCCCTAACAAAATTATCCACATGAAAGGGACCATATCAAAACAACTAATAGGCCAGAGGATAGCAGAGCTTAGAAAGATGAAGAAGTTATCACAGGAAGAACTGGCAAAAAAAGTCGATATCTCAAGACCTTCTTTAACTCAAATTGAGTTGGGGAAAAGAAATATTGATATACTTGAGTTACAAAAATTTGCAATGGTCTTAGGCTTTTCACTGGACGAATTCATGTCAGAAAACTTTAGCACTAACCACAATTCCGAAGTAAACGACGAATCACAGGCATATTATACAACAAAACGCATCTCTACTCCTAAACTCAGTATCAATAAATTCAAGAATGTATTGCTGTACATACTCGAAAGATGTGCTGGGAAACCCAATGTAGGGGAAACTGTTCTTTATAAACTGCTCTATTTCTCCGACTTCAATTACTACGAGCTGTATGAAGAGCATCTTACGGGTGCAATATACCGAAAGCTGCCTTATGGCCCTGTCCCGCAGAAGCTGGATGCCATTATTGAACAAATGATTGAATCTGACAAGTTGCAAAGAGTCAAAACAATATATCATGGTTATGCCCAAACTCGCTACTTGCCTTTGGTAAAAACGAACTTGACTGAATTGAAGGCAAGTGAGAAAGACGTTATAGACAAGGTAATCGGGCAAATGAGCGACTGGTCTGCAACCGTTATAAGTGATTATTCTCATAAAGACATGCCATGGATGGCATCCAAAGAAGGTGAAGAGATTAATTACGAACTGGCCTTTTATAGAGAAGCTCCATTTTCAGTAAGAAACTACGGAGAAGATCTATGATATTTGAAGAACTTGACGAATTCAGGAAGGACAGGAAGGCTCTTATGAAAAAATATAGGTCTCTGGATGACGATTTGGAAATCGTTAAGCAAGTTTTGGAAATTGCACCGGATGAAAGACCTCCTTTCAGTTTCCGTATTGATAATATAGGAATAGAGACATGTGTAATAAAAGTTAGAAAGATTGCCTGTATGTCTTTAAAAGGAAGAGGAGTAAATTCCGGATTGCGCTTGATATATGCACATTTTCAACTCGAGAAGAAGATTGTCTTTATTGAAATTTATCATAAGAATGATAAAGAGAATGAAGACAGGCAGCGGATATTGGATAATTTCAAATAATTTAAATCTTTGAAACGTAAAAAGGATAATTTATGAATTTTACGGGATTGGTAATTGGCTCAATAACTTTTGTTATAATCGGAGTCTTTCATCCTCTTGTTATCAAGGCAGAATATTATTTAGGAACCCGGAGCTGGATTCTGTTTCTCGTTTCCGGTCTGATATGCATAGGATTTTCGTTGATTCTTGATGGTCAAATTCTCCCTGCTTTACTTGGTGTGCTTGGATTTACCTGTTTATGGAGCATTAAGGAGGTCTTTGAGCAGGAAAAGAGGGTTAAGGAGGGCAGATATCCGAAGAATCCTAAACGAACGTATTGATTCTCTTTATCTGACATCTCATGTGTTGATATTTTTAAGCTTTTTTTTTACAAGATGGCTGCCTTTTCTTTATTTTTACACTATATTTTTAAATAGGTATAGTTATGAAATCAAAAAAAATTATGAGAGGTGGACTAAAGATCTCCCTCCTCATATTCACAATGTTTTATTGTTCTGTATCATTTGGGTACAGAGAATACTTTATCCCTTCAAAAAGCGGAGCTCAGCTTGGAAATTTTGAGGGAACCCAACATCTTGTTTTTGAGTATCCCGGCAAAAACGCAAAAGAGCTTTATCAAAGAGCTCTTGAAATTTTCAGAGGTGTAACTGCAAAGGAAGAGAGGCTGGAAAATATCTCTATTGATTTTTACGGCGAGCAGACGAAAAAAAGCGGGAATAAATATTATTACAGATACTCTGTGAAATTCAAAGACGGTAAGGTGAGAGTGGATAATCCTTACGTATTGATTTGCGCTACAATACCGGGAGTTGCCGGATTCCCTGACATTTATGCGTACATGTCTGTTATTGAAGGTATGAGAGACAAGGATAAGGAGAAAAACAGAGATTATTATGAAAATTCAATCAAAGTATTAAAAGACGATTTGTCGGAACTGATAACTTATTTCAATTATATTACAGATGATCTTGTAGAATTTCTGAAGCCGGAGTCGCTTGAAGATCCTTCGAAATGGACTCCTTCCGGTAATACGATTTCATTCACGCTTACTCCGGAAGGTTTGAAAAACAGCAATGAATCAGATTACTTTGTATTCGAACTCCCCGGCAAAAGCAAATGTGAGATTGAGGCCAAAATCAGTTTGCTGATTAATTTGCTAAGTTCATCAGGAATGGCAGAAAGTCAGCTCAACAATATCAATCTGCCAGTAGAAGTTCAGGAGCTTTTTAAGCTGACATCTCCATGGTCGCCGGATTGTCCGCCTGAAATTTCAACAAAAATTAAGGCTGGTCCTTATCAAACAATTTCTATCAGGTCAAATGGAGCAATAAGGGCTCCTAAAACCAATTCCGGAAATATCGGATATGATTTGAACATTATTTATGCCGACGGGAAAATAAAAATAGGCAATCCAAAGATAACATATCTGAGCCAGGAGTACACCGGGGGTTACGAAGGTATTGTGGGATATAAGTTTGCCAGCGTCAAGACGGGAATTTTCAACGAAAAGGACATGTCGGTTTTGTACCCTGAGCATAAGCTCGCAATTGAAGAGCATTTCGGAAGCCTCTTCTCGCTCATTCGCCGGTATCTTAATTCGGATTCTTTTGAGAAAATCTGTTCCTGGTAGCTTTATTTTGCGACAACAATAAACTCTCTCCCCGGGAGAAAAGGCGGTAGCGTTTCTCCCGGGGAGTCTTTTTTCAAGCAAAGCTCAAATATGCCTGATTTTCAATAGAAAAACATTGTTCAGGAACGACAACTGGCACCAATTTTGTGGCAGAAATTTTTGTACTGATATTTTATGCCTTGTTTATGAGTCAATTGCATGTATTAGTCAAATTTACGACCTCTTGCTGATTTAATCTGACCACCTAATAATTCTTTAAAGAGTTGAATATGAAAAAGTTCTATCTAGTTCTATTTTTAATTTTTCCTCTTGCGCTTTTCTCGCAATCGTATGGCTCCCTAAGTCTTGTGGGCATATTTTCAACGAAAGGCGATGATCTTAGAACCGTTATTACATCCAAAAATTCATTGGTAAAGATGACAGATAAAGAGATTGTTGAGGTTATCAGAATAATTAATGAGAGAAAAGAGGAGTATTTATCTTTAAGTGAAAAAGTAAAGAAATCAATTCCACATGATGCAAATGGTAAGCCGACAGGAAAAGCAGATCCTGAATTAATAAGAGCCCGGGAAGCGGTTAGTAGTGAAGTGGCAACTTCTGTTTATGAATTTCTTGGTGAAAAGAGGTACATGCAACTCGATAAAACCTTGATGAATGAGTATGCGAGGAAAAATTCGGAGGCTCTGAATAAAGCCTTGAAAAATAAAAAGAAGTAAATTATGATAAACAGACGTGCTTTTTTATTGGTAGTTGCTACTTTATTTATCTCATTCTCATCTCTTGCCCAGCAACGTGGCTTTATTATGAAGGCCGATATAACCCTGTCGGTCCGAGATAGTTTGACCAATGCTCCTTTGGAACTTGTAACTGCAGTTTTGACAAGAATAGACAAAAATAACAACAAGGAGATATTCACCTATGCAATTTCCGACAGTGCGGGTATAATAAAATTCAACAGGGTTCCGGCTTCTGATTACGAAATATCTTTGCAGTATATGGGGTATTACATGAAATTAGTCCCCAATATTAAAATTGATGCAAGAGACCTCGTTCAGGGCAATACTCTGAAAGCCCTGGGAGTGGTAAAATTAAGAGAGAATGTAGCTGAACTAAACGCTGCCAAGATCAGAGAGCATGTAGTCCCAATTAAGTACTTAGGCGACACTATTCAATATAATGCAGCAGCCTTTAAACTGACAGATTCAGATGTATTGGAAGATTTTTTCAAAAAGTTGCCCGGCTGGAGCGTGGATAGAGACGGGAAGATTACTGCCAACGGTAAGGTAATAGACCAAATAACAGTTAACGGAAGGATATTTTTTCTTGACGACCCGGTTTTTGTGAGCAAAAACCTGCCTGCAAAATTGCTGAAGAACATAAAACTTTTTGAAAAAGAATCCGACAAATCTAAGTTTACCGGAATTGACGACGGTTCAAGAAAAAACACAGTAGATGTTGCTGTTAAGGAAGAAATGTTAAACGGCTGGCTGGCGAATTTCAAGGCAGGCGGGGGTACGGAAAAAAGATACAAAACCAACAATTTTGTTTCTAATTTCAATAAATACAACCAGATTGCTATAATTGGAAATGCGTCTAATCTGAACGAACCCGCTTTCACCAATGGTATAACCAGTGCTGCTAATATGGGTATGTCAAGTGATTATAACTTAGGGGGCAATATAAACCTTACGGAGAAGAAGAACAAATTCATAGCAGACATTTCCTATAAACTCAATGGGAAGAATAGCCTGAATGAAAATGAAATGCACAGGGTAAATTATATTAAGGATAGCTCTTTTGTTTATGACAAGAGTACAAAAAACGAAAACACGAATAATAGTCACACATTCAATGGAGTAATAAAGTACAATGGCAAAAAAAGTATGATTGTAATAAAACCCACGGCAAGGTTTTCATATGGTAATTATTCAGATTCAACAAAATATACGACAATTGGCGGAGAATCGGGAGTCATTCTCAACGAGGGAGAGAGCGTAAATACAGGTAAGAGAAACAGCGAATCAATATCTACAGACTTCAGTATTATTACAAAAGCAAATAAAAAATTCAGGACTTTCAGCATAAATGGATCACTGGATTACGACAGGACGGCTAATGAAGGCAGAAATCGCATATTAAACAAAACAGATCAGAAATACTTTATAGACAATAAATCATTGGGTTTTTCTGCGCAATTCTCATACACAGAGCCAATTACAAAAAAAATTCTTTTTGGAACAAATTACAGGTTATCCTCCTCATTCTCTTCCAGAAACAAAGAGACATATAATCCCGGCAATAACGGAAATTTCACGAGTCTCGATACTCTTCTTTCAGATAAATCCGATAATACAGAGTTTCGTCAAAATATTGAGCTATTTCTTCAAAAACCTAAAGGGAAAGGAGAATCAAGCTTTTATATGATAGGGGTCTCAATCCTGCCTTCGTATCTCAAAAGAAGTGCGGAGAACCGGAATATTGATAAATGGTTCATCAATTTTTCTCCCAAAGCAGACCTCAGGATTATAACTAAAAAGCGATCTCAAATTTTTTTAAGTTACAATGGTAACGTAAGAACACCTGACCTCTCAATGATGGTTCCCGTTCCGGACAATACAAATCCGCTCTTCTTCAGGATTGGCAATACCGGCTTAAAGAGCGAGTTTGAGCACAATGTCAGTCTGATGCTGAGACAAATTACAAATATAAAAAGCGGATATGCATCCGGCATATTCTTAGATACCAAAGCGTCCTACTTTACCAGCAGAATTTTGAACAAATCGTGGTTTGACGAAAAAGGGATACAATACTCCATGCCGTTCAATGATAGCGGAGATTATTCAATATATACAAGACTGGCATTTGACCAGCCGTTCTTCAAGGGAGCCCTTTACATTGGGAACTCGTTTAATGCGGGTTATTATAATAATATATCTTATATCAACGGAGAAAGGAACATTACAAAAAGGACAGTGATTGGGGAGAGCGCAAGGGTGTCATTTAAGTCAGGAGATTTTGACATTCATGCCAGTGCATCTTTTAATTATGAGCAGTCTGAGTACTCTGTATCCTCCAATAAGAAAACAAAAACCTGGAGAAACAATATTGAGGGAAGCATAAGATATTTGCTCCCGCTTGGAATAGACCTGCGTACCGACCTATCATACCAGTATTTTACCGGTTATAGTAACCAATACGACAAGCCATACCTCCTCTGGAATGCCGAGGTGTCAAAACCACTTGTCCGAAACAAACTGACCCTGACCATATCGGCGAGAGATATTTTAAATCAGAACAAGAATATTCAACGGGAAATTACAGACTTCTATGTTCAGGAAACCCGCTATAATGTAGTCCGGCAATATTTTCTGTTTACGCTCACATATAAATTCCTGACAGGCGGCAAGACAGGAGCATTCAAAGAAAGAGCAAATTCGATCCAGAGGTCACAGGAGGGTCTTCTTTTTGAAGTAGGAAATATCAGGTAGGATATTAAAGAGTTCTTGCCCTCTTCATATTTTCGTGTAACTTTATAGAGATTCACCTTTCTTCTGTTGCGCTAATTACGAGAAAATGAAAATACTACTGACTGGCTCATCCGGATATATTGGGAAACGGCTTCTTCCTGTTTTGGTTGAGAGTGGACATGATGTTATCTGCTGTGTTAGAGACGTCAAAAGATTTGCACCACCAGAGTCAATAAAATCCAGAATCAATATCATTCAGATTGATTTGCTTGACAGATCTTCACTGGATATCATTCCTGAAGATATTGATGGTGCTTTTTACTTAGTTCATTCTATGTCGGCATCTTCGGACTACCCATTGCTGGAACAAAAATCGGCTGAGAATTTCAGAAATGCAATTAATAAAACTAAAGTAAATCATGTTGTTTATTTAAGTGGGATTGTAAATGAATCGGATTTGTCAAAACATTTGGAATCAAGAAAGAATGTTGAAAAAGAACTTGGTAAAGGGAATTATCATTTAACTACATTGAGAGCCGGTATTATTATTGGCTCAGGAAGCGCCTCTTTTGAGATAATGAGGGATTTGGTAGAAAAGCTTCCGGTTATGATTACACCAAGGTGGCTTAATACTAAATGTCAGCCTATAGGAATTTCTGACGTGATAAAAATTCTATCAAAAACAATCCTGAATCCCAGGACTTACAATAAAGATTTTGACATTGGCGGCCCGGATATTCTGTCGTATAAAGAAATGCTCTTAGAGTTTGCCCGTATAAGAAATTTAAAGCGATACATTTTTACTGTTCCACTAATGACACCAAAGCTTTCTTCTTACTGGCTCTATTTTGTAACGTCAACATCGTACAAACTTGCCGTTTCACTGGTTAACAGTATGAAAATTGAAGTAATATGCAGGAACCATGATATTAATGAAATTTTGGGAATTCAACCAGTGAATTACCAGACAGCATTGAAGAGTGCTTTTAGCAAAATTGAAAGAAACGAAGTGGTTTCAAGCTGGAAAGACGCTTTCATAAGCAGTGATTTCGAGTACAATATTTCTGACTTCATTGAGGTCCCATTATTCGGATGCTATAAAGACATTAGAGAAAAAGTTTTTGTCGATAGAGAGAACTGTATCGGCAAAATTTGGAGTATTGGAGGTAAAAATGGTTGGTATTATGGGAACTGGCTCTGGAAAGTCAGAGGTTTTATGGATAAATTGGCAGGTGGTGTGGGCTTAAGAAGAGGCCGGACTTCGGACAATTATTTAAGCGCGGGTGATGCTCTTGATTTTTGGAGAGTCTTGTATGCAAATAAAGAGGAGGGACGATTGCTCTTGTACGCCGAAATGAAGTTGCCGGGCGATGCCTGGCTTGAATTTAGAATTTTTGAAAACAAACTTATCCAGACAGCTACCTTCAGACCGTTAGGGTTAATTGGGAGGTTATACTGGTTTTTGCTCCTTCCTCTCCACGGATTTTTGTTTAAAGGGATGATTAAAAAAATTACCGAAGTGTAAAGAATTGAAATTTAATCAGCCCTCGTACGCAAATTTTGCCGCTTTGTTTAACAAATCATTAAAGACCAGAGTCTTTTTAAATTCATTAACCGTCCTTTCTGCAAGATTGTTGCCTAAAACAAATTTGTCGTCAATAAATTGCATCAGAAAATAATCTCTCAGTTTATAATATTCGGCATATTCATCATCCGAAGGAAATCCGGTTGGAACTCTTTTAAGAGCAGTGCTGCGGTCGAGCCTGAAATTTGAAGCAATGTCAATTGCATCCTGAAACTCCTTGCCATTTAGCATAATCTCCTCGCGGATGCTTTTAATAACCTTTGGTTCCGGCCTGTATATGCCGGTGCTTATTATGTGCCCTCCAATATATTCCGCCCCTTTGGCTTCAAGATGAAAGTAATATCCGGACAATCCCGAACCTTTTCCGTGAGGAGAAACAAAAGCTCCCATATGAGTTTTGTATGGCGACTTATCCGGAGAAAACCGTACATCGCGATATATTCTGTATATACAATCTTTTACAGTGAGGTTGTTTACGGACGGGTCGAATGATGCAATTCCCATAATGAGCTTCTCAACGAATCCGTTGAAGATTTCCTGTGCCTCTTTATACTCTTTTTTGTGTTCTTCAAACCACGGCCTGTTATTGTTTTGCTGAAGCCGGTTAAGGAAATTTAAGATCTTCTCCATTGTAAAAAAGTTATTTCTTAAGACAAATATATGAAAGATTAATTTCTTAAATTCGCCTCAATAATGTCTATAATTATTATGAAATCCAGAGATCATTACGTAGAACTTCTTAAACAAAATATCAAAAATCCGAAAATGATTGCACACTCTCTTGCCTCCGAGGCAGTTCTGAGGGCATTGGCACTCCGGTTTGGCGAAGACGAGGAGGTTTGGGGAATTGCAGGGTTGTTGCACGATATAGATTCCGAGATTGTAAATGCAGACTCAACGCGCCACGGTTTAGTGGGAGCAGAGATGCTAAAGTCGGAAGACATACCGGATGAGGCAATAGAAGCTATCCGAATGCACAACGAAACGGCATCGGGGAAAAGCCGCTCATCCTTATTTGAGCACGCTCTGGCTGCAGGTGAAACAATAACAGGATTGATTTTTGCCGTAGCTTTGGTATATCCGGACAAAAAAATATCAAGTGTCAAAGTGAAATCGGTGGTAAAGCGGAT
>Ga0209016_1001895_pt1 | contig 15266 bp, 11 predicted proteins | sample EPASupsiteSAE305_FD_187265 | JGI IMG/M metagenome (GOLD analysis project Ga0209016, IMG submission 187265) | Bioremediated contaminated groundwater microbial communities from EPA Superfund site, New Mexico - SAE3-05 (SPAdes) (version 2) | ecosystem: Environmental > Aquatic > Deep subsurface >...
CAATCAGGCTCACAATGCTCAGTATTACAGCGGCGATCAACGTCGCTATCGCAAGCATACTTATAACGCGCCTTGTATCATCTTTTTTGAATGCATACGGTAGCGAGAAGCATAAAAATATAGTTGTACAAATACTGGCAAACCATTCATAAGAGTCAACCAATTGCGCGCGCTTGTAGTTCAAAATCACAGTTGCGCATCCCCAAACGAAAAAAATCAGTAGAAATTTAATTTCAAATTTCTGCGTAAAACGTAAGTCAAAATATAACTGAGAAACTAGCAGTAGCGACGCGGGAAAAAACCAGTAAAGTATCAACGTATCGTGATCGATGGGGAGTAGGTTAAACAGCACCTCGACCGCAATGCAGCCCACCAACGACAATGTTGCAATAAACCGCCATGAGAACACCTGATTCTCGCGGAGCGATAGAATATGATTTTCTTGATTCAGAACCCTTTGTGACTGTGTTTTCATGTTTGCACCTCATCGCCGCACGTATCAAACTCGCTATATGCCTGTATCCTGTACTCTACAACACTAATGCGAAAACGTCTACCCCATACAATTATTAAAAATATATCAATTGGCTTGTTATTGCCGCTTTGGGTACGGAATTGTTCCGGAAAAGAATGATCGCATTGCTTAGAAATTACTCGTAGAGAAAGGCCTGGAAAATGTGTTTGTTACAAAGGTCGTTTTATTTGTCGCGAATTGACTTCTACCCGGTTGTTTTAACAGGTTTGTTCTGTTATACTATGCTCAATATAAAACTCCGGTAATCGCATAAAAAATCTCATGATGGTAGATTTTGTGATTCGGGTTGTTTATTATATGCAATGCATCAAACAAAAGAAAATCGATAAGATGAAGGATTTTTTGTATGATTAAGCGCTGGCAACGTTTACTTAACTTGGCCAATATGATTATTGATTTTTTTATTTTATTTGGATGTTATTATGGCGCTGCTGGCATTTGGTTGAAATTAATTCGGAAGGGCGATTTCAATCCTTCAATAAGTCCAGAAATTACGATCGGTGTAGGAATTGCACTTGCGTTTTCTATTATACTCTCGTATTACATTGTTGGATTGTATAACACATTGCGTTCAAAACCAATTTCCAATGATCTGAAATGGGTGGTTTCATCAAATGCGTTGGCCATCTTTATGGTTATTGGCGTTTTATACATCGGAAAAATTATTGACTTTTCTCGCGGTGTTTTATTACTATTCTACTTTTTCTCAGTTTCGTCGATTTTATTAAAGCGTATGCTTATGCGTTTTCTGCTAGCGTCTTTTCGTAAGAAAGGGCTAAACCAGAAACATGTGGTTTTAATTGGCAGTGGATTGCTTGCGCAACAATATGCGCTGGAAATTTTTAAGCATCCCGCTTATGGTTACACAATCGACGGGTTCATCGGATTACACGATGTTTTAAACATACCATATATTGGTACTTGGGATAATAAAGGAAAAGCTTATCTTGAAAAGTGCGAAGCCGATGAAGTAATAGTTGCACTCGACCAAGAGTATATTCATCATTTTCCAGAAATTATTGATGCCACCGAAAAAAGCGGGGTTAAGCTACTTATCATTCCATATTTTAGTAATTTAATACCGACCAATACTTGTATTGAATCGGTAGGAGATTGCAAATTGATCAATGTGCGAACTACTCCCTTTGATTCTCCATTCAATCTAATAGTAAAGCGGTTGTTCGATATCGTTTCGAGTTGCATATTATTATTAATATGCTGCCCGATACTGATTTTTGCAGCGATTGGCGTAAAGTTATCCAGCCCTGGGCCAATCATTTTTAAACAACTTCGCGTTGGGAAAAATAAGAAATTGTTCGATATGTACAAGTTTCGTTCAATGCGAATCAATGATAATTCCACCAAAGCATGGACAACACATGATGACCCGAGAAAAACAACATTCGGGAAGTTCATTCGCAAGACAAGCATTGATGAACTACCGCAGCTTTGGAATGTCCTTAGGGGAGATATGAGCTTGATTGGGCCACGTCCCGAGATCCCTTTTTTCGTTAATCAATTTAAAGATACTATTCCATTGTACATGTTGAAACACTTAGTGCGACCTGGAATAACTGGGTGGGCACAAGTCAATGGTTTGAGGGGTGATACTTCTATTGAGGAGCGTATAAAAAAAGATATTTGGTATATTGAAAATTGGACCTTTGGACTTGATCTTCGAATCGTAGTGATGACTATCTTTGGTGGCATAATTAATAAGGAGCTCTGATTCAATTCCGAAAAGTAATATTCGTCCAAATTGATTCATGCGGTTTCATAATAGAGTTCATATTTTTATCTCGAACAGATTATAGGAGCGGTACAAGTTTGAAAATTTCGGTAATAATTCCCACGTTAAATGCAGCGCCTGTTATTGTTTCATTATTGAACGGTATATTAAATCAAACAGTTAAACCTGATGAGATCATTGTCGTGGATTCTGAATCGAATGATGAAACCGTCCTTCTATCTCAGGCATATCCCTTAACACGCATTATCGCAATAAAACGTGCTGATTTTGATCATGGTGGTACGCGGGATATGGCGTTTCACGCATCGATCGGTGATGTGGTTCTGTTTTTTTCTCAAGACGTTATAATTCGAGATGATTGTTATATCGAGACGCTTGTCCAGGCAGCTCTACATGATGGTGTAGCGTGTGCGTTCGGTCGCCAGATTGCCCGCAAAGATGCTCCGCTCTATGAAAAGTATACGCGTGCTTTCAATTACCCAGAACAAAGCAATTTGCGTAGTGCTAATGATATCCCACGGCTTGGGATTAAGGCCTTTTTCTTTTCGGATGTATGTTCTGCCTATAGAAGGGACGCCTACTTGGCGGTCGGAGGGTTCGATTACCCGGTTCCTACCAATGAGGACATGCTGATCGCTGCGAAATTTCTCCACGCGGGATATCAGATTGCCTATTGCGCTGAAGCAGTAGTAGTTCACTCGCATAATTATAGCCTTCGTCAGGAATTCGAAAGAAATTATAAAATTGGCTTCGTCATAAGAAAGTATCAAAGACTTCTCGATTGTGGAAGTGCCAATACAGATGGTGTTCGATATGTACGATTTGTTTTGAGGAAACTACTCTCGGGGGTTGCTCTGTTGCAATGCTTTAAGTTTTGCTTGCTTTGCGTCGCAAAGTTTTGCGGATTTAAACTAGGAGAAAGTGCCGCCCCTAAAAACGGAGATGAGTTCTTTGACAAAGCCTATAGGAGTGGAAGAAATGATTAGTATACTGATGGCAACCTATAATGGAGAACAATATATAGAGCAGCAGCTGGAATCTCTATTAAGTCAAACGATACAAGAATTTGTTCTATACGTGTGCGACGATCACTCAACCGATGGCACTTACAACATTTTACTTAGATATGCAAAACAGTATCAAGATAAAATTCATGTAAGTCAAAACAGTCAAAACAGCGGCAGTTCGAAAGAGAATTTCTTTGAGCTCATGCTTCATAATCAAGATGACTATATTATGCTCTGCGATCAAGACGACGTCTGGCTGCCTAATAAAATAGAAATGTCTTTTTCTGCCATTCAGAATCGAGAAGTGGTTGCTGGCAAACAAACTCCAATTTTACTGCATACAGATTTGTGCGTCGTGGATAAGGATCTGCATGTAGTGAATCCATCATTGAACCAAATGCTGGATCTGAATCTTGAATATGATACTCTGGCTGCTCAAATCGTTCAAAATACTGTAACAGGGGGTACAGTAATGTATAACCGTGCCCTTGCAAAACTTATTAAAAAACCATCTTTTTGCATCATGCATGATTGGTGGATTGGACTTATCGCGACTGCATTTGGAGAGAAAATCTATTTGCCGGAAGCAACGATGCTGTATCGCCAGCATGACCAAAATGTAATCGGTGCTAAAAATGTACGTTCATTGGGTTACACCATAAACAGAGTTCTGCATATTCGTGATATCCGTACTTTACTGGATGCCACATATCAGCAAGCGTCTGCTTTTTTAAGGGAATACAATATTCACCTGAATGATAAACAGGTCGAATTTCTGCAAAAATACGTATCCATCCCCACTGTTTCGAAATTCAAGCGATGGCAAAGAATAAACGAATTGAGAACTGTAAAGCACGGATTTTTTCGCCGGGTCGCGCAACTTCTCTATATTTGAGTAATCAATGCGAATCGTTCAGGAAGCATACGCTTCAATAAATTGTATTCAAGAAATCATAAGACAGACAAATCAATGCATTGTAAGTTAACTACTAAGAAATTTGAAAGTGAGGCATGAACAGTTGAAAGGGATTATTTTAGCAGGGGGAGCTGGGACGCGTCTCTATCCTTTAACCATGATTACAAGCAAGCAATTGCTTCCAGTATATGACAAGCCCATGGTTTATTATCCATTGTCGACGTTAATGCTTGCAGGGATTCAGGATATACTTCTTATTTCAACGCCACTGGATTTACCAAATTTCCAAAGTCTTCTTGGTGATGGTAGTCAATTCGGTATACGTCTTACCTATAAGGAGCAACCGTCCCCAGATGGACTTGCCCAGGCATTTCTCATCGGAGAAGAATTTATTGGTGATGATTGCTGCGCAATGGTTCTAGGGGATAATGTTTTTTATGGGAACGGTTTTCGGCGACTGCTTCGCAACGCAATAGAAGATGCAGAAAATGGATTTGCTACAATATTTGGGTATTATGTTAACGATCCTGAGCGATTCGGCGTGCTGGATATGGACGAAAGTGGCAAAGTACTTTCTGTAGAAGAAAAACCAAAAGTACCAAAATCGAACTACGCTATAACAGGTCTGTACTTCTATGACAGGCATGTAGTAGAATATGCAAAGCAAGTGAAACCGTCTGTGCGAGGAGAACTAGAGATTACTACACTGAACGATATATATCTTAGGGATGGATCTCTTAGGGCTCAAATTTTAGGACGCGGTTTTGCATGGTTGGATACTGGCACATTTGACAGTTTGAACGACGCTTCAAATTTCGTTCAGATGATCGAAAAACGTCAAAGTATAAAAATATCCGCCCCGGAAGAAATAGCATATATCAACAATTGGATTAGTCAAGAAACTTTGATTAAATCGGCGGCTCGCTACGGAAAATCTCCATATGGGGAACATTTAAAGCGAGTTGCGGAAGGAAGAATTCGGTATTAAAATGAAAGTTTTAGTCATAGGAAGTAACGGACAATTAGGAACAGAGCTGTGCAAACAGCTTTCTTCCGGAATATCAGAATTAGGTTCGATACCAGACGACTATAATGATGTTGAAGTATATAGCGCAGATATCCCGGAAATTGATATTACAAATCAAAGTAGCACATTTGCATACATCGAAACGCACGCGGCAGATATTGTTTTTAATTGTGCCGCTTATACAAATGTTGATGGCTGCGAATTATACGAAGACGATGCGTTTCGAGTGAACGCTATTGGGGCAAGAAACCTTGCAATCGCTTGTGAACGCACAGGGGCAAAGTTGTTGCATGTTTCCACTGATTACGTTTTCCCAGGGAACGGCATGCGGCCTTACCGCGAAGATGACCAGCCGAACCCCATCAGTGCTTACGGAAGAACTAAATTGGCAGGCGAACAAAATATCGTTCAGTTTTGCAGCAGATGGTTTATTGTACGGACCGCCTGGCTGTATGGTTATTGCGGGCGAAATTTTGTAAAAGCAATCTTGAACAAAGCGAAAAGCGCTGGAAAGGTCACGGTTGTTAGCGATCAACGCGGAAATCCAACAAATGCGGTTGACTTGGCATATCACATGTTAAAAATAGCCGTGACCGCTGAATATGGTATATATCACTGCACAGGAACGGGTGAATGCAGCTGGTTTGACTTTGCAAAGTCTATTGTTAGCCTGGCAAAAATCGATGCTGCGGTAATTTCCTGTACATCCGATGAATATCCAAGCCCCACAAAGCGCCCGGCATACTCATCACTGGAGCACATGATGTTGCGACTAACGGTGGGTGATGAAATGCGTTCTTGGGAGGACGCGTTACAGTGTTTTATCGAAAACCTTGAGTAACACTCGAAGAAAGAGGAATAGTATGGCAAAATATTTAGTGACCGGCGGTGCCGGATTTATTGGCAGTAATTTTCTCTTTTACATGATGGATAAGTATCCAGACGCAGAGATAATCTGTCTGGATGCGTTAACGTATGCAGGTAACATGAAAACTTTGACGCCGATCATGCAAGAATCACGGTTTCGTTTTATAAAAGCATCTATCACTGATCGGGCAAGGGTCTTTCAGTTATTTGAGGACGAAAATCCTGATTATGTGATAAACTTTGCTGCCGAAAGCCATGTAGACCGATCTATCGAAAATCCTGGTGTGTTTTTGGAGACAAACATCCTGGGTACACAGATCATGCTGGACGCTTGTCGTAAATATGGGATTCAGCGGTACCATCAGGTCTCCACCGATGAGGTATATGGCGATCTGCCCTTGGATCGACCCGATCTGATGTTTACGGAAGAAACGCCAATCCATACATCCAGCCCATACTCCGCGAGTAAAGCTGCCGCAGACTTGTTGGTACAAGCGTATAATCGCACCTATGGTGTGCCAGTAACGATTTCACGTTGCTCCAACAATTACGGGCCTTATCATTTCCCTGAGAAATTGATCCCGCTGATGATCGCTAACGCACTTTATGGCAAACCCTTGCCGGTATATGGAAAGGGTGAAAATGTACGAGACTGGCTGTATGTGCTGGATCACTGTAAAGCGATTGATCTTGTATTGCATAATGGAAAAAATGGAGAGGTCTATAACATCGGCGGCCATAATGAAATGCGCAACATAGATATCGTAAAACTGATCGTACATGAACTGAACAAGAGTGAAGACCTGATTAGATTTGTAACAGATCGTCAGGGTCATGATTTGCGTTATGCAATTAGCCCTGCTAAAATCCATAATGAACTAGGATGGTTGCCAGAGACAAGGTTTGAGGATGGCATTAGATTGACAATTCAATGGTACCTCGACCATAGAGATTGGTGGGAAAATATAATCAACGGTGATTATAAGGACTATTACGAGAGGATGTACAAAGATCGCTGATGGGAAAGTTTATGTTTCACAAAACGGAAATCGCCGGCGTTTTCATCATTGAACCGACTGTGTTCGGCGACGAACGCGGCTACTTAATGGAAACTTACAACGAAAGAGACTTTGAATGCGCCGGGATTTCTGTAAAGTTCATTCAGGAGAACCAGTCCTTGTCCAAAAAGAACGTGCTTCGTGGGCTCCACTTTCAAAAGCACTATCCGCAGGCGAAACTGGTGCGCGTCATCTCCGGCGAAGTGTTCGACGTTGCGGTCGATCTACGCGTGAACAGCACGACGTTTAGCAAGTGGGTCGGTGTAAAGCTGTCCGCCGAAAACAGGAAACAGTTATTTATTCCCAGAGGATTAGCGCACGGGTTTCTCGTGTTAAGCGAGAGCGCTGAGTTCGCCTACAAATGCGATGAATTCTACCATCCCACGGATGAGGGGGGCATTCGATGGGACGATCCGACGATCGGCGTGAAATGGCCAGAGAGTGATAATAGATATTTGCTTAGTGAGAAGGATCAAAAATGGCCTTTTTTAAAAACTGAGTGATTTATAGTTTTCCTATTCGAGTAATTAATTTTTTTCTGTGTTGAATCTGACCAAAAGTTCTGACATGCAATTTAATGAGATTTCAACACAAAAGGAGTATATTGAATGCGTTCAAAAAAAGCAATTCGGAACTATACGCAATGGTGCTCTGAAGCGTTGAAACATCGCAGCAGCATTACACGAAGAATCCTAGCCATATCTCAAACTTTGCGCGTAATTCAGAGTGATGCATTTGATAGCGCATGGTACAGCATTCGCTACCAAGACATTGGGCATATGCAAAACGAAAGCCGCCTTGGAAGACTGAGGCTAAGCAAATGCAAGATCATACAATTGATAGCCCGATTTTTTACTTCTAGTGCATTCCACTATGTATGTTACGGGCAGTACGAGGATCGTTGGGCTTCTGCGGTGTTTGACACGCGTTTTTATATTAATCATAACCATAAAGCAAGACAGAATATTCATCTTTGTCCTGTTTTGTATTATCAAAAATGGGGACGCTCAAATAATGATATTACAAATATTGATAGTTTTAATTCTATAGATACTGAGGAGTTGTTCGGGGGCATGTTAGAAAACTGGTTGCAGGCTGCCCCTGTAATCAATTATCAAGTAGTATTAGTTTTACCGAAGCTGATAGATCTCGGGCAATATGATAGAATTTTTCGCCAGATTGCTAAGCAAGACATAGCTGTGCAATATTTCTTTTTTTCCGAGTCTGATTTTGATAATCCAAAAGCTTGGGTGATTGCGCATCAAGTTCAAATGGTCTCGTGGAAACAGATTCAGGAAATGGAGCATTTACTGTTCTTAATTCTGGACAAGTCATTGTCTCTGCGAAAAGATTTTATTACAACGGCGACAAAATACTTGCGCATACCTGAGATAGCATGTGTTTTTGCATCCAATGTTATTGATGAAGGTATACAGCAACCTTCCTTATTTAGCGCGGAAAAGTATCGTAACAATCCAGAAAAGCTTATGCGTTATGATACGATGCCCTTAATAGTTAAGTTCGATAAAAAAATCCTCTGGACACCTGAAATATTACAAACCCCAGGTTCTGTGCTAAACGAAATTTTAGCAACGAATCCTCCGCGATTGATGATATCCATGCCATATGAGACTGATTCGCATAGTGATGATTCGTTGCCTTCGCTTCTTACCGCTTCTTATGCCAGTACGTTGTCGAAGCGTTTGTTACTGATGCAAAGAAACTACGGTATAGGAGTCATGACTGCTAAAAATAGCTATCTTGAATTGCTAAATGCATTATCTAAGAAAAATACCTCGGAGGCTACCGCATTTATTGAACATTCAACATCTTTGCAAAAGATTATAAGCGCTGAAAAGCGCAATATAGTATTAATTTCCATATCCGCTTTTAGTTGTGGCGGCGGCGAGATCATGCCAATCCGTTTGGCTAACGAATTGCATCGTTCTGGAAAAAATCAAGTGTTTGTCCATTCGTACGGGTTGGAAACTGCCGATCCGAAAGTGCGTAAATTACTGGATCCAAACATTCCAGTTTGGGAAACCAATGATGAATTTGAAACAATAGTTCGTATTCTACTTTATGGTATTGAAGTAGTGAATACGCATCACACGTGTACACAGTCATTTTTCGTGTCTTGTCTAAAGTCTTCTTATCTGTTAGATCGTCACATCACCCACGTAGCGACGTCGCATGGCTTATATGACAGTTTTAGCCCTGCGACACTTGAATATTTAGGAAATACTTTTATTGGACACGTAGACTACTGGACCTATGTCGCAGAGAAAAATCGAAAACCTCTTGATAAAATGGGGATGCTAACCGAAGGAAATCATCGTAAGATAAATAATGGAATGTTGCGTCCTGTGCCAAAACCAATTGAGCGGGGTTCGTTAGGTATTAATCCTGATAGTTTTGTGTTTTGCCTTATCAGTCGGGCACTAGTCGAAAAAGGGTGGCTAGAAGCAGTTGAAGCGACAAAAGGGCTACGAGAACAAATCAATCAGGATATTCATCTTATTTTAGTCGGAGCCGGTCCTGCTTATGATTTGTTGCGAAAGCAAGAACTTCCATCATATATTCATTTGGTCGGTTTTAGTGATCATGCGATCGATTATTACGGGATTTCAAATGTCGCCATGTTACCATCCAGTTATGCTTCGGAAAGCGCACCGCTTACACTGATCGAGGCATTGATGCTCGGATTGCCATGTATTGCTACTGATATTGGCGATATCCGTGAAATGTTGACGAAAAACGATGCAGTAGCAGGGCTCATAATTGAACTTCATAACGGAATTGTATCAGTGCCTGAATTAGCAAAAGCGATGCAGACATTGTATCAATCACCCCAAAAATACTTCGAGGCTCATTCGATTGCTTTGGATATAAGTTCACGCTATGAAATTGAACAAGTAGCCAGACAGTATTGTGAAGTTTTCGAACAGAAATGCAAAATCGAAAGACAAGCAGAACGCAATTTACGCAACGATTATATTAAAGAACTACCTGCACAAATAGAGTTGCTTAAGCGTTTTTATAAAGGAACAAATTGTCCTAAAGTGACCATTGTAGTTCCAAATTATAACCACAAGCAATATCTGCAACAGCGATTGGATTCTATTTATAATCAAACATATCGCAATTTCGAGGTGCTTCTGCTAGATGATTGCTCCTCAGACGATAGTATCGAGTTACTGCAGCAATATGCAAACAATTACCCCGCCACAACCAGAACTATGCTGAACTCACAAAATTCCGGTGGTGTATTTCACCAGTGGCGCAAAGGAATTCTAGAAGCTTCTAGTGACCTCGTTTGGATTGCAGAATCAGACGACTATTGCGACATTGATTTTTTACAAACAGTCCTACCGGCCTTTGATAATCCTGAAGTTGCAGTTTCCTATGCCAGCTATTGGTATATTCAAGAAAATCAATTAAATCCAAATGGTTTCTTAAATTATGTTGGCTGTATTGACGAAACCCGTTGGCATCATCCCTATGAATGCGACGGACGAAAAGAAGTTACATTTGCGTTAGGCATCCGCAACACGATTCCGAATGCTTCCGGAGCGGTTTTTCGGATTAACAAGTCAATGCCATTGTTAAATGATAACGCGTGGCCGAATATGCGCATATGTGGCGATTGGTTATTCTATCTACATATGTTACTTAATCATCGGATCGCATATAGCAACCTAACTAGAAGCTATTTTCGCTTTCACACGCAGAAAAAATCAGCAGGGACGTCAACCTATCAAACGGAAAGCTACTATCGTGAACATGCATTTATTGCAGAAACACTAGTAAATCTGTATAAAGTTCCACCGTATACACTGCAGCAGATGTACACTTTTTTACTGGCTTTTTTCAAGGAACAGCTTCCAGGCCATTCTGAAGCAATCTTGCGAGAATGGTTTAACATTGAAATTTTACTTAGCCGTGCGACCCATGTGCATTCCGAATACAAGCTTCGCTACTGCGAAGCAGCTCAATTGCAGCACCCTATATCTATCATTGGAAATCCCTTAAGCCAATGTAACCCCGAGTGGTCATACGAAAAGCAGCTTGTTTATCTTGGTAATAATTCCGGGAATCTTGCGTTTGTAGAAGCGGTTCGACAACAAGTGATTGCTAACAACGAAGTGCGGCCAGTTTGGCAACAAGCTCTGGAAAATAATTGGGATAACACCACTACTATCCTTCCTGCAGCAAACTGGATCATCGCAGGCAGTAACTCTGTTTTTATGCAGCAACTAATTAGCTTTATGGATGCTACGGATGGCATCTTAACCTGCGCAGGGCTTGGTGCTCAGTCTTCCAAAGAGCTGAATACGCCACAGAAATTAGTCAACCGTATTTCGAATGAATGCAAACGGTTCTTAGCTATGCTGTCAGAACGCGCCGTTAGTATCGGCATTCGTGGTCAGTTCACGGCAGATTGCCTTGAGCTTCTTGGCATTCATAATTATCGCATTATCGGTTGTCCTTCTTGTTATGCGTATCTAGATGGTAAATATCCTCCACTACCGACTGCTACGTCTGAAAAAGTTTTGTTTCATGTAACCACTGGAAACAAATATGAAACAAAGTTAGTCAATCTTGGAATGAAAGAAAACGCTAAGTGGATTATGCAAATGTTAACCGAATTACCCGAATTAGCTGCTGGTGCTCCGTTGAAGAAGTATACCAAGCGCCCTTATACTGTAGATGCGCGTTATCCTGGTCTTAGTAGCACTCCAGAAGCACTGCAAACGTATATGCAAAAAAATGCCAAATTATTTTGCAACTTACAAGATTGGTCTGCATACCACAAAGAGCAAATGTTTTCATTTTCAACAGGCACACGATTTCACGGAAATATGCTCGCATTACGAAATGGTATACCGGCACTTTGGATAACTCACGACAGCCGTACAATAGAATTGGTTGAGGCATTGCATCTTCCTCATGTTTCATATCGTGAATTAGATGAAGCAAATTCTTTTTCGGATTTGCTAAAATACTGTAATTACACAGACTTTTACAGATATTACCCTGCATTGACACAAAATTATATTGATTTTTTGAATGAGAATCGGCTTGATAACCAGTTTTATAATCGCTATTAATTCGGAACTGTCCTTAGCTGAATGAAGCGTGTACCTTGAACAACGATTTGTTAGTTTGCACACTAAGATACTGAATATGCGTAGCGGAGCAACAAAGGGATCATAAAGTTTTATTTTCTGGTAAGGTTTTGCACCGAGAATGAAGAATAGATCGAATTCGCTTATAGAAATATACTCTAACAAGGAGGAATATTTACGATATGAATGAAAAACACCACGAAAGTATCTTTCGGATTATGTTTCTTGTCATACAAGAAGTTTGGCGTAACAGAAAACGTATATTAAAATTAGCACTCTTCGAAAAAAAGGCTAAGCAAGGCGGGATGGTATTAGGTAGTATCTGGGACTTTCTAAATCCTGCACTCCAAATATTTGTCTATTGGTTCGTTTTCTCTGTTGGCCTAAAAATGACAAGCATGCGCGGTGAGGTGCCTTACAGTCTATGGATGATGTCCGGCATACTCCCTTGGTTTTGGATAAATGGTTCAATAGTGCTTGCAACGAATTCAATTTGCGTTTCTTCTAGCATATTGCAAAATATAAAATTCTCACTCGCATCGGTGCCAGTGAAAGCAGTCGTCATCGAATGGATAAATCATTTGTGGACTATTTGCATTCTAGTGCCAGTAATGTTTTTATTAGGTGTGCACCCTAGATGGTCTATGTTAGGTGTTTTTTATTATATGTTTGCAGGCGGATGCTTTTTAGTAGCCTTTGGTATTTTTAGTTCCGCAATCAATGCAGTGTTTCGCGATTTTTTACAAATATTAAACCCGATCCTTCGATTGCTATTTTATGTGTCTTCCGTTATTTGGTCAATTGACAGTCTTGCACCAAAAATGCAAACTATCCTCCGCTTAAACCCTATAACTTATATTATTGAAGGCTATCGGAATAGTCTTTTATATAGTGTTGGAATTTTTGAGAATATTGGTAGTGTGATATATTTTTGGATTTTCGTATTTGCGTTATATGCAATTGCTTGTAAAATACATTGGCGGCTACGCAAGAACTTTATCGATGTTATATAACAACATAACAAAAAGGAGAATGTAATGGAGAGCCAGAATAGTTCAGATGTAATAATTCGTATTAATCAAATATTAAAAATATATCCTCTCGGGGATTCCGAACTAAAGAGGCTTCTAGACCTGTTATTTCCGAAACATTATTCCGTTGCCAACTATGTTGCACTTCAGAATGTTTCTTGCGAATTTTATCGCGGTGAAATTGTCGGACTTGTAGGATTGAATGGATCCGGAAAATCAACTCTGTCAAGAATTATTGCCGGAATTACCTCCCCTACATCAGGTGACATCGATGTACAAGGAGAGTGCAGTATGCTTTCCACAAATTCCGGCATGAATCTACAATTGACAGGACGTGAAAACATCTATTATAAATGTTTATTGTTGGGTTTTACTAACAATCAAATTCGGGCAATGGAAAATGACATCATAGAGTTTGCAGACATTGGTGTCTATATTGATCAGCCAATGCGCACTTACTCCAGCGGAATGCGCTCTCGCCTTGGTTTCGCAATTTCAATTAACCTAAATGTTGATATCTTGATTATCGATGAAGCTTTAGCAGTTGGGGACGCTAATTTTGCAATTCGATGCAAAGAAAAAATGATGCAATTTAAACAAGATAAAAAAACAATTCTATTTGTTAGCCATTCGATCGCACAAATGAGAGATTTTTGTGATCGAATCATATGGTTACACAAAGGGAAAATCATTGGATTCGGTCCAACTCCAGAGATGTTATCAATTTATGGGAATTTCATTCAAGAGTTTAACCACCTTGGAAAGGAACAACGAGAGCTCTTAACTCCAACTTTAATGTCATATCAGCCGGATGATATAAAGATATAAACTCTTAAGGCAACACCGCACAGCCACGTAACAAGCGGATGTGGTAAATTTTCGATGGAACTTCAAATTTTCTTAATCGTGTTTGTTATAGATCCCGTTCCTGATCTAGCCCCCGATAACTGGGCTTGCTATAATGTCAGGAAAGAGAGGCCAGATTCTTCCCGGCTTTCCAATTATCTTATGAAAAAATAAAACCTACTTCCTGATGTTTATTTGATGTTTATTGCCATCAATAACGGCTAATAATTGCTCATGATCGTCAATAATACATCTCGAATTATCCGCAAAGATCGGTGACTATTTTCGATTACCATCGATGATCTGTAATCGTTTTTCGCATTAGTACGCACTCATAACCCGGAGGTCGTAGGATTGACTACTTAGCTAATCGTCGACAAGAGGCAATCCTTTGTGCAGCGCTCTCAACCGCATAAATTTCTGATCTAGCCCCCGAAAGCCGGACCAGCTACAATGTTAGGAAAAAGAGAAAAAAGACTAACAAAGGAGCTGAAAGAAGATGGCAAGAAAGAATTACACGGTCGAGCAGATCATCGTCAAGCTGCGGGAAGTAGAACTGCATTGCAACCAGGGTAAAACGATTACAGAGGCTTGTAGAGGGCTTGGGATCACAGAGCAAACGTACTATCGTTGGCGAAAAGAATATGGCGGAATGAACACCAGCGACGCCCGGCGAATGAAGGAGTTAGAAAAAGAGAACTCTCGTTTAAAAAAGTTAGTAGCTGAGCAAGCGCTGGATATCTCGATTCTCAGGGATGTGAACTCAAAAAACTTCTAAGCCCTGCTAAGCGCTTAGCGGCTGTCGAGTATGCCGTAGACAAACATCATGTTGCAGAAAGACGGGCTTGCAGGGTATTACGAATCAACCGCAACAGTTACCGGTATGAACCTGTGACACGCAGCGACGAAGACGAGATCCGTACAGCAATCATCCGGCTGATTACCAATTACGGCCGAGTCGGGTATCGGATGGTTACCTACATGCTTCGGAACGAAGGAATGCTGATCAACCATAAACGAGTGGAACGAATCTGGCGGCAAGAAGGCTTAAAACTGCCGAAAAAGCAGGTAAAGAAACGCAGACTCTGGCTGACAGATGG
>Ga0209016_1001902_pt1 | contig 15180 bp, 14 predicted proteins | sample EPASupsiteSAE305_FD_187265 | JGI IMG/M metagenome (GOLD analysis project Ga0209016, IMG submission 187265) | Bioremediated contaminated groundwater microbial communities from EPA Superfund site, New Mexico - SAE3-05 (SPAdes) (version 2) | ecosystem: Environmental > Aquatic > Deep subsurface >...
ATAGATATGACGAAATTGTCATCCAATAATTCTGAAAGAGAAAATATAATGGAAGGTACAAGTATGGAAAATTCAATAGAGCAAGTAGAAACACAAGTAACTCCTTCGACAAGAATTTCAGAAGAGGGCGATATTAGTATAGAGAAAAGATTAATCGCATTATATTCTCTTCAAAGTATTGATTCTGAAGCAGACAGAATTCGTATTATCCGTGGAGAGCTCCCATTGGAAGTTCAGGATTTGGAAGATGAAATTGCAGGTTTAGAAACTCGTATCGATAATTACATTCAGGAAGTTACGGGCTTAACGTCTCAAATACAGGAACGTAAGGCTGCTATTGTTGATTGTAATAATCTGATTAAGCGTTATGAAGACCAGCAGAACAATGTTCGTAATAACCGTGAGTATGACTCTTTATCAAAGGAAATTGAATTTCAGACATTAGAAATTCAATTGAATGAAAAGAGGATGAAAGAATATGCACAGGCAATTGAATTTAAAAATGCAGAAATCGAGAAAGCACAGGCTTTATTGATTGAACGCAGAAAGGATCTTGAACAGAAAAGATCTGAACTTGATGAAATCATCAATGAAACAGAAAAAGAAGAACAGGATCTTCTTTCAAAGTCAACAGAATTTCAAAAATTTATTGAGCCTCGTTTGCTTTCTGCTTATCAGAGAATTCGTAAGAATGCTCGCAATGGGTTGGCAGTTGTAAAGATTGAACGTGATGCTTGTGGCGGTTGTTTTAATAAAATTCCTCCTCAACGTCAAATGGATATCCGCATGCATAAGAAAATTATTGTATGCGAATATTGCGGACGTATTTTGATCGATAATGAAATTGAAGGAACGGTAAAAGGTAATCTTTAATATAAATCTTATACACAAAAGAAAGGGCATTCCGGAATTCTCTGGAATGCCCTTTCTTTTGTGTATAAGATGATTCCACAATATCTAAAAAAGCAAAGAGGCTGCTTCAACAACAGCCTCTTTACTTTTTAGGTTAATAAATATTTTGTGATTCTCTATAACCCGGATTGTTTTTGTACCATTCTTTATTAGCTGTGCCTCCTGTTTCTGCCCAATGTGCGAACATGAGATATGCTTTTAGAATGTCTGTTTTTTCAGTTGGATAATCAAATTTCTCAGTTATGTTTATTGCCCAAGGTAAATTGTTTGCTGTTTTGTAATATCTTCCGCTTGCCGGAATTGAATTATCTTTGCCCGTTCCAAAAAGTGTCAGATTTGCAAGACTTGTTGGTGTCATATTGGGTAAATGTATTTCTCTTCCTCTGGTAGAATTTGAAATCAGGAATGGATTGTATGGGGGAAGTCCTAACGTTGATGCATTTACAGGACTGGTAAGTTTGATTTTGATATTGATAGTGTCAGGCACACCGGTTTTTCCTCCCTTTACAGTGTTTATCCCTACCATACCTGATGGATTTCCACCTGCAAATGATTTAAATGTTTTTTCTGCATTATCAAAAACGATTACAACGGATTTTGATTGTTGGCTTTCTGTCCCATTTGCGGAAAGATTAATGTAGTTTTCCGTAATTTTTGATCCGGTTACACTTTGTACAGCGGATGGAGCTATAGGCATTTCAAAGCCAAATCCATTTTTATATAAAGCGCCGGATGCTCTTACGATAAATTTACTTTCAATTTCTACTACTTGATTTGTAGCATTTGTGATAGGATTCATGAAATAATCAACAACCATATCATTAAAGTCATAATCTCCGGTATCTGGCCATAAATCTTCATAAGCGAGGCTTGCATAATTTCCTTTGGATGGGTAATAGTTATTAAATGCTTTCGTTGGATCACTTGGGTAATCGTCAGTTATATCTGAAATACCATCGCCATCGGTATCAGGCAAGGTGTTTACAGCAGGGGGAACATTTTGTCCATCAATAGCCGTAATTGGATTTGATTTTACATAAAATATTGCATCGTTGAAGTCATTGTCGCTTCCCTGATCTCTTCTCATATCTTCAAAACCAATCAGATATAAGCCACGACCTGCATCTTTTAATAAAACAGTATGCTGTTTTAAGGATGCTTGTGGTTCAGGATTGAAAGATGGTTCAGAATAAACCATGTGCGATCCTTGTGTTAGGTTGCCATTATTCCAGCCATTAGCTGCTAATACCCAGCCAATACCGGTATTTTTACTAAAAATGCCCAGTTTAATTTTGTTTCCCGGAGTTAAACTGCCTCCTGAATTCGTCATTGAAACATTTGGGAAAATAACTTTGATAGAATCAATCTGACTTGGAGATGTTGGTGGATTATTTATGTCGTATGTGTAATATCCTAACAGGTTTTGCCAGCCGGCACCTTCGTGTACAAATGTAATCCATACTTCACAATTCTCGATTAAGCGAATATCTGTTTCATTGGAGGATGACAAGTACTCAGGATGATAAGTTGGTACTGGATATTGCTCTGGTAGTGATGCATTTACATTTTGTAAAAATTGCGCATCAAAGACATCACTTGTTGTTAAATAAGAAGGTAGTCCGTTTACATCATAATTTCCCATTAATCTGTATTTTGAATAAAGTGCAGAACCTGCTGTGTAATTTGCAGATGCTTTTGCTTTGGAAATGGCCCCCCCATAGTTGTAAGAAACCTGATTTCCTTGAACCGGAACTTTTACTTCGCTAGGATAACCGATGAATGTTGTCTTTAAAACCACTGCGTTTAATGCATCTGGAATGCGTACAGGTATCTGAAGTTTTCCTCCGTTAATTGTTGCTCCGGATGAAATAATTTTTCCTCCATTGGCTTCATAATCAGTGAGAACGTCAATGCGGATTCCATTCATTGCTGTTCCAGCAAAGTCTTTTGTGGTAACATTAAGCTGAATATCCTGAGTAGTTTTAAAATCAAAATTTGATGGAACGACCAAATCACTCATCGAAGTCGGGCTTGATGGATTCGGTTGCTCATCAATGGAGTCTTTCTGGCATGAGAAGAAGAACAATGTTCCTGCAATCATCATATAGGTTAATTTTTTCATGGTCATATTTTTTAGTGATTATCTTTTTTTTCTATTTCAAAAATTAAACCTTTTTGGCATATATCACATAGTCAATGTGTTATGTTTTGTAAGGTTTTGAAAAATGTCCCAATTATGAACTTTGCTTATTCTTTGGGACGATAAAAATGATGATTTGGTTTATAATAACGATGATCTGAGTATAAAATTAATACATTTAAAATGTAATACCTCAGATAAAGAGAAATTTTGTGTAAATAATCTTATAAAAAATGGCGAAATGGTAGTAAAAGCCATTCAAAAACTTTTTCCATACGAGGGCGTTCATTCCATTTATGATAATCAAATGGCTCACAACTCATGAGAGTATTGGAAATATGTTTTTTCATTAACCCGATAATTGTAGGATCATCTCCAATAAGTGTCAGTTCATATTGATAGCGGAAACTTCTGTAATCAAAGTTTGCAGAACCTATCGAAAAATGTTTATCATCGATCAACATTCCTTTTGCATGAAGATTATTTGTTACATAATAATGGATTTTTACCCCATTCTTACATAACAATCCCAGATAGCGACTGCGTAATAAATCAACAAGACGAACATCAGAATGTTTGGGCATAATTACATTTACATTTACCCCACGCTGTACAGCATCCATCATTTCTTTACGAAGTTTGAATCCGGGCAAGAAGTAAGGTGTTTCAATCCATACACTTTCTTTTGCCTTTTGAATCATTTTTTCGTAACGCTTTTTAATTTGTTGGCGATAAATGGAAGGAATATCCTGAATGATTTCAAATCCGCCAAATTTAATTTTTTTCTTAAATGCTAATCGTTTGAAATTGTATTGATTGAAAATTGCAAAACTGCTCAGGAATATTTTTTTGAACTGAATAGCGGCTGTTCGATGCTGAAGTCTGAGAACTAATTCGCGCCAGGCCAGAGAATAACTTGTATAATTTGATGAACCAACATACACGATGTCGTTGTCGATAACCAGTATCTTGCGATGGTTTCGGCGATGATTTTTAGTGAAAAAATCGATGAAGAATTTCAGTTTTTTGAAGTAGCGAAGTTCTGCTCCGTTTTTAATGGTGTCGGCAAAGAAAGTTGGAGAAGCGGATGTTCCCCATGAATCGACCAGTATTTTTACTTCAACGCCTTCTTTGGCTTTACGGGCAAGTGCATTTCTGAACTTTACGCCAACTGCATCGTTGTTAAAACGATAGAGTTCAAGATAAATGTATTTTTGGGCATTTTCGATATCGCGAAGTGCCTGGGCAAACATTAATAGATTGTCGTCAAAGAGTTCTGCTTCAAAATGAGTTGGCATAGATTTCAGAGCATTTATCGTTGTAAAAATACAAAATAGATGCTTATTTCAGTATCTCTGGTATCAATTTCCCAAAAATGAAATTAAAAATCATGGTGATCATTCTTCAGGCGATCTATCTCTCTGCGGTCGCGCTTGGTGGGTCGTCCCATTCCAAAATCTCTGCGTTCGAAATTAAGCTCTCGCATCATTTTCACACGGTCAATCTCTTCGGGAGGAGTAAGGTCAAGCGCGAAATCTCTGGCCAAAGGTGCTGAAACTCTGTTTTCGAGTAAGCCTAATACCTGATATGTTTTGGTAAGTGGAGGCATACTTACTGTAATAATTTCGCCAACTTTAACATCGCGGGAAGGTTTAATTGAATTGCTTTCAATTTTAACTTTTCCTGCTTTGCATGCCTCTGCAGCCTGATTACGTGTTTTATAAATTCTTACAGCCCAGAGCCATTTATCTATTCTTACTTCCTGTACTTCTTTAGGCATACTCAAACAATAGATTTACTTTTCGCGGAAGTAGATTTTCATTGGAGCTCCACAAAAGTCGTAACGTTTGCGTAAGGTGTTTTCAATAAAGCGTTTGTAGGGCTCTTTTACATATTGGGGAAGGTTACAAAAAAATACAAACGAAGGATAGTGTGTGGCTAATTGAGTGATATATTTCACCTTTACCAGTTTACCTTTGTAAATTGGTGGTGGATTATCTTTTACAAATGGAAGCAGTTGGTTATTGAGTTCGGAAGTGGAAATTCTGCGGCTTCTGTTTTCATACACGCGTTTTACCTCTTCTAATACTTTAAAAATACGTTGCTTATTTAATACAGATGTAAACACAATTGGAACATCTTTGAAAGGTGCAATACGTTCACGAATCAGTTCTTCAAACTTTAGAATGGTATTTGTCTCTTTTTCAACTAAATCCCATTTGTTTACAACAATAATCACCCCTTTATTATTGCGTTGAATCAAACTGAAGATGTTCAGGTCCTGTGATTCTAATCCCTGAGTTGCATCCATCATCAATACACAAACATCGCAGTTTTCGATGGAACGGATTGAACGCATGGTAGAATAAAATTCAATGTCTTCGCTTACTTTCCCTTTCTTACGCAATCCGGCAGTATCAACCAACATAAAGTCGAAATTAAACAGATTATAGCGAGTATAAATGGAGTCGCGGGTGGTTCCGGCAACAGAAGTGACAATATTTCGTTCCTGACCAATTAAAGCATTGATCATCGATGATTTTCCAACATTAGGTTTTCCTACAAATGAGATTCTTGGGAGTTCTGTTTCTTCTTCGGAAGGTATGTTTTCGAATTCAGCTACAATCTTATCGAGTAAATCACCTGTTCCACTGCCACTTATCGATGACAGGCAGAAAATCTCGTCGCCAAGTCCCAGACTGTAAAATTCTGCAATCTCATTATGGAGTAAGGATGTATCTGTTTTGTTGGCAGCCAAAAAAACCTTTTTCGGACATTTACGAAGCATCTCTGCAACATCTTCATCCATTGGAGTAAGGCCTTCCCGAACATCAACCATAAATAATAACACATCCGCTTCTTCAATAGCCAGTTGTACTTGTTTGCGAATTTCTTCTTCAAAAACATCATCGCCACCAACAACGTAACCACCAGTATCGATAACTGAAAATTCGATACCATTCCAGTCGGATTTCCCGTAATGACGGTCGCGGGTAACTCCACTAGTCGGATCCACAATCGCTTCACGTTCACCTACTAAACGGTTAAATAAGGTTGATTTGCCCACATTGGGTCTCCCTACAATTGCCAGAATATTTGCCATTTAAGCCTCTCTCTATTTAAAATCAGAAAATTGAGTGCAAAGGTAAGCATTCTCAGTGAATTAATTCGTGACAGATATTTGCAGAAGTAGCTTAAAATATAGCTAACGGCAGTCTGTCTAAAAATCTCAAATTTACAAAAATAACATTGGACACCTGATAGGATTAAATTGTAAACATTCAATTCTCAGAAGGGTATTATTTAGTTTTAAGACAGTCTGACGGTTCGCAGTTACTTTAGTCAAGGATTTACTTGCTTATTCTGTCGGGCAGCAAAGCTAATTGTTGATTTGTTGTTTCATTTACACCTTTTTGTTATAATCTTGCAAGCAGTAAATGCCAAACTGACGAATCGTTTTTATTCCACTTGTTTAGGGGGAAAACATTGTACTGAACAGGCAATAGATTCAAAAGCCCGGAAGTTTTTACACTTCCGGGCTTTAAATCTATTGCTTTGTGCGATCTATATTTTAGACAAAACTACTGGAGAATATATTGAAAAACATATCCTGCAGTTATGTACTGAGTAGTGTGGCCAGGATTCAGCACTACATTATACGTTTGCCCTTCCTTAAGGGTTCCTGCAGGGAATGCAATCTGAACTAATCCAGAACTTGAGTCTGGTGTTATAGTCTGAGTGGCAATTCTATTTCCTTTACCCAAATTATTCCCTTCGTAAAGAATAATCCAGGTTATTGTCTGCCGTCCAGAAACATTCGCTGGCATATTGAAAACAGTATTGATAGAATTCAAATTCTTTGCAATTACAAATAAAGAACTGCTTCCTGCCTGCACGTTTTGACCATTTAAAATGGATTGAGTTGCTGCAATAACCAGATTATCATCTGATGTTATCGCTACCGTATATGCACCTTTCAGTAGGTTAAGTGCAGGAGTATTTACGTCAACAGTACCGCTATAGCTATTCAATTGTTGCGAAAATATTGGGGCTTTGTTTATGTCTATTATAAGTCCGCTCCAGATTTTAACAAACACACTCGTGCCATCTTGAGGTTTTTGATAAGTAATACTCATTGATGTAGCTGATTTAAGGGTAAGATCTGTTATTTCTCCTACATTTGCTACGTCATTTGCAGTTCCAAAGTAATTTTGAAAACCATGATGACTCTTATCAACAAGAGCCTTAACACCTGTATTGCTCATAATAATTTATTTTGTATTACCTACTCATTTGGCTTTTCGGTTTTCGCCCCTGCAGGTTAAGCCCGTGCAGGACAGGTTCGTTTATTATAGTGGGCTCTGCTCCACTTTTTCTTTAATTTTTTCGGTTTGTTATAATCCTCTTAACTTTATCATTTCCGATTATACATTCCCAAATTTGAATTTGATAGAATATGTTCGACTGAGGTTTTAACTCGGCTGAACACATACAATTTAATTTTGAGAAATTATGGGGTTTCCGCCTGTAAGTGTATAGCTACCCATGTGTAATGACAACTCTTCAGAGTTAATTGCTTTTTCAACTGCGTCCAAATGACTTAAAGCTTGTACATACATCTTATGGCCTTTGTTTAATATCCATTTCATACTTATTTCAACTGCTGCATTTGCCGGAAGCATATTGCCTTGCATGTCGGACATTGTTACAATCAAATCTCCTCTATAATTTGGCGGAACAATAATTTGATGTTCAATCTGTTGCGAAGAACTGGTGATTTCTATTAATCCGCTATCGAAAGAACATTTAGGGTCTGAGCTTTTCAATCCGATTTTAGAACCCACAGGAACATTACGGCAGTTAGCAACAAAAGAAAAAACTTCAGGGCTGCCATCCTGGTTATAAAATGCCAAATTAGAAACAACACTTAATTGTGCACTATAATTATGCCATGCCGAAGAACCGTTCCATGTTGCATATTTCATGCTATTCCAGTTTCCTACCGGAATATTTTTTGGATTGTTTTTTGTGAAAAACTCAGTACTTATGGTTGACAATATACAAACATGTCCTGATGAACTGGGTTCAAAACTAAAAGCTTCCGAAACGCCTTTTTTACCTAATGGCATTGGCCCCGTTTTACCACTACTGAGGTAAACTACTCCTTCATCGTTTCCTCCATTATACGTTTTTATTTGTGTACTTGCGCTGGGTGGTTGATTAAATCCAGCATATGAGTAAAACATCTGAACTTTCGGGTTTGCTATTTCATTCAGAAACTGAACATTTTGACATCTTGTATAAACATAATTTTTACCAACCACAGGATCTTTCCAGTAACTTTTAATCCAATTGCTATCATCAAGAAGTTCGCTTGGTTCTAATGGAATATTACCGTTGCAAACAACATCAATACTATTCCAATAAGTAGTCCCTGAATATGGTATGCTACCTTTGTCTGATGCATCTTTACGGCAATATATCCCTCTCCATTGTGCTATAGCGGCACAGGCACATTTGTCGGCAACATCTTTGCTTAGTAATAATGCTGTTTGCATATTAACAGATAAAATGGATGCATCCATAAAAAGAATATTCCAATATGTGTCAGCGTAAACACCGCTGAATACTATTGCAATGTCCTGATAGGAAAGCGACGGAATCATCTTACTATAAATAGCTTTCATAGCATACATATCACTCTTGCCATTATAGAAAAACTCAACAGCCGCATCCCACATTTCCTGAATGTTTCTGATTTGACCAGAACTGCTTACTTCACTTGAAGTTTTTGCTTTTGCTTTCTCTTTTACGTCCATAACTTTATAGTATTTAATTCCCTACTCATAAGGCTTTTCGGTTTTCGCCCCCGCAGATTAAACCTGTGCAGGACAGGTTCGTTTATGTTTATAGTGGGTTCTGAAATCCACTTTTCTTTATGTAGAAGTTTCAATAATGTTGAATAACCAAAAGTAATGGAGAAATAATAGTTTGTTTTAGAGTAGAAGTTGGTATTTTTTATTTTCCGTATTTATACGGAATAGATTTGTACTTATAAATAAAATAGCAATTTTTAATTAGGTTATAAAATAAAATTATATTTAAATATATAAAGTTATTTTTTATAACCTCTAATTATAGTATTTGAAATCAGGAGTGTATATTTCGTTACACATTGCGTAAACAACAAGTCCGATAGTATTTTTTGTTCCTATTTTTTCCAGTATTCTTTGCCTATGGCTTTCAACAGTTCGCTTACTCAAGAAAAGTTTGTCTGCAATTTCCTGATTGGTATGCTCGGAGCAGATAAGTTGCAGAACTTCAATTTCTCTTTGAGTTAAATCACTTCTTGAATAATAATATATATTTTGCGATTTATTTTTTATAAATGACGTTAACATTTCATGGTCTTTTGGAGTAAAAAATACTCCTGAAATATAGACTTTTTCTATGGCTTCAAAAAGAAGGTCCTGATTAGCGTTTTTGGAAAGGAACGCAGAGATTCCCAGTTTGATCATGTGTCCGAACAATGCAGTCCTGTAGTGAGATGAAAGAATAATAATTTTTAAATCGGGATAATTTTTTTTTAATATTTCAACCAATTCAAATCCGTTCATTGGTTCCATTTGTATATCAATGAGAGCTATTTCAGGAAAATTATCAGTTGATATTTTGGTTAAACTTTCTAAAAACTCATTCCCTCCTTTTGATCTTAAAACAATTTTGATATCATTGTTATTAGCAAACAACAATGAAAGCCCTTCTATAAACAGGCATTCATCATCAACTAAAGCTATTTTGATTTTATTTTTCATATTCTTGGAATTACAAGTAAAAGTTGACAACCTTTATTAATTTCACTTTTCCATTTATAAGCAGCATTCATCGAGTTTAATCTGGATTCAATATTTCTAAACCCCATTCCTCTTTTTATAGAATCTATATCAAATCCTTTTCCATTATCCGATAGCAAAATGCTAAGCGATTTTACTGAGTCTCTGATATGAATTTGCATTTTGTTTGCTCCTGAATGTTTTAGCACATTGCTAAGGAATTCTTGAATTATTCTGTAAAGCTGCACCTCTATTGAAATTTCAGCAGGTTTATATTTTTGGATGAGAATAAACTGAATTGCCAACGATGATTCTACGTTCGATATAAGTTCATTGATTGTGAGGATTAAACCAAAACGCTCAAGGTTAAAAGGATATAAAGAATGAGAAATATTTCTCGTTGTTTCAATTATATCAGGAATCAATTTTACGATAATTTCCTTTGAACGTTCGTTATTCCATGTATCAGGATTATTCATCCATACAGAAAGTATATTTAGCTTATTTCCTATATCATCGTGTAATAAAGTAGCAATATGTTTTCGCTCGCTCTCCTGAGTTTTAATGCTTTGCTCTAGTATATTTTTCTGATGTTGTATTTCGAGTTGATGCTGTCGATTTTTTTCTCTTATTATTGTTTGTAAAAAAAACAGTATAACAAATACGATTATAATTATTATAGTCGTTATGGCGAAAATTGTATTTAATGTTATCATTTTTAATTATAAAAATATATAAAATATAGAATTAATAAATATTACTATTTATAATCCTCATACGTAGGTAAGTTCATCTGCGATTCCACGTGGCAGATTTCAAAACTATGCTTAAGGATATAAGAATAAATTTGTTTTATGATTTCTGCCTGTTCGAACTTTGAGGTTTAATAATAACTTTGTTTGAGCAGTATTATATTGATTTTCATCCTCCTACTTCAAGCTCAATTATCTTTGTCAGTTGCAGATCATTATAAAGGGCTGCAATCACTATTTTTTCATGGTGAAGGTTTTTGTGAACCGAATGTTTTTAATCCGGATTAATACAGCTCCGCCCCGTCAGTCACATCTGAATACAAAATAAACATTAAATAAATAATTGTACGTAAATAAAATGAGCTTATAATCTATTTAGAATATTTATGATTGTACAAATATATAAAATTAACCATCAATTTCCAATTCAATAATAATTTATTATACGATTTTCAATATAAGTATTTGATTTATAAAATATTATATAGTGTAAGACCTGATAAAGAAATTTTTTATGACATAGTGCTAATATTGATTGGAGAGATTGAATACCGTATGCGTAAACAAAGCAGAAAGATCTGGAGTCTTCTGTATTATACACTTCCATCTCTGGCTTGTTGAGCAATCGTTCAGGATGAACAAATTCGATTTGCAGGCCAGATCAATTTACCATCAGAAAGAAAATGCAATACCTTACATGTACTTGTTCGCTTTGTGGCATTGATTATTGGAAAGTATCTGGAATTATCCACAAAATTATCGCTCAGGGGAATCAGGTTTTTGGTGTGGAATATAATAGGGATCCACATACAAGACCGACCAACAAAGGAAATTTTTGTATTCCGTTCTCCAATCAGACAGATAATAAAAAGTTCAACGGCTTCCCTAATATCAAAATGGGAATTGCTACTGCACGAAACTTCGGAAGCTGGGAAATGTCTTCACTTACACCGATGGTTTGTACTTTTCTAAAAACATTATTGTTTTTATCTATAACTACAACACTCGTTGTTCCTGGATAATTTCTCTTTTTATATATAAATATGCATGAAAATTATAAATAAATTATTGTTAGTGTTTTATGTAAATTTGTTTTATAAATGTTGAAATATGGAATTTATCAAGCAGGGTTGAAAGCCTCTCATAACAAGCTTGTTCAGGTTATCAACACCTATAACAACTTAATGACTAAAGTAATGCGTAATGGAGTTAACAAGTGAATAATATTGGATATTCTCTTCCTACGTGATATCGGGTTGCGTAGTCAGATTGCTGAAACCGAGGATGCAATTCAAGGGAGTATGAACTTCGTGCGAAATATTATTCATGAATGCCTTTTTAAGGAGGTTTTCCTCTAGGGTTTCTTTAAGCACTTCCAATTCGTGTCTCAGTTCATGTGCCTGTTGTCTAATCTGTTCTTCGAGTCATTCTTTTTTCATGCAAACATGATTTTCTGATTGTTTTTACCTAATCATCGATGTACCTTGAGCAGTTAATTCTGATTTATCAACAGGTTTTGACAGGAATACTTCAATACCCATTTTCAGCGCTTTTGTGTGGGTTTTGCTATCGGTTTGGGCTGCAGTGATCATGATTACCGGAATCAGCTTCAAATCATTGTCCTCTTTTAGTCTTCGGCAGATTTCTATACCATCCATGATCAGCATTACAAGATCGAGCAGGATTGCATTGGGACTTTCAATAGGAGCCTTCCAAATGTTCTCCTTGTCCGAGAGAGTGTGCAGCAATAATCAGGGTGTCGAGAAATGAGTTGGAGAATAGTGCAGACAGAACTAAAATATTTTTATCTTCACTATTATACTTGTTTCTTACATTAAATCACCCAATGGGCCAAGATTAATATTTAAATCGCGGTCTGTGAGGTTAAAATGCTTTTTCAACTCTTCCATTTTCAGATCAAGCTTCATGAGTGTTTCGCCTAGGCGTTCAATCTCATCATCTGTTAATGATCCTCCATCTACTCTTCGCATAGCCTGCTTTTCGACCAGTTTTCGAATGAGTTCAACCAGAGTGAGCACCAATTTTGCCAGCCCTGAATCTGCATTGTCAGGCGTGAGTTTGAGTCTGGATTCTTCTACATTGGATGTAAGTTTCCCGATCTCTTCCGAAATCCCATCAAATGATCCAGTATTAAAAAGTATCTTATTTTCATTCATGTTTAGAGTATTACATTATATCATATAAAATCGATGTTATCAGTACGCTGTTACTTTATTGTGAAATTCGTAAAATTGTATGGAGGCCATGGCCCGGTCATAATAAAGTTTAGTGTAGGATATTTGGCTTGCAGTTCACCGACTGCATGAATCAACTCATCTTTCAGCGCCTTATCAAGTAAGAAAACCCCATCAACTATTGTAGTAGGCGTTACCATTTTTTTTATTTTACTGATTGCCTTCAGTTGGTCAAGTTGTTCTGCAATTTCTCCAATGACTGAATCAACATAGGTTACCAGTAATACCTCCTGCCTGTGCTCTTTAAGTTTTTGATTTACCCAATCTCTGAATATTGAGTTTTTGATTTCTATGTCAGGTTTGGTGGGTGTTTTGCCATCAGCCTCTGATTTAACCCTGAGTTCTGTCATTAATTTTCCAGAATCACAAAAAACCTTGAGCCCGAATTCATGTTTATTTTCTACTTTTAGAATGTTTTGCTGAATATCTGGATAGTTTTTTTCCAACATGTGAATGATCGCTTCGTTGGATTCCATTAAGGATCCAAATCGCATGGGAAGCAATGTAAATTGTTGTGACAGGGTTTCAATCACTCCGGCATATTCAATGACGGTCGATTTACCGATAATTAGGCTGGCCCTGCTCATATCACTCACAACGACGGTAATTTCATCGAAGGATAATTGATACAGGCCAGCGCCTGTAATGCCCTTTATATTAACCAAAAGGTCATTTAACTTCTCCTTATTGCTTTTTACGGATAAAATGGAATAGATCATCTTTTCCATGCTAACTCAACTAAAAAGGTTGGTTCCTTGTTCATAGTAAGTAATTATTTTAGTAGATAAAATAGGCCAGCATTACTGTTATCTCTGTTTTAGTGATTGATCTTTCAATCGCTCAGGTGTCATTACTGCTGCCGTAAAGGATCAATAAAGATTTTCTGAAGAGGTTATTAGGTGCATAGGTGGACGGCTGGCAGGGATTGTGATAGATAATTACCGTGTAATCCTTGTCGGGACATATGGAAGTAGGATATTCCCAGATAATCCCGTTGTGCCCGTAAAATGATGCAAGTTTAGAAATTCCGATTCCATATGAATGAATTGGACTGGTGTCGTGGAAATCATAGTTAAGCCTGCGATACTGAAGCGAATCTGACGGAAATTTTCCTTTAACGATCCGTTCTGTATATGCTTGTAATTCGTGCGGGGTAGTATACACCGATTCTGCCGCCCAGCAGTTGGAAAGATTGAATGATTCGGTAAAATCGCTCGTGAGATCAAGCCTGCCTAAGTTACAGCCTCTTCTGTGAATTCCGGATAATTTGGTTCTGTTTCTTAAAAACCCACTGTTGGTCAGCGGCTGGAGTTTGATGATGTGGCTTCCGATCTCCGACTCCAGAAAATTGTCCATAACCTTTTCTATGGTCATCCCGATGGTGATCGTATTCACGTTTGAGTAACGGTATTTGGCATCGGGTCTGAATTCCAAGGGATGAGAAAAAGATATGTCGGCGAATTCCTTGGGTGCCCATATTCTGAAAGGAGTTGTCTTCATCGAGTTTTGCCAGTGATCGTCGTTAAAATAATTATTGATACCATTGGTCATATTGCTTAACATAAGCACTGTTATGCTATCGGATGCCGGGTATTCCAGGTAATATTCTGAAAATTTGTCATTGAGAGAAATATTTCCTTCATCTACCAACTGAAAAAGTGCTGTCAAGGTGAATGTTTTGGTACAGCTTGTGATTCTGAAGGTATGACTGATATCCATGAGAGCCTTGGCTTTTTGGTTGCTGATACCGGCGACATGAAGCCAATCAATACCCCGCTTGTGATCGACCACAAAGGTTGCCAAACTGGGAACGAGGACGTTTTTGATGACTGAATCGGCAGCAAGCTTCATTTGATCAATTAGTGTCTGGTTAGGGTCGGCAGAAGGTTCCTTCTTGCAGGAGATAACGGATAATACCACGATCAGAATGATGGGGAGAATCGTTAAATGGTTCTTTTTCATGTTTAGTTATGTTGGACTACTTTTCTGCTATTGATTTCCCGGATTTTAACTGCTCCATGGTCTCTACTGAACTTAACATTAATTTTACACCCACATATACTAGGTCAATATCGGCTACTGTAATTACAATGTCTCCGGTGAGGATAACACCCTTATTCAGTACCCTGTCCAATAATTCCAGGATGGTTATGTCTTTAGAGCGGTCGATTACATTGTCGTACATTACTGTTTTTCTTTAATAGAGATGAAACTAAATGGTGGCCAGGGTCCTGTTGCCTCGATAATGAAATCGGAATGTTCATTCTTTTTTTTAAGGGTGTCTGTAA
>Ga0209016_1001904_pt1 | contig 15165 bp, 8 predicted proteins | sample EPASupsiteSAE305_FD_187265 | JGI IMG/M metagenome (GOLD analysis project Ga0209016, IMG submission 187265) | Bioremediated contaminated groundwater microbial communities from EPA Superfund site, New Mexico - SAE3-05 (SPAdes) (version 2) | ecosystem: Environmental > Aquatic > Deep subsurface >...
GCGGCAGGCCGCCATCAGGAGGGTGCAGCATGGCCTTCGCTGATCAACCGGTCTATACCGTTGCATGGCTGGTGGACCGCACCAGCACGGTCTACTCGTTACCGTTGTTCTACGAGCGCCTGAACGAGGCGATCAACCACCCCCGCACCTCCATCGACGACATCGCCCGGATCATCACCGAAGACCAGGGCCTGACCGCCCGCCTGCTGCGGCTGGCCAACAGCCCGCTGTTCGGCTGGTTCGGCAAGGTGGATTCGATCAACAAGGCGGTCACCATCATCGGTACCCAGCAGCTGCGCGACCTGGCACTGGCCGCCTCGGTGATGGGGGTCTTCACCGGTATCCCGCCGGAGTTGATGAACATGACCTCCTTCTGGCGCCACAGCGTAGCCTGCGGCATCATCGCCCGCACCCTGGCCACCTGGCGTCGCGAGACCAACGTCGAGCGATTCTTTGTAGCCGGCATCCTGCACGATGTGGGCCAGTTGATGATGGCCACCACCATCCCGGCGGTGGTGATGGAGCTGATGCACGAGAGCCGCAGCAGCAGACTGCCCTATCATCTGACCGAGACCGAGCGGCTGGGCTTCGATCACGCCGCTGCCGGCGGTGCGCTGCTGCAATCCTGGAAGATCCCGGCCAACATCGCCGAACCGGTTGAACATCACCACCACCCGTCACGGGCCGGACAGTTCCCCCTGGAGGCGGCCACCATCCATCTGTCCGACCTGATCTGCCAGGCAATGGACTACGGACAGACCGGCGAATGGTGCGTGCCCCCCCTGGATGTCGCCGCCTGGGATCGGCTGGGGATGTCGCCCCACCAGCTGGGCACCATCATCAAGCAGGCAGAGCCGCAGCTGGAAGAGACCTTCAGCATCCTGACGGAGGGCGTATGAGTCAGCACGACGACCAGGCCGCCCCCTACTTCCAGCAGGAACGGATCAGCTACCTGGAAGAATCCAACCGCCGCTATGTGGCGATCCTTGAGATGCTGGCCTCCAGCGGTGATTTTCAGGCCGATCTGGCCCGGGCCAGCGATCAGACTGCCATCTACCGCGCCACCCTGGCCCAGATCCGCCGCCTGATCCCCTTCTCCACCCTGGGCTTTCTGATCAGCCAGGACGATGGCAGCTTTGAGCTGACCATCGCCGAACCGGCCGCTTCCCTGCAGCTGCTACAGACCGAGGCCGACCAGCAGATCATGTCCGGCTCCTTTGCCTGGGCCCTGAACCGCAACCAGGCGGTGCTGGCACCGGCGGCCAACGATCAGACCGCGTTGCTGCAGGTGGTCTCCACCCAGTCCCGCATCCTGGGGATGCTGATCGGCCTGCTGCCGGGCCAGGGGATAACCATCGAGGCGCCGGCCTTGAACGCCCTCTCAATCGTGCTGTACACCTGCGCCTATGCCCTGGAAAGTGTGACCCTGCGCGGCATGCTGCGGGAGCAGATGGATACCCTGGAACAACGGGTCGAAGAGCGGACCTGCGAACTGGAACAGGCCCGCCAGCATGCGGTGGCAGCCAGCCAAGCCAAGAGCGCCTTCCTGGCCAACATGAGCCACGAGATCCGCACCCCGATGAACGGCATCATGGGCATGACCGAGCTGCTGCTCGAAGAGCAATTCACACCCGAGCAGGCCCGCAAGCACCTGCTGGCGATCCGCGACTCAACCGACAACCTGATGATCATCATCAACGACATCCTGGACCTGTCCAAGATCGAGTCCGGCAAGATGTCGCTCCTGTCACAACCGTTCCTGCTCCGTCGCGGGCTTGCCGATGGCCTGCATTCCTTGCAGCTCAGGGCCGAGCAGAAGGGGCTGCGGCTGGCGCTGGAGGTCAGCCCCGAGCTGCCGGACCGGCTGGAGGGCGATCTGCCCAAACTGCACCAGCTGCTGACCAATCTGGTGGGTAACGCCATCAAGTTCAGCGACCACGGCACAATCACTGTCTCGGTCACGGCCGGCCAGCCTGAGACGGAGGCCATTGTGCTGCGCTTCTGCGTGGCCGACCAGGGGATCGGCATCCCGCTGGAAGCGCAACAGCGGATCTTCGACAGCTTTGAACAGGCCGACGTCACCACCACCAAACGCTACGGCGGCACCGGCCTGGGACTGGCCATCTGCCAACGACTGGCCGAATTGATGCAGGGCATGATCTGGCTGGAGAGCCAGCCGGGGGTCGGCAGCCGCTTTTACTTCACTGTACGGCTCAAGCTCGCCGCTGCCGATGCCGTCTTTGAGGTTGAACATCCGTCCCCGACGGTCGCCACCGACCAGCCCCAGCCTGCCGGCCTGTCGGTGCTTTTGGCCGACGATGTGGAGGCCAACCGCGAGCTGGCCAAGGCGGTGCTGCAACGCAACGACCACCGGATCACCGAGGCTGCCAACGGTCGCGAGGCGCTGGAGGCCTATGCCGCTGGCAGCTTCGACATCGTGCTGATGGATGTGCAGATGCCGGAGATGGACGGCCTGCAGGCCGCAACGGCCATCCGGCAGCTGGAGCAGGCCACCGGCCGCTCCCACACCCCGATCATTGCCCTGACCGCCTACGCCGCCAAAGAAGACCAGCTGAAGTGCCTGGCAGCCGGCATGGACGATTACCTGGCCAAGCCGGTCAAGCCGGCCTGCCTGCTGACCATGCTTATGCGTCACTGTTCAGCCGGGTCGGCGTTACCGCTGCCGCCGACGAAACCCAAACAGTCCGCTGCCGAAGGCGAGGAACTGCAGCCGGTCTATGCCCGGGACGAGCTGCTGGAGCGCCTGGGCGGTGCAGAAGAGCTGATCCCCCGCTTTGTTGGTCTGTTCCGCAGCGGCGTACAAAAAAATCTGGAACAACTGGAACAGGCCATCGCCGACCACGACAGCGATGCCGTGCGGGTGCAGGCTCACACCATTAAAGGTTCCTGCGCCAACATCGGCGCCCTCAGGATGCACGAGACCGCCGCCGTGCTGGAAACCGCCGCCAAGACCGGCGACATCAGCGACGCTGCCGCAGGTCTGGCAAAATTGCGGCGACAGTATGATGACTTTAACCACCAGGCCGATCAGGCAGCCCTATGAAGGGAGGAATGGAGATGCTCGATCATTCCGGACAGACGTCGTTACCGCCCGTCAGGGGCAGCCTCCTGCTAGCCGCCTGCTGTCTCGGGCTGATGCTGGTGGCTCAGGCCCAGGCCGCCGACGATCAGCTGGCCCAGGCCACGGACCTGTTCAGCAGCTCACTGGACGACCTGCTGAGCGTCCCGGTCTCCGGCGCCTCTAAATTCGAACAACCGATCAGCGAGGCCCCGTCCTCGGTCTCGGTGGTGACTGCCGAGACCATCAAGCTGTTCGGCTACCGCACCCTGGCCGACCTGCTGCGGGCCCAGCGCGGTTTTTTCGTCACCAATGACCGTAATTACAGCTACGTCGGCGTGCGCGGCTTCGGCCGCTCCGGCGATTACAACTCACGCCTGCTGGTTCTTGTGGATGGTCACCGGATCAATGAAAGCAGCTATGACTCGACCCTTGTGGGTGAAGATTTCATCATCGACCTCGACCTGGTGGAACGGGTGGAGATCATCCGCGGTCCGTCCTCATCACTGTACGGCAACAGCGCTTTTTTTGGTGTGATCAACGTGATCACCCGCCATGGCACCGGCCTGCGAGGCATGGAACTGGCCGGTTCGGACGGCGGCTTCGAGAGCTACAAGGGCCGCATCAGCTACGGCACACGGCTTGCTAACGATCTGGCCCTGTCCGTCTCCGGCAGCTACTCCGACAGCGCCGGCGATCGCCGGCTGTACTACCCCGCCTTTGACGACCCGGCCACCAACAACGGGGTGGCCCGCAACCTGGATGGCGAGCGCAGCGACAGCCTGTTTGCCACCGCCTCCTGGCGCGACCTGACCCTGCAGGCAGCCTATGCCAACCGGCGCAAGGATATTCCTACCGGTTCTTACGGGGTCGACTTCAATGCCCGGCCCGACTTCACCAACGACCGCTACGCCTATGCTAACCTGAAGTACGAGCATGCCTTCCCTGCTGATCTCTGGCTGCAGGGGCGGCTCTACTACGACCACTACGATTACTACGGCGAGGGCATCTACAGCGGTGTGCTGAACCGTGATGAATCCACCAGCAATCGTATCGGCACGGAACTGCAGGTTTCAAAGCTTTTGGCCGACAGCCATCTGCTGATCGCCGGCGCCGGGCTTTCCTACAGCTCAACCAGCTTCAGCAACTACGACCAGGACCCCTTTAGCAGCTATCTTGACGTGCGCAACAATGCCGTCACCTGGTCCGCCTTCCTGCAGGACGAGTACACCATCCTGCCGGAACTGATCCTGAACGCCGGCCTGCGCTTCGACCACTACGAGCTGTTCGGCGGCGAGGCCAGCCCGCGGCTGGCGCTGGTCTATTCGCCGCTGGCCCAATCTACCATCAAACTGATTTATGGTGAGGCCTTTCGCGCCCCCAACAACTATGAGCTGTACTACACGGCTGCCGGCCTGGGTCTCACGGCCAACCCCAACCTGAAGCCTGAAAAGATCAGGACCTACGAACTGGTCTACGAGCAGCGGCTACTGGAACACTACCGCTTGACCCTGTCGGGCTTCTATAACAAGATCAGCGACATGGTTCGCGTGGTGCCAGATCCAGGCGACCCAACCCTGGATACCTTCGACAACATCAGCTCCGCCTCGGTACAGGGCGCCGAGGCCGAACTGGAAGCCAAATGGCGCAACGGCTTCAGCGGTCGGATCAGCTACAGCTACCAGCATGCACAGGATGACCAGACCAACCAGCGGCTGGTTAACTCACCGTTACATAGCGCCAAGGCCAACCTGGTGCTGCCGCTCCTTGGTGAGCAGCTGATGTCAGGCATCGAGCTGCAATACCTGGGCAGCCGCACAACCCTGGCCGGCAACCGGGTTAGTGACCAGTTGATCACCAACCTGACCCTGTTCAGCCAGAAATGGATCAGGGGGCTGGAGTGCAGCCTGAGCCTGTACAACCTGTTTGACCGGCGCTACGACGATCCGGCCAGCAGCGACCATGCCATGGACACCATCCGTCAGGATGGCTTCGGCTGGCGCTTCAAGGCTGTCTACAACTTTTAAGGAGCGGCATGTCCCAGCGCCGACCGCATATCTGCAGCAGGGATTTCTGGCTGAAGCTTGCGCTGCTGCTGTTCGTGCTGGCTTGTCCCGGTTACGGCAATGCACAAACCGTCACCGAATACGAGGTAAAGTCGGCCTTCCTCTACAACGCCCCCAAGTTCGTCGACTGGCCGGCGGAGGCGCTGTCGTCACATTCCTTCACCATCGGTGTGCTGGGTGACGACCCGTTCGGGTCGCTGCTGGATCAGCTGGCAGGCAGGACCATCAAGGGTAAGAAGGTCGTGATCCGTCGCCTTACCTCGCTGGAGCGTGCATCCGAATGTCAGCTGCTGTTCATCGCCGCCTCGGAGCAACGCCGCCTGCAGGCCGTGCTTGGCAGGCTACGGGATCTGCCGCTGCTGACCGTTTCCGACATCGACGGCTTCGCCTTTGCCGGCGGGATGCTTGAACTGACCATGGACCGTAACCGACTGACCTTTATCGCCAACAACCGCCAAGCCAAACGCCAGGGACTCAAAATCAGCTCGCAGATGCTGAAACTGGCCCGCGAAATAGTGGAGTAGCTGCATGCAGATGATCCGTAATCGCTTTCATACCGCCCCGATCCGCCGCAAGCTGATGATCCTGATGGTGGCCATCAGCTTTGCCGTGCTGTCGCTGGCCTCGCTCTCCTTCGTCATCAACGAGGCCCTGACCACCCGTGCCGAGGTGCAGCGCGAGTTGAGCGCTTATGCCGAGATCATCGCCAAAAACATGGCCACCCCGCTCTTATTCAACGACCGGATGGCAGCCACCGAAATCCTGGCCGGGCTGCACGAAAAACCGCAGATCATGGCCGCCTTTGTGTTGACCACCGATGAACGCGGCTATGCCAGCTTTGTGCGCAGCAACCTGCTGCAGGAACCAGCCCCCCGCGACCTGCTCCAGGAGGCCACCTTTCAGGGCATTGATTTTGATTTCGACATAGAGATCGCCCGGCCGATCATGGCCGATGACCAACGGATCGGCACCATCGTGATCCAGTCCGACATCAGTACCCTTACCGCACGCCTGCAACGACTGCTGATTATTGTGGCAGCGGTCCTGCTGGTGGCCGGCCTGGTGGCCTTCCTGCTGTCCAGCTACCTGCAGCAACTGATTTCCGCCCCGATCGTCAACCTGGCCGCCACCATGGAGCAGGTCAGCCGCGACCGCGACTATTCCCAACGGATGACAAATACCAGCGCCGACGAAATTGGCCGCCTGATCGACGGCTTCAACGACATGCTGGAGCAGGTGCAGCTGCGTGACAGCCAGCTGCAACGCTACGGTGAAGGATTGGAAGCGATGGTGCGGCAGCGGACCGAAGAGCTGTTGCAGACCAATCATGAACTGGAAACCACCATCGAAGAGCTGGTCGAGGCCCGTGAGCAGGCCATCGCCGCCAGCAAGGCCAAGAGCGCCTTCCTGGCCAACATGAGCCACGAGATCCGCACCCCGATGAACGGCATCATGGGCATGACCGAACTGCTGCTGGGCAACGGCTTCTCCCCTGATCAACAAAAAAAACACCTGCGGGCCATCCGTGACTCCACAGAAAACCTGATGGTGATCATCAACGACATCCTTGACTTTTCCAAGATCGAGGCTGGCCGGCTGGAGCTTTCGCCAATGCCGTTCCTGCTGCGGCAAAGCATGGCCGACGGCCTGCTGCCGATGGAGGTCAAGGCGCAGCAGAACGGGCTCAAGCTGGTGGTCTCCATCGACCCGCAGCTACCCGACCGGCTGGTGGGCGACCTGCTCAAGCTGCATCAAGTGCTGGGTAATCTGCTGGGTAACGCCATCAAGTTCAGTGAGCAGGGTGAGATCAGCCTGACGGTGGAGCAGGAGCGCCAGACTGAAAACGGCGTCGTGTTACGGTTCTGTGTGGCCGATCAGGGGATCGGCATCCCGCTGGAGGCCCAACAGCGGATCTTCGAGATCTTCGAGCAGGCCGACATCACCACCACTAAGCGCCACGGCGGCACCGGGCTGGGCCTGGCCATCTGCCGCAGCCTGGTGGAACTGATGGGTGGCACGATCTGGGTCGAGAGCAGCCCCGGTGCCGGCAGCCGCTTTTATTTTACCGTCCAGTTTGCACTGGCACCGGCCGACCTGGAGATCGATCACGAACCGGTCCCGGCCTGCTCACTGACCGACGGACACTATACCCTGCCCACGCTGTCGATCCTTTTGGCCGACGATGTTGAGGTCAACCGGGAACTGGTCAAGGCGGTGCTGTCGCAGCAGGAGCATCACTTTGTTGAGGCCTTGAACGGGCAGGAGGCGCTGCAGGCCTTTAGGCGAGAACGGTTTGATGTGGTGCTGATGGATGTGCAGATGCCGGTGATGGACGGCCTGCAGGCCACCATGGCGATCCGTGAGTTTGAGCGCAGCGAAGGACGTTCCCGCACGCCGATTATTGCCCTGACCGCCTATGCCGCCAAGGAAGACCAGGAACGCTGCCTGCAGGTCGGCATGGACGGCTACCTGTCAAAACCGGTCAAACCGGCTGCCATCGTGGCCGCGCTGCAGCGTTTCTGCGGCAGCGGCAGCTGCGCCGCTCCACCACCGGCGCCACCGGTTGCGCCGGTGGTGGAGAGCGAGACACCGCCGGTCTTCGACCGGTCAGGACTTCTGGAGCGTTTAGGTGGCGCTGAGGCCCTGCTCCCCAAATTCATGGGCATGTTCCACAACGGTATCGTGCACAGCCTGGAGGGGATTGAGCTGGCCATTGCCGCCAGCGACGCCGCTGGATTACGGGTAGCGGCCCACACGGTCAAAGGCTCCTGCGGCAATATCGGCGCCATGCAGATGCGTGAGACTGCAGCCGCCATCGAGGCAGCGGCCAAGACCGGCGACATCAGTGGGGCATCTGAAGGACTGGCGCTGCTCAGACGTCAATTGAAGGAATTCACGACAGCGGTGGGGGAGCTAGCGTAGTTTTAATTCAGCGTCTTCCAATTGCTTGATCCGGTCCCGCAACTCGGCTGCCTTTTCGAAATCCAACTCTTTAGCGGCTGCCAGCATCTCCTTGCGCAGCTTCTTGACCAGCTTTGGAATCTGCTTGAGGTCGCCACCGTACTCACCCAGCCCATCAGCCACCTGGGGCACGGCCGTGTAATCCTGTTCCTCGATCGACTCCAGGATCGTGCGCATCCCCTTCTTGACCGTCTCCGGCGTGATGCCATGCTCGGCGTTGTAGGCCAGTTGCTTGGCGCGACGGCGCTCGGTCTCGTCGATACAGCCCTGCATGGAGCGGGTCACGTTGTCAGCGTACATCAGCACCCGGCCCTCCACGTTGCGGGCCGCCCGGCCGCAGGTCTGGATCAGCGAGCGGGTGGAGCGCAGAAAGCCTTCCTTGTCGGCATCCAGGATCGCCACCAGCGAGACCTCCGGCAGGTCCAGCCCCTCCCGCAGCAGGTTGATCCCCACCAGCACGTCGAACTCCCCCAATCGCAATGAACGCAGGATCTGCATCCGCTCAATGGTATCGATGTCTGAGTGCAGGTAGCGCACCCGGATGCCCAGCTCTTGGTAGTAGTTGGTCAACTCTTCGGCCATCCGCTTGGTGAGCGTGGTCACCAGCACCCGCTCCCCCCGGGCCACGGTCAGCCGCACCTCATGCAGCAGGTCATCCACCTGTCCGGCGCCACCTTCGGCTGCCGTGACTGGACGGATCTCGATCGGCGGGTCCACCAGGCCGGTGGGGCGGATCACCTGCTCCACAAAGACGCCACCGGCCCGTTCCAGCTCATAATCGGCCGGGGTGGCCGAGACATGCACCACCTGCCTGATGCGCGACTCAAATTCCTGAAAATTCAGGGGCCGGTTGTCCAGGGCCGCCGGCAGGCGGAAGCCGTACTCCACCAAGGTCTCCTTGCGGCTGCGGTCGCCCCGGTACATGCCCCCCACCTGGGGGATGGTGATGTGGGACTCGTCGGTAAACAGCACGAAGTCGTCCGGAAAGTAGTCGATCAGGGTGTAGGGAGGCTCGCCCGGTTGGCGGCCATCCAGATAGCGGGAATAGTTTTCAATCCCCTGGCAGAAGCCCATCTCCTCCATCATCTCAATGTCGTAGTAGGTGCGTTGCTCGATCCGCTGTGCCTCCAGCAGCTTGCCCTGTGCTTTGAACAGCCTGATCCGCTCCTCCAGATCGAGCCTGATCTGCTCCACAGCCCGTTCCAGGTTCTCTTTGGTGGAGACGTAGTGGGAGGCCGGGAAGATGGCGCATTTGGATAACTTCTGCAGCACGACGCCCCGCAAGGGGTCGATCTGCGAGATGGCCTCCACCTCGTCGCCGAAGAACTCGATCCGCAACGCCCGCTCACTGTCGTAGGCCGGAAAGACCTCGATCACATCCCCCCGCACCCGGAAGGTGCCGCGGTGAAAATCGGTGTCGTTGCGCTCATACTGGATCTCCACCAGTTTTTTCAGCAGGGTGTCGCGACCGTAGTCGTCCCCTTGGTGGAAGAAGATATGCATGGCCTGATAGGCCTGCGGCGAACCGATGCCGTAGATGCAGGAGACCGAGGCCACGATGATCACGTCCCGCCGGGTCAAGAGCGACATGGTGGCCGAATGGCGCAGCTTGTCGATCTCGTCGTTGATGGCCGAATCCTTCTCGATGAAGGTATCGGTGTTGGGCAGGTAGGCCTCGGGCTGGTAGTAGTCGTAGTAGGAGACGAAGAACTCCACCGCGTTGTCCGGAAACAGTTCCTTGAACTCGCCGTACAGCTGGGCGGCCAGGGTCTTGTTGGGGGCCAGCACCAGGGCCGGCCGGCCGGTGCGGGCGATGACGTTGGCCACGGTAAAGGTCTTGCCGGAACCGGTCACCCCCAGCAGCACCTGGTGCTTATCGCCCCGCTGGATGCCGGCCACCAGTTCGTCGATGGCCTGGGGCTGGTCGCCGCGGGGGGTGTAACTTGTGGTGAGTGTAAATGCGTTGTCCATGATTTTATTAGGCTATCACAAAAAACTGATTGTCAGCAGCCCTGTTTTTCTTCATACTGCTCTGCAACCTAAGACGGGCCTGCGCCCGTCTTTTTCATTCTGAAGGAGTTTACCCATCATGCAGGAACGTATCCGTAATATCGCCATTATCGCTCACGTCGACCACGGCAAGACCACCCTGGTGGATGCCATGCTGAAGCATGCCGGCGTGTACCGCGAGCACGAAGCCATCACTGAGCGGGTGATGGATAGCAACGACCTTGAAAAAGAACGCGGCATCACCATTCTGGCCAAAAACCTCTCGATCCACCACGGCCAGTACAAGATCAACATCGTGGATACCCCCGGCCACGCCGACTTCGGCGGCGAGGTGGAGCGGGTCTTGAAGATGGTCGATTCGGTGCTGCTCTTGGTGGATGCCCTGGACGGTCCGATGCCCCAGACCCGCTTCGTGCTGAAAAAGTCCCTCGACCTGGGCCTCAAACCGATCGTGGTGATCAACAAGATCGACCGCCCCGGCTCCCGGCCGGACGAGGTGTTGAACATGGTCTTCGACCTGTTCTGCGAACTGGAGGCCAGCGACGAGCAGCTGGACTTCCCGGTGGTCTACACCAGCGCCAAGATGGGCTACGCCAAGCTGGATGTGAACGTCGAATCCAACAGCATGGAGCCGCTGTTCGCGGTGGTAGAGTCCAACGTCCGCCCCCCCAAGGGGGATGCCAACGCCCCCTTCCAGATGCTGATCGCCAACATCGACTACAATGAGTATATCGGCCGCATTGCCACCGGACGGATCTTCAACGGCAAGGTCAAGGCCGGCGAAACGGTGGCCATGATCAAGCAGGACGGCACTGTCAGCCGCAGCCGGATTACCAAACTGCTGGGCTACGAAGGCTTGAAGCAGGTGGAGATCCAGGAGGCCGGCACCGGCGATATCGTCACCGTGGCCGGCTTCGACGAGGTCAGCATCGGCGAGACCCTGGCCTCGGCCGAGAGTCCGGTGGCCGTACCCTATGTCTCCATCGACGAGCCGACCCTGGCCATGAACTTCATCGTCAACACCTCCCCCTTTGCCGGCCGTGAGGGGAAATGGGTCACCTCCCGCAACATCCGCGAGCGGTTGACCAAGGAACTGCGCACCAACGTCTCGCTGCGGGTGGAGGACACCGATTCACCGGACACCTTCAAGATCTCCGGCCGGGGCGAGCTGCACCTGTCGATCCTGATCGAGAACATGCGCCGCGAAGGGTTCGAGCTGGCGGTCTCCAAACCCGAGGTGATCATCCGCGAAAAAGACGGCGTCAAGATGGAGCCGATGGAGTACCTGGTGGTGGATGTGGCCTCTGAGTTCCAGGGTGCCATCATCGAGAAGATGGGCCCCCGCAAAGGCGAGATGGTGGCCATGCACCCGATGGGCGAGATGGTCAGGCTCGAGTTTGTGGTGCCGGCCCGGGGCCTGATCGGCCTGCGGGGCGAGGTGATGACCGACACCCGTGGCACCGCCGTGATGACCCACACCTTCCACGAGTACGCCCCCTACAAGGGCGACATCCCCGGCCGCAAGAATGGTGTGTTGATCGCCATGGAGCACGGCGAGACCACCGCCTATTCGCTGGATGCCCTGCAGCCGCGCGGCGTGTTGTTCATCGGCGCCGGCGTGGAGGTCTACGGCGGCATGATCATCGGCGAGCATGCCCGTGACAACGACCTGGAGGTTAACTCCTGCCGGGGCAAGAAGCTGACCAACGTGCGGGCCTCCGGTTCCGACGACGCCATCAAGCTGACCCCACCCCGCACCATGTCCCTGGAGCAGGCCCTGGAATTCATCGATGACGACGAACTGGTGGAGGTGACCCCCACCTCGATCCGCCTGCGCAAGAAGGAGCTGGACCCCAACCAGCGCAAGAAGAAGAACAAGTAACACAACCATTGGATTATTGAATAGTATCGCGGCACTGCCTCAACGGCGGTGCCGTTTTTTTATCTTGACCCGTAGCCGCGATCGGTTTATGAATGAACGGTCATTCATTGCGGAGGTGCACATGTCAAAAGAAGATAAACGGGAAGCGATCCTGCAGGCCACACTGGAGCTGGTGGCCGAGCATGGCTTCCACGACGCCCCCTGCTCGCTGATCGCCGAGCGGGCTGGTGTGGCGGCTGGCACCATCTACCGCTATTTTGAGAACAAAGATGTGCTGATTAACCAGCTGTACCTTGATCTTGAGACCCGGATCAACGCCGCCCTGCTGGAGGGTTACACCATTGAAAAGCCGTTCAGGGAGCGCTTCATCCACCTGGTCAGCAGTCTGCTGCGGTTTTTCATCAACAATCCCCGTGAATTCAAATATGTCGAGCAGTTTCACAATTCGCCCTACGGCGTGGCCTTCCGCCGCGACCGGCTGCTGGGGCAGCATGAGGACTGCGGCATCTACTGCGAACTGTTCAAGCAGGGGGGGACCCAACAGGTGATTAAGGACCTGCCGCTGCCGCTGCTGTTCGACCTGGCCTTTGGACCGATTGTCTCCGTGGCCCGCAATCACATCCTTGGTTTTATTCAACTTGATGCTACCCTTATTAAGCGAATAGCTGAAGCCTGCTGGGATTCCATGAAACGCTAACATCTGAATGTTCATTCATTTTGAGAGCTACTAACTAACAGACGAGGTATCACGATGCTCAAGCTCACAACCACCCGACTGCTGGCCGCCACGCTGCTGCTGACTGCCGGCCTGACCGCCGCCTGCGGGAAAAAACAGCCAGCCATGCCCCAGCAAGGCCCCCCCGAAGTAAGCGTGGTGACCATCCAGACCCAACGGGTGGCGCTGACCACCGAGCTTTCAGGCCGCACCACCCCCTATCTGATCGCTGAGGTGCGCCCGCAGGTGGGCGGCATCGTTAAAAAACGTCTGTTTACCGAGGGCAGCGACGTCAAGGCCGGCCAGGTGCTGTACCAGATCGACCCGTCCAGCTACGAGGCGACCCTGGCCAGCGCCAAGGCCAGCCAGGCCAGGGCAGAGGCCACCCTGACAACGGTACGGCTGAAGGCCGAGCGCTATCAGGAGCTGGTCAAGATCAAGGCGGTCAGCCAACAGGATAACGACGACGCCCAGGCCGGTCTCAAGCAGGCCGAGGCCGAACTGGCAGCGGCCAGGGCCGCTGTGCAAACGGCCAGCATCAACCTGGCCTACACCAAGGTCACCGCCCCGATCTCGGGCCGGATCGGCCGCTCGGCAGTCACCGACGGCGCCCTGGTCACGGCCAGCCAACCACTGGCCCTGGCCACCATCCAGCAGTTGAGCCCGATGTATGTGGACGTGACCCAATCCAGCGCCGAACTGCTGGCCCTGAAAAAAAACCTGGCCAGCGGCCACTTCAAAAAGGGCAATCAGCACCAGGCAACGGTAAAACTGCTGCTGGAAGACGGCAGCCCCTATCCCCAGACCGGCACACTCAAGTTTTCCGAGGTGACGGTAGATCAGAGCACCGGCTCGGTGACCCTGCGGGCCCTGTTCCCCAACCCGCAGCAGCTCTTGCTGCCCGGCATGTTCGTGCGGGCCGTCGTGCAGGAGGGCGTGAACGAGCAGGCCATTCTGGCGCCGCAACGGGGGGTGACCCGCACCCCGCAGGGCGCTGCCGTGGCGATGGTGGTGGGGGCCGAGGAGAAGGTTGAGCCGCGGCCGATCACGGTGGTACGCACCGTGGGCGACTCCTGGCTGGTGGCCGAAGGGCTCAAACCCGGCGACCGGGTGATCGTGGAAGGGATCCAGCGGGCCCGCCCCGGCACACCGGTCAAGGCGGTGCCGTTCGGCGCCGCCCCTGCAGCGGCCGGCCAGCAGCCGGCCAAGCCGCAGCAACCGGCCGCATCCCCGGCCCAACAGCCTGCAGCAACGCAACAAACCGCACCAGCTACCAAGTAAAGGAGCCGCTCCATGGCCAAGTTTTTCATAGAACGACCGATCTTTGCCTGGGTGATCGCCATCCTGGTGATGCTGGCCGGCCTTTTGGCGCTTAAAACCTTGCCGGTCTCCCAGTACCCGCCGATCGCGCCACCCCAGATTACCATCAATGCCATGTATCCGGGCGCCTCGGCCCAAACCGTGCAGGATACCGTCACCCAGGTGATCGAGCAAAAGCTGAACGGCATCGACAACCTGATCTACATGTCCTCCACCAGCGATTCCGCCGGTGCGGTGGCCATCAACCTGACCTTCAAGGCCGGCACCGATCCGAACATCGCCCAGGTGCAGGTGCAGAACAAGCTGCAGCTGGCCACCCCGCTGCTGCCCCAGATCGTGCAGAAGCAGGGGATTCAGGTAGTCAAATCCACCAAAAACTTTCTGATGATGGTCGGTCTGGTTTCGGAAGACGGAACCCTGGACCGTTACACCCTGACTGACTATCTGGTGGCCAATGTCCAAGACATCATCAGCCGGACCGAAGGGGTCGGCGAGGTGACGGTGTTCGGCTCCCAGAACGCGATGCGAATCTGGCTCAACCCCGACAAGCTGAATAGCTACAAGCTGACCAGCGACGACATCGTCGCAGCCATACAGGCCCAGAACGCCCAGGTTTCGGCCGGCCAGTTCGGCGGCACCCCTGCCAACATCGGCCAGCAACTGAACGCCACCATCACCGCCCGCACCCTGCTGCAGACACCCGAGCAGTTCGACGCCATCATCCTGCGCACCAATCCGGACGGCTCCACCGTCAAACTAAAGGATGTGGCCCGCAGCGAGATCGGCACCGAAAGCTACGACATAGAGGCCCGCTTCAAGGGCAAGCCGATCGGCGTCATGGCGCTGCGCCTGGCAGCCGGGGCCAACGCCCTGGACACCGCCGACCGGGTCAAGGCCAAGATGGCGGAGCTGGAAAGATATATGCCGGCTGGGGTCAAGGTGGTCTATCCTTACGATACCACTCCCTTTGTGAAGGTCTCGATCCAGGAGGTGGTGCGGACCCTGGTCGAGGCGGTGATCCTGGTCTTCTGTATCATGTTCCTGTTCATGCAGAACTTCCGCGCCACCCTGATCCCGACCATCGCCGTGCCGGTGGTGCTGTTGGGCACCATGGGCGTGTTGTCGGCAGCCG
>Ga0209016_1001910_pt1 | contig 15138 bp, 11 predicted proteins | sample EPASupsiteSAE305_FD_187265 | JGI IMG/M metagenome (GOLD analysis project Ga0209016, IMG submission 187265) | Bioremediated contaminated groundwater microbial communities from EPA Superfund site, New Mexico - SAE3-05 (SPAdes) (version 2) | ecosystem: Environmental > Aquatic > Deep subsurface >...
CAATATCCGCCCCGGCCGCGACCGCCGCCCGAACCGCGCCGTCAATTGAATTCGCGGCCATTCTATATGGGTCGGCTTCGCTTAAAGCCGGGTAAAGAGCCGAGGATAAAACTACGCCTTTTTTAGAATTTAAAACCGGCCGAGTAACCGTTGCTTCAGCATTAATTCTTCCGGCTCCCTGTAAAGGTTTTAAAACCGAGCCGGCCTGGACTTCGTGGTCATATTGCCGGGTAATAAATTCAAAACTGGAAATGTTTAATCGCGACAACAACTTTAAAATTTCTTTGGAATAATTTTTTTTATTTTGTTGGGGTGAACAGTGTTCATCCCCTACAGGTTCGGGTTTTTTCGTTGCCTGTTTTTTTATCGGCCGACCGTTATGAAGAAAATCCATGTCCAAATCAAGGACAATTTCTTTCCCGAATTTTACAGAGGCTTTTCCTGAGTCAGTAAATTTACCGATTACTTCGGCTTCCACTCCCCGATTTAAAAGAAGGGAGCGCAGGGCGGGCCAATTTTTTTCCGGCACCGAAAGCACCATCCTCTCCTGCGATTCGGAAATCCAGATTTGCCAGGGAGAGAGCCCCGGGTATTTAAGAGGCGCTCTTTCTAAATTTACAATACAACCGCCCGTTGCTTCGGCCATTTCGCCGACTGCCGAGGACAGCCCGCCGGCGCCGCAATCCGTTATGCTTGAATAAAGCCCTAAATCACGGGCTTCTTTAATTAGCGCGTCAGACATTTTTTTCTGGGTAATCGGATCGCCGATCTGGACGGCCGTGGCCGGACTGTTAGCTGAGAGCCCTTCGGAAGAAAATGTCGCGCCGTGAATGCCGTCCGCCCCGATCCGTCCGCCGACGGTAACTATCAGGTCGCCGGGTTTTGATTTTTTAATATGCGACGGCTGGCCTTTTATCTTACGCGGAATAATTCCGATTGTACCGGCAAAAACCAAAGGCTTGCCGCGGAAGCGGGGATCAAAATAAATAAATCCGAGATCGGTCGGGATGCCGGACTGGTTTCCCCCGGCGTTAATCCCGGCTACCACGCCTTCCATGATCCGCCGGGCGGAAAGCATTTTCTGTTTCTTTTCTTTATCGCGATATAAGTCTGTGCGATCATCCGGATCAGCCAGGCAGAATCCAAATACGTTAATCACTGGCTTGGCTCCGAGCCCGAAACCGAGGCAATCGCGATTCACGCCAACGATACCGGTAATACTCCCGCCGAACGGATCAAGAGCTGAAGGGGTATTATGGGTTTCCACCTTATGGGTAATAAGGTAATTTTCGTCAAAAGCGATAGCGCCCGAGTTATCGGTAAAAACCGAAACGCAAAAATCGCTCTTGCCTTTTTTCTTCCGAATCGCCTCGGTCGCGCCTTTGATATAAGTTTTGTAGATGCCGCGCTGGAGTTCATCAATCGGATCGGCGAATATCGTATGCTTGCAATGCTCGGACCAGGTCTGGGCGAGCGTTTCCAATTCCGCGTCAGTCGGTTTCCGACCCTGTTCGTCAAAATATTTTTTAATCGCTTTAAGGTAATCAAGGCTTAAAGATAAAGGCCCGCGCCTTGTGCCGTCTTTATTTTCTATGCCGAGCTTGCCGAGCGCCTCCAGTTCGCGATCGCTTAGCGCGAGGTTAACTTCGGTCACCTCGGTTTTTGCTTCCAATTTTACTTTAGGAATTACTAAATCCATGCCGCCGTCTTTTTTAAAATCAGCCGGTAATTTAATCGCCGCCCGTTCAATAAGCGGATTAAAAAGGCTTAGTTTAATTTTTTCCAACTCAGCGGATCCGGGCTTTTTTTCAAAGCTAACAAAAAACACCCGCGACGAATATACGTTTTCCGCGGGCGCGAATTTTATTTTCAGGCCGTCTTCCAAAGTTTCCCTGGCCGTTCCGCCGACGTTATCAGTAACCCCCGGCAGAAAGCCGATTTCTATGGCGCAGTCAAACTTTTTCGGAGCCAAAAGTTTTTCCGCGGCTCGCTCGGTTAACGGGTTAGCGAGCAATTCTCCGGCCTTTTTTAGCTGTTCTCCGCCTAACTCCTTATCAATGACGTAGCAATCCGCCAGACTGACGGCTTTTACCCTGACGCTAAGCCCCAGGCTGTTAAAGTAATTTTTTTTCACTTCGGCGCGGGCGTCGGGAATGGCGCTCTCTATGTAAACGCGGCAAGACATAATTTTCCTCTTTTACCAACCTTTATTAATTGAATAAGCAATTTATGACTTTAGTATATTATGCCGATAATATTTTGTAAACTCTCGCTTAATTTGACATAACATGGCGGAAAAAATATAATGAAAAAAACATGGAAAAATAAAAAAATAAAGCGTAAAAAAATAACCTCACAAAAAATTTGTGAGTTTTTAATATTTATTTATACCTTCTCCTTATAGATGTCCATATGAACATGCCCGGTTTTCTAAAAGAGGCGCGAATCCATCCTCTTCCTTTCCTTACTTCCATAAAAAGATATAACGCGAAAAAACTTCGGGCTGACTTAATCGCCGGCCTGACCGTCGCCGTTATCACCCTGCCCCAGTCCATTGCTTACGCGCTTATCGCCGGCGTCCATCCAAAATACGGGCTTTACGCTTCAATCATCCCGACGATAATTTCCGCTTTTTTCCGAAGCTCAAAGCACGTAATTCTCGGCCCCACCAACTCGGCTTCCATGGTACTCGCTTCCACCCTCTCCTCAATCGCGGTCGGCGGCGTAATAATCCAGTCCATGCCGGAGCAGGATAAAATGGCCCTGGTTTTCCTTTTATCATTCCTCGCCGGGGTGATTCAGCTAATTTTCGGTCTGGTTAACGCCGGCAACCTGGTAAACTTTGTTTCTTTTTCCGTAACCATCGGCTTTACCGCCGGCGCCGGCATCCTTATCGCCTTTAACCAACTGAAAAATTTTCTCGGAATAAGCGTCGGCGCCGGGTCGCATTTTATTTTCTCAACTTACGAAGTCTTAAGCCATATTAACGAAACCAATCTCATCTCCCTCTCTCTCGGCCTCTTTACCATCGCCTTAATTTTATTTCTAAAAAGGTTCGCGCCGAAAATTCCCGGACCGCTTGTTTCCATAATCGCTTGCGGACTACTCGCCTATTTTTTTGATTTGCCCGAATTCGGCGTTAAGATGGTCGGCGACATTCCGAGAACCGCTATTTCCTTTTCCCGCTTCCATTTTAACCTGGAAATTTTCAAAGCTCTTGCCCCTTCGGCTCTGGCCTTCGCTATCCTCGGCGTAATTGAAGCTTTTTCCATAAGCAAAGCCATTTCCAACTTAAACGGGGAAAAAGCCAATGAAAACCAGGATTTTTTTGCCCAGGGTTTAGCCAATATTGCCGGCGCTTTTTTCTCCTCCATCCCGGTAAGCGGATCATTTACCCGCACGATGACTAATTTCAACGCCGGCGCGAGAACCCGCTTTGCCGGAGCTTTTTCCGGATTGATTGTCTTATTCGCCCTGGTTTTCTTTTCCTCCCTGGCAAAATACATCCCCATTCCCAGTCTGGCCGGCATGATCATAATCATTGCCTATTCCATGGTCAGTCTGGAAGATATAGCTTTTGCCTATAACGCCGCCCGAGCGGATCGGATTGTCGTAGTCGGCACTTTCCTTTCGGCCCTGATACTGGAATTGCAGGACGCCATTTTTGTCGGAGTCTTTCTTTCACTAATCCTTTTCTTAAGAAAAATTTCCCATCCGCAGATTATTAAAGTCCTGCCCCGGCCAACGGACAAAAAGCTCGTGCCTTACGATATTTCCGGCTCCCGCTGTTCGCAGTTAAAAATATTCCAGGTTGACGGTTCGCTATTTTTTGGCGCGGCGGCCGAGATGGAGCGGAAGCTCCGGGATTTTAACACCGACAAAGTAAACGCTCTAATCGTTAGACTCAAGGGCGTAAGGATGATTGACGCCACCGGCGCTTACGCCCTGAAAAAATTCTTAAACGATTGTAAAAAAAATAACACCCGAGTCATCTTTGCCGGCGTCCGTTCGGCGGTAAGAAAAACCCTGGAACGCTCAGGATTAATAAAAGAAATTGGGGAAGAAAACATAACCCCGGACACGTCCGTCGCTTTGAGTCTTGCTTTTAAAAAATATCTTGATAACAGCATCTGTGCCGCCTGCGAAAACAGATTGTTCAAAGAATGCGCGGCCATGAATGCCGCCGGCCGGGAGAAAAAATAAGAATAATCCCGGACGCGGAGATAACTGCTTAAATAAAAAAACAGGGTGCTAAGCCCCATTTTTTCAAAACAATTCGACAATCGAAAATCAACAATCGAAAATTTACATGAACTCTGAAAGGTATCGTAGTCAAACCTGTGTTTATCGGTTCAGATTATTAGAAGAAGTTAAAAACACCATTTAAGAGTTAATATCAATCCTTTACTAAAGTTTTAAAAACATAGAAATACGATCTATTCTTTCAAAATCAAACTCCCGTCGGCTATGGCTTTATCTAAAGAAGCGCAACGCGGCCAGGGACGCTCTGATACATCTTCGGAATCAAAAATAAATATTAGACAATCGCCTGGCGGAACTTTGCCGTAATTGTTTTGTAAAACGTAATCAGGGTATTTCCAAAAAATCCGCTTAAAAACCGACCACGGTTTTGTTGAAGCATCCACCCTGTAATGTAGCACATGAAGACTGGCTTTTTTCCCGTTACACTGATCGCCCGAACGAAATTCGCGCATGCCAGCGCTGGTCGGGACCCTAAATATTTCAGTATTTTCGTTTCCTGTCGGAAATTCAAGCGCTCCTCCGGCAGCTCCGAAATAGGCTGGCAATGTAATGTCTTTGATGGAACGCGGCTTTCCTTTAGCAACAATGCTACCCTGTTCGCTTCGCGCAAATAAACCTTTTCCTTTCCCGACCGGTGATTCTTCCTCAGGTTTAAGAAATATTTCTTTACCACAGGCAAATATCCGATAATCCACTCGCGATAATACCTGTCCATTTCTCCAACGTCTGAAGCTGTTAATTAAAAAAACAGAAGCTAACATAAAAACAACCGCAATAACTGTTACAATCGCTAATCGGAAATAAATATTTTTATCAACTAACTTCATATTAATCTATTACCTCGACAACGCCCACGTTTTTTAAATCTCCTTTGCGCGCCTTAATTAACGAATTATATATTTCCATCCAACGAGTGGTTTCAATTATGGTCATACAGCCCAAGGAATGAGCGCCAACATGTAAATATCTTGCGCTTTCAAAATTAATCGGAAACCAAATCTTTTGCCTTATTGCTTCAGCATATCTATCATTGCGCCCATGAGGAAAATCAGGTATTCCGATATTATATACCCCTTTCTTCCAGGGAGCATCCGGATCGTCGGTCGCTTTATATTGCTTTCCGTTTAATACAAAAATTTTTTTGGAAATAGAATAAGTGACTTTAACCATAGGCGCATGCTGAACGCCGGATATAAGGTAAGATGAGTTGCTATCCTGTTGCGGAACCGATAACAATTCGTCCCGATGCGTTCCTTCCAACGGAACAAAATATTCGCGTCCGCCCTTGATATATTTAGGGACAACCTTAACATAAGCCGGCAATGAGATACTTTCTCCCTTGTTGTTTTTGGTTACGATCCAGCCATCACCATTTTCAATATCCGGTGTAAACCGTTCAATTTCGCCGGATTGAGCCTCTAACTCAATCTCAAAAACCGCCGATCTTCTCCCCCAAAACAATTTACTTAAGAAGGGACGACTTTCTTTTATTTCAACTTCAAACATGAATGATTGAGACTTTGTTGAGGCGGTATCAATTTTAATATTACCCTTGGTATTACCGGTATCGCTAAATAATAAGTCTTTCTCAATAACAGTGATGGAAATATCTGATTCCAATAATTTTTTGTCTGTTTCAATTCTTTCTATCTCCTGATTGATATCTTTTATCTCTCCAATCTTGATCCTTTTGTCAATACGAAAAGATTTATTAAAGACCTTAATCTCAACGCGAATATCGCGTCCAACTGAATCGCCACCATACCTGATCGTCTTAACTTTTAAACAGATTGATTTGCGCATATTTTTGTTACTTAAACCTATATTTTATTATCTCATCAATATTTTTAGTTTAACAAATTTAGTAGTTTTATTCAAAAATTATCTGTTAAACTAACCCTAAATTCGGGTCGAACCTCTGATTCTTTATTAAACCAAATAAAAATAACCCTTTAAGGGTTATTTTTTGTTGTGAGCGGGTAGGGGGAGTCGGACCCCCATCTCTACCTTGGCAAGGTAGCATAATAGCCGCTATACGATACCCGCATATGAATTTACGATTGACGATTTCCGATTTACATACATTGCTGAATCCACTAAATCGTAAATCAAAATTCGTAAATCGTAAATCAATTTGTGGTCCAGGTGGGAGTCGAACCCACATGAGGTTGCCCTCAAGAGATTTTAAGTCTCTCGTGTATACCAGTTCCACCACTGGACCGGCATGATTGATTAATTTACGATTGTCGATTTTCAATTTGCAATTTATTTTTTCTTGTGGTTTTTTTTGTGGAAATTACTATTGATAATAATTCGTTAGTCTCGTTAAGGAGCGGCTTAATCATCTCTTCCCTCATAAAACCGCCGTCAATTATCAGCTCCATCCAAAACATACACTCATCCAACTCCTCTTCTACAATACACAGCTTAGAAATAAATTCATTAACAGATCTCCCTCTTAAGGCGGCTCTGTAATTAGCCGCCGAAGAAGTTCCGGATCTAAACAATTGATCTCCAATTAACCTTCCACGATTGACAAAAGAAAGGCTATTAGCCAACTTCATAATTCTCAAAGCGAATTTCTTAAACCTATCTTTGAGTTCCCGTTGATCCATAAAAACAAATCGTCAATCGCAAATCGCAAATCTCTATGTGGAGATGGCGGGAATCGAACCCGCGTCTAATAAATCTCCTGATATGCGTTTACGAGAATATCCCAGCTTAAAAATCTCGCCGCTATTCTATTAAACCAGGCGAAATAAATAGCGGCCAGCCTCTTAAGTCTTTATCCGTTCACAAAGGCGGTGAGCGAATGCATCCTGATGATATTACACCCGCTGGCCGGTATCAGGAATCTCGGGGCGAATGGTTGTGAGCTTTAAGCTACAACAGGAGCGAAAGCCGGAACGGCGAAAACGCCATTACGCACTTTGCTGGCAAATGAATTTGCACTTATAGGTTATGGGCATTGATAACGCGGTAACCCATGCCCGCGCCTCGCGTATAATCAAGAGAATTTTATTATCGAAGCCGATCATCCCCAAAAAATTACGAATTCACAGATCCGTCACAAATAAAACTATATAATACTACTAATTTGTGAATTCGTATTATTATTTATTTTTCAAAGTTCTCTGAATCGTCCGGTCTGCTTCCCGCCTCTTAATCACTTCCCGCTTATCATGCTTTTTCCGCCCCCGGCCAAGAGCGAATTCCAGCTTAATTAGGCCATGCTTAGTATATATTTTCAAGGGCACGAGTGTCAAGCCTTGTTCCTGCTTTTTGCCCATCAACCGCCTGATTTCGCTCTTCTTTACGAGAAGTTTTCTTGACCTTAAAGGGTCATGCGGCAGGTTCTTATTGGCGAATTTATAGAGCGGGATATGGGCATTGATGAGAAACGCTTCGGGCAATTTCCCTGGCTTGGCGGGCGACTTAAAAGTTACGTAAGACCCCTTAAGACTAACATGCCCGGTCTTTATGGATTTTACTTCATGGCCGTATAAAACCAGCCCGGCCTCAAATTTTTCCAGAAGGTCGTAATCAAAGAATGCTTTTTTGTTCTCGGCCAGTGCTTTCATAATCAGATTGAGAGAGAAGACGGCAATCCGCCAGCTGACGGAACGCGGGAATGATTATTTTTCTACTTTGCCTTCTGAATTCCATTCCCTGAGCTTTTCATTAATTTTATTATTAAGAATCATGGAATGGATCTGCGCCTTATAATCCGCGCTACTGATTTTTTCCTCAACTTTAGCGTAGCCTTTATACTGTTTTAAGAGCTCTTCCTGGCGTTTATCCACTTCAGCCGGACTGACCTCAATTTTTTCTTTTTTTATGATTTCCCTTAAAGCCAGGCCGATTTTAATCCGGCGGACCGCTTCGGGAGAAAGTTCCAGCATGAATTCTCCTTTGGTTTTTTTCAGGCTCGCGAGATAATCTTCAAATTTACCGCCCTGGCCTTCAAGCTGGTGTTCAATTTCATGCGCGAGGTTATGAGCTTCTTCGTTTATGAGCGCTTCGGGAATATCGCCGTATTTCGCGTTCTTTACGATTTGCTCCATGATTTCGGCATCCAGCTTAGCTCCGGCCTGATTGGATTTTTCCTCCCTTAGGCTTTTTCTTATATTCTCTTTCATCTCTTCCGGAGTCTTGGCGCCGAAACTTTTGGCTAATTCATCATCCGCTTCCGGCAGTTGCCGTTCATAAACGTCAATCACCTTAACCCGGAATTCTACTAATTTACCGGCCAGATTTTTTTGATGAAAATCATCTGGGTAGGGTAGTTCAAATTCTTTAGTTTCGCCTTTTTTCGCGCCCAGTAATTTTTTATCCAAGCCAGGGATAATATTCTGTTTCCCTATTACTACGAAAGCGTTTTTGCCTTTTCCGCCTTCAACCGGAACTTTGTCCAAAAACATCTCAATATCAGCGATTATTTTATCGCCTTCCCGGGCAGGGCGGTCAACAATAATTTCCTTCGCTTTCATCTCCTTAAGCTGGTCAATAACTTTGTTAACGTCCTCATCGGTTATTTTTATCTCGTCTTTTTTTAGACCGAAATTCTTATATTCGCCGAGTTCCACCTTAGGAAGTATAACGGCGATAATTTTATACTCCAGCGGGTTGCCGGGCGCCAGCTTCGTGATCCGAATGTCCGGCCGGCCGATAGGCTGGTCTTCGCCGAGATGCTTTTCAAAAATTTCGCCGATCGTTTTGTTAATGGCCAGATTGGCGGCCTCTTCCAGTATGGTAATTTCTCCAACTTTCTTTTTTACCATCTCAATCGGCGCGTGTCCCGGCCGAAAGCCGTCAATTTTTATGTCGCGGGCGATCTTTTCCGCCGCCCTGGAAACATAAGGCGCGAATTCCTCAACTGATAATTCTACTGTAATTTCAATCTGCGACTTTCCTAAATCGTTTTTTTGTATATTCATACAAACAATTTTTAATCTATAAATAAAGCGAAGCGAACATTTTAAATTTCGCGCGAGGACATGTGCGCCGCTGAGCATTAATCTTTTGATGCCAAAGCCATCAGCAAATCCGTGCAAACAGAGCGAATTGCGGGCGCTTCCGCAGAAGAAATTTAAAATGTTCGTTTCGCTTTTGACTCACTTATTTGTCAAAAACCTCCATGAACTTCGGTGCTACCTGCTTTTTCCGGGAAATTACGCCGGGAAGGTAAATCCGGTCATTTTCAAGTTTCCCGCCCAAAGCCGCCTCAACTTTTTCCCTGTCCGAAACAGCCGCTAAAAAAAGCGAGCCTTCTTTCATGATATCGGTGATAAACAATATGACCGAATGGTAATCGCCGCTTTCCCTTATTTCTCTCAGCTTGGCGATTAGCTCGTCTTCGCGGCCGCTAAAATCATTTAAGTCAACGGTTTCCACCTGGCCAATACCAAATTTTCCGGCCTTGAAATTAAAATCCTTAAAATCGTATTTAATTATTTCTTCAGCGCTTAATTCATTGGCGCTGGAACGGACTTTAAAAATCTCCAATCCAAATCCCTTCCAGTCCGCGATGCCGGAGAGTTCGGCGAGTTTTTCTATAATGTCGCGATCCATATCGGTCGTGGTCGGGGATTTAGTAATAACTGTATCAACCAATATCGCCGAGAGCATCAAGGCGGCAAAATTTTTAGGAATCTCCAATCCGGCCATGAACATTTTATTGGCGACGATAGTACAAGTTGAACCCCAAGGATAAGTTTCAAGTCTGATCGGCTCGGAATATTTAAAATCAATTTTGTGGTGGTCTAATACTTCCCTGATGACCGCTTTGTCCATGCCGTCGGCCGCCTGGGACATTTCATTATGGTCAACAAGAATTATATTTTCCCTTTCTGCCGATTGTATGATTTCCGGGGCGTTAAAGCCGAACTTTTTTAGAACATATTCGGTTTCCCGGTTTATGGCTCCGGCAACACGAGGTTCATAAGCATCAGACTTTTCTGTCTCATTTTTATAAACCGCGTAACTTATGGCCGCCGCCACAGAATCCAAATCCGGCGACTTATGGCCAATGACATAAATTTTATCCGGCATAAAATATTCAATTAATAATTATTCTTCGGCTTTTTCATTATTTTTTTCCGATTTTTTAGCTTTAACTTTTTTTTCTTTCTTCACCTTCTTCTCGTCTTTTCCGGCAACGACGTTTTTCGGAGTTTCTTCGGCTTCGGCGCTTTCCTCTGCTTTTCCATCGCCGGCCGGGGTTTCGCTTTTGGGCGATTCCGCGCCAATCAAAGCCTCGCCGTTTTCTTCAGTTTCACTTTCATTTTCTGACGCTCCTTCTTCCTTCTTTCTTTCTTTTTTATTTTCTTCAATGTCAATTTTCCATCCGGTAAGGTGCGCCGCCAGCCGGACGTTCTGGCCGCTTTTTCCGATCGCCAGCGAAAATTGGTCGGCGTTAACGGTTACTGAAGCCCGTCTTTCTTCGTTATTAAGTTTGATGCTGATGATTTTGGCGGGCGACAAGGCGTTGGCGATGAATTTTTCCTGTTCAGCGTCAAATTCAATAATATCAACTTTTTCCCCGCCGAGCTCCGCTATTATGGTCTGGATCCTTGAACCGCGCTGACCCACGCAGGAACCGATCGGATCAACATTTTCGGCTTCAGTCGCGACCGCCACTTTTGACCTGGCTCCGGCTTCCCGGGCTACGGCTTTTATTTCAATCAGGCCGTTGGCGATTTCCGGGATTTCCAGATAAAAAATTTTCCTTAATATTTCTTCCGAAGTCCGGGAAAGGACGATTTCCGGTCCGCGGTGTCCCATCCGGACTTCCCGGACATACACTTTCAACCTCGCTCCGGGCCGATAGTTTTCCCCGTGGATCTGCTCTTCCGGCGGCAATATTCCGACGGCTTTGCCGAGATCAATGAGGACAATCCGGCCTTCCCGGCGCTGGACAACGCCCGACACCACTTCCTTTTCCTTATCTTTAAATTCCTCAAAAACCATATCCCGTTCGGCTTCGCGGAGTTTTTGGATAATTACCTGCTTTGCGGTCTGGGCGGCCATCCGGCCGAATTCCCCCGGCACCGGAAGTTCCATCCGAATTTCTTCGTCCAGACTGGCGTCTTTTTTTAACATCGCCGCGTCGCTCAGCTGAATTTCGGTTTTCGGATTAAACCTTTTTACCTCTTCTTCGCCTTCGGTTGCCGTCTCGGAAGAGGCGGAGTTTTCTTCAGTCTTGGCTTCAATTTTTTCCGCTCTGGCTTCTTTTCTCGCTTTTTTTTCTTTCTCCGCTCTTTCAGCCCGGGCTTTGGGATCAAGCCTTTCCCTTTCCCTTTCTTCTTCCAGCGCTTTAAGCTCTTCTTCGGGTAAATCAGGAACAACGGTTTTTACGTCAAAAGCTTTGATGCGGGCGGTTTCCGGGTCAAACTCAACTTTGATGTTCTGCAGTCGGTTGCCAAAATCCTTCCGGTAAGCGGCGGCCAGAGCGGCTTCAATGGTCGCTAAAACCGCGTCATAACTTAAACCTTTTTCCGAGCAAATCTGTTTGATGGCGTTTGAAATTTCTGACATAATGTTGGTATTAAAATAAAAAAGGCTAGTTTAAGTATGTTAAACTAGCTTAAAGCTATAATAACAAAATCCTTTCCGGCTGTCAAACGCAAAATACCTCCCTATAGGCGGGAGGTATTTTTTTCAAAAGAACAGTTCGTTTCAAGCGTATCAAAGCGATGCAACCTGCTTATACCGCTCATCAACTTCTTTCCAGTTGATAATATTCCAAATCGCTTCAAAAAACTTTGCCTTTTCATTCTTATAATCAAGGTAATAAGCGTGCTCAAAAGCGTCTATAACCATTATAATTTTAAAATTCGGATAAAGGTTGGTGTTGTGCTTTTCAATCTGCATGGGAATAAGCCGTCCGGTTTTCATGCAATAAGTCAAAGCCGCCCAGCCTGATCCTTCAACCGTCATGGCGATCTTAGTGAACCCGGCTTTTAGACGCTCAAAACTGCCGAATGATTCTTTTATTTTTTCGCCGAGCTCCCCGTCAGGCTCGCCGCCTCCGCCTTTCCCGGCAGATGCCAGGTTTTCCCAAAATAACGAATGAAGAACATGGCCGCCGATATTAAATGACAAGGCTTTTAATTCAGCCTTGACATCAAGCTCTCCGCCGCCGTCATGAGCCTTGTCCATTTTTTCCAGGATAGCATTAGCCCCGGCGACGTAAGCGGCATGGTGCTTATCATGATGGATTTTTAAAAGCTCTTCAGACATGACCGGAGCCAGGTCAGCGTAACCGTAAGGCAATTTTGGAAGAGAATAAAAATTTTTAGGCATAAGTTTATTGAATCCTTAATCCATCAACCTTTAATTAACAATCCTTGGATTATAATCTCATTGAAAGTCGCGGATTGCGGATTGATTAAAATATTACCTGTGTATCAGGAAGCATATCCTCAATCTTTCTAATCGCGTCGGAAGAATATCCGTTGCCGGAGATATTTAGAACCTCCAGATTTCCTTTGATATTTCCGATTTCATCCGGCATGGTATCAATTTTATTGCCGCTGAAATTAACTATCCGCAGATTTTTCAGCTGGCCGATTTCGGCCGGTATGCCGGTTAACCCGTTATCATGAACATCAAGAATCTTTAATTCTGGCATTTTCCTTATTTCCCCTGGAAGCGCGCCGCTAAGATCATTACCATCAAGGTATAATTCTTCCAGTCCGGTTAACTCGCCGATTTCCGCTGGCAGGCTTTTTATCCGGTTATTGGAAAGGATTAACTTTTTTACGCCCCTTTGCGAAAGAATTTCCCTCGGAAATTCGGTAAGTCCTTTTCCGGAAAGGTCTATGGTCGCGCCGGATTCTTTTATAATTCCTCCGCCGGTATTTTCAGCCGGCTGATTGTTGGTGTTGCCGCCCGTGTTCGCGTTAGTGTTAGTATTGATTCCATTGTTCTGCGCTCCCGGCTGATTGCCGTTTTGGACATCATTGCCTCTTCCCTGATCATTTCCCGGCCAAAGCGAACAACCGCTTAAAATTACTAAAACGGCCGCGCCAAGCAGGGATAAATACGCGGCTCTGCGATTATGTTTTTTAAATTTCATTTTTTTTATAATAAAGTTGGATTTAAACCAACCTTTTTAAATAATATAGCCGGCAAATTAATAATGCATTAAGAACGCTCTGGCTCCTCGCGGACGATAATTCCCAGCTGTTCGGTTCTCTTCTTTAGAAAGTGTTTAAAAACCATTTCGTTGCGAGGCTTTTCCCGCTTTGAGCGAGACGAGGAAGACGAGCAAAATAACATGAGGCGTAGCCTTAGCTACGGCGAATGTTATTTTGCGAAGTCTGACGAAGTCACAGCCGATGCGGGAAAGCCGCAGTAGAAAGGGTTTTTAAACACTTTCTTAGATAAAAAAGCGTGAACAGAGCGGCCGACCAGTTAATAATAAAAATCCCCCACCAAATCCCGGAAAGGCCGAAGCCGAGGAAAGAAGCTAAAAACCAGAATACAATAAGCGGCGCCGCGATCTGCCGGTAGGCTCCGACAATGACGGCGTAAAAAGGTTTTTTCAGCCCCTGAAGGATTGAAACGGTGATGAATAATACGGTATAGGCCGCGTAAACAAAAACCGAAATTTTCAAATACCCTTCTCCGATCGCTATAACCGCCGGGTCGGAAGAAAAGATGTTGATTAACAGCCGGGAAAATAAAAATATCGCCAGAGCGCTCATGATCGCGAGAGAAATGCCATACTTTAAGGAGAGTCTGATAATTTCCCTTACCCGCCCGAAAAGCCGGGCGCCGTTATTCTGGCCGACTAACGCCAATGAAGCCATGTTAATTCCCATGATCGGCAGGAGCGCCAGCTGGTCAAAGCGGGTCGCGATGCCGTAAGCCGCGACCGCTTCCCGGCCAAAACGGCTGATGTAAAAAGTAATTACAAAAACGCCGATGGCCACGGTCATCATGTTCAGACTGGCCGGAAAACCCTGTTTAGCCAGTTCGTAATAATAGGAAAGCCGGGGTCGGAGGGACTCGCGAAAACCGTCATGAATTAAATGCGCCCGGATAATTTTTATGAACAAATATCCCGAGCTGATTACCTGGACTAAAACCGTAGCCCAGGCCACTCCGGCAATACCCATGGCCGGGACTCCGAAGCCGCCGTAAATAAACCAGGGGTCAAGGATGATATTCAGAAAAAAACCCAAGATTAACAAGTTGCGATAAGTCTTCGTGTTCCCTTGGGCGACCAGAACCGAATTCAGGGTAAAGCTCAGGAGGAAAAAAACCGTTCCGTAAAAGATGACGTTAATATAAGAAAGGGCGAGCGACAGGTATTCCCCTTCGGCGCCGAGCTGGCGGAAAAGAAAAGGCGAGAAAGTAATCCCGACCCAGGTTAAAATAAGCGACAGAATAATGCTAAAGCTTATGGCCTGAGCCGAATAAACCCGGGCTTTTTTCGCGTCTCCGGCGCCTAAAGCGTTAGCCATCAGGGCGGTCGCCCCGGTCGCTATTCCTGATCCCATGGCAATGATTATAAAAAAAACCGGAAACGACAAAGACATGGCCGCCAGAGCGTCGGTTGAAATCCGGCCGCCGAAAAATGTGTCTACGATATTATAGAGGGTGTTGAAAATAAAGCCGATGCTTCCCGGCACGGCGATATGGCGGATTAAGCCGGGAATCGGCTTGGTTAAAAGGTCTTTATTGGATTCCATTGTATTTAATTGATTTTATTAATATAATAACATTAAGACGATTGTAAAATTCTTAATTATTCATTATAACATAAAAATTATGAATTTAAAATCAAAAATCCGGGAAATTCCCGACTGGCCTAAAGACGGTATAAACTTCAAAGACATTACAACCCTGCTCTTAGACCCGGAAGCT
>Ga0209016_1001928_pt1 | contig 15045 bp, 12 predicted proteins | sample EPASupsiteSAE305_FD_187265 | JGI IMG/M metagenome (GOLD analysis project Ga0209016, IMG submission 187265) | Bioremediated contaminated groundwater microbial communities from EPA Superfund site, New Mexico - SAE3-05 (SPAdes) (version 2) | ecosystem: Environmental > Aquatic > Deep subsurface >...
GACACCGTCATGGCGGCGCAGACGGTATTCCATTGAAAACGGTTTCATCTGATCAAAGGACTCCGTATAGATTTTCAGGCAACGATCAAAATCATCAGGGTGGACTCCGGCAGCCCAGCCGTTACCCAGCTCCTGCTCCATGGTTCGCCCGGTGAAGGCCAGCCAGGGCTCGTTAAACCAGATACATCCTTTGGTGGTGTCGGCTAGCCAGACCAGGGCAGGGGATGAATGGACCACGTCGGCAAACAGCTGTTGCATTTCGCAGGCGCTTTCCTGAGCCAATTTGAGCTGGTTAATGTCAACAAAAGAGACCACGGTGCCGGAAAAGGTCTTGGGACCAATGGCGTAGGGAACTATCCGCATCAGGCGCCAGCGGCCATCCTGGGTCTGTACTTCAAGCTCTTGAGGTTTTGATGTGATTTGCACATCTCGAATCAGTGTAATCGGGTCGCAATGCTGCAGATGGTGGGTTATATGGGTGATTGGACGGCCAATGTCGCTATCCAGCAGCTTGAAGATTTCGCAGACACGCTTTGAGAAACGGCGTACCTCCATGTTTTCGTCAAGCAGAAGGTTGCCGATCTGGGTTGCCGAGAGCAGGTTGTCAAGGTCGTTGTGCAGTTCAGTCAGTTCAATGATTTTACTCTGATACTCAGCGTTGACCGTAAAAAGTTCTTCGTTAGTGGATTGCAGCTCTTCGTTGGTGGATTGTAGTTCTTCGTTGCTGGCCAACAGCTCTTCGTTGGTGGCCTGGAGCTCTTCATTGGATGTTTCCAGCTCTTCAATAGTTGCCTGCAGGTTTTCTCGGGTAAACTGCAGTTCGTGCTCCAGATCCCGCATCCGGTCTTCTGCCTCTTTTGAGAGGTCATAGGTCTGCACCGGTTGACCGGCGTCACTGGTATCACTTTTTCTGGTCTCGGTAATAAATACTGCAACTAGTCGGTCTTGTTCCTTTTTGGCTGGCAGCAATTTGATCCGCATATCGATCAGGCGGTTTCCATCCGGCTGGCTGACACGGATGTTGGAAAAACGTAGTTCCTGATGCTGACGGAATACCTTTTGAATGCCGGTTGCCAGAGGAATCGCCAGTTCTTTGACCGCCATTTTTGAGATGTCGTTGACCACCTTGCCGGACGGCAGCTTGAGGTACCCAGAGGCATCTCCAAAGATGTGCTGTACTTCAAGCTGTTCGTTAACCACCAGGGCCAGGGGGATGTAATCAACGCTGGCAGCCTCAATAAAACGCTCCATAACCCGCTCTTCTTCCGTGGCTCGCACCGCCCGGCGGGCAATGGCAAACTGGCCCTTCATCTCATGGAAACGGGTATCGGAGACACTGGGCAGGTGGGTATCTGAAAGCGGTTTCATCCTGCCCTTGGAACGGAATATTTTCAGCTTCTGGTCAAGCACATCAAAATAGGAGGACATTTCGCCGGTTGACTCACTGCTGCCCAGAAAGAGCGCGCCGTTGGCCGCCAGTGAAAAGTTGAAGAACTCAAACACCTTGCGTTGCAGGATGGGCTGGAAATAGATCAGCACGTTACGGCAACTGATCAGATCAATATTGGTAAAGGGAGGGTCCTTGATCAGGTTGTGCTGGGCAAAGACCACCATTTCGCGGATGGTGCGGGCGATCTGGAAGTTGTCGTCCCGCTTGTGGAAATATTTTGACAGAATCCGGGGCGACAGGTCAGCGGCAATACTCTCGGGATAGCTGCCGGCAGCGGCAAAATGAATCGCGTCACGATCAATATCGGTGGCAAAAATCTTGATATCATGGGAGCTGCCCAGCTTTTCAAGGCATTCGCGGGCCAGAATGGCTAACGAATAGGCCTCTTCGCCGGTTGAGCAGGCTGCTACCCAGAAGCGAATCTCGCGGCTGGTGGCGTTACGAAACAGGTCAGGCAGAACATTGGTAGCAAGAAAATCAAACGCTTCCTGATCGCGGAAAAAGCTGGTTACTCCGATCAAGAGTTCACGGTAGAGGGTGGTCAGTTCGACGGGGTTGCTCAGGATATAGTTGACATAGTCCTTGATGTCTTCAACCTGATTGATGGACATGCGTCGTTCAATCCGGCGCACCACCGTACTGGGCTTATAGTAGGTGAAATCAACCTTGCAGCGCTCCCGCAGCAGGGCAAAAATTCTGATCATGCCGTCTTCGTTGCTGATCAGGCTTTCAGAACGCTCGGTTTTGGTAACGTAGGGATGCTTGATAAATGCCTGTAGTTGCCGGGGCATCTGGTCCGGCGGCAGTACAAAATCAGCCAGACCGGTGGAAATGGCTGAACGGGGCATGCCGTCAAACTTAGCCGACTCTTCCGACTGCACCATGACCATGCCGCCGTTTTCCTTGACGGCCCGTACCCCGCGCATACCGTCGCTGCCGGTACCAGAGAGAATAATTGCTACCGCCCGTTCGGCCTGGTCATCAGCCAGAGAGCGCAGGAACAGGTCAATCGGCAGGTTGATCCCACGGCTATGATCCTGGTCGGACAACAACAACTTGCCGTGAAAGATGGTCAGGTTCTTTTTGGGGGGAATCAGATAGACATGGTTGGGCAGTACTTCCATGGCATCTTCGGCACGGTGGACCGGCATGGTGGTCTTTTTGGAGAGCAGTTCTACCATCAGGCTTTTGTAATCAGGGGAAAGGTGCTGCACCACGATAAAGGCCATGCCGCTGTCCGGCGGCATATTGGTAAAGAAACTTTCAATCGCTTCCAGGCCACCGGCAGAGGCGCCGATACCAACATAATGGATGGCTGCAGAATTGGAAATAGACACAACCGCCGGTGCAGGAGAGGTTTTTTTCATTGGATTCCCCGTATTCATGGCATAGCAAGTAATCAGTTTTCACAATTACTCAAATTTTTCTGTAAAACCAAGCATAATTCTTCAGCCGGCATCGGACTGCCGGAGAAAAAACCTTGATACAGGTCACAGGGCATTTGGCGCAACAGTTCAAGTTGCTCCTTGATTTCAACACCTTCAGCCAATACCTTGAAACCCAGGGTATGTCCCATGGCTACGATGGTGGCAGCAATTTCCTGATCGGCCCGGTTGTCCAGAATGCCAGTAATAAAGCTGCGATCTATCTTTAAAAGTTGCACAGGAAACTGTTTTATTCGAGATAGAGAAGAGTAGCCGGTGCCAAAATCATCCACGGCAAGCGTGACTCCCAGGTCGCTGATTCGTTTAAGGATCAACTCCGCTTTCTTTTCGTGCTGCATCAAAGAGGACTCAGTTACCTCAATCTCAAGTTGTTCGGCGGGAAATCCGGTTTCCTGCAAGATATTCGTAAGAAGTCGTTCAATACCAGGCTGACGTAACTGCTGAGGCGAAATATTAACAGCCAACCGTAGTGGCGGCAATCCCTGGGCGAGCCAACGACTCCCCTGGCGGCAGGTCTCACGCAGCACCCACTCTCCAAGTCCGGCAATCAAACCGGTCTCCTCAGCCAGCGGTATAAACTGCGCTGGCTGCATCATGCCGTATTCAGGGTGGAGCCAACGGACTAGCGCCTCGGCACCCACAATCCTGCCGGTCTGCAGATCAAACTGAGGCTGGAAATGGATCAGCAGTTCCTGCTGCTCCAGTGCTTTACGCAAAGACGCCTCCATCAGGATCCGCTCCCGTGCCTCACGGGTCAGCTCTTCACTGAAAAAGCGGAAACGGCTGCGCCCATCGGCCTTGGCACGATACAGAGCAGCATCGGCTTGCTGCAGCAGCTCTTGTTCGGTGCTGCCATGCTCAGGGTAAAGGGCGATACCGATACTGGTGCCCACTGACACCTCACCGGCAGTGGCAAGCTGAAACGGTTCACGCACCAGCGCCAGCAGATCATTTGCTACCCATGCAGCATCCTGTGGCTCATGAAGATCCTCAAGAACCACGGTAAACTCATCGCCCCCAAGCCGGCTGGTACTATCAGCCCCGCGCAGGCGACCGGTAATCCGTTTTGCCACCTGTACCAGCAGTTCATCTCCGGCGGCATGGCCAAAACAGTCGTTTACATCCTTGAACCGGTCAAGGTCCAGCAGCAGTAAGGCCAACAGAGTGCCCTGCCGGGCAGCCCTCTCCAAAGCCATGGCCAGATGGCTGGAAAACATCAACCGGTTATTGAGTCCGGTCAACGGATCATGACGGGCAAGATAGCTTAACTGCTCCCTGGCCCGCTCCTGCTCCCGGTCCATTTCGGCTACATCAAGGGCGTGTCCAATGTTACGGCTTATCTCTTCCAACAGCCTGATTTCTGCCTCATCAAAGAAGTCCTGTTCCTTTGTATAGAGCACAAAACAACCTGTATGACCTTTTCTGACTCTGATCGGCAAGGCGGCCACAGACTGGAATCCGCAGACCGCCACAGAACGCTGCCAAGGGCTGCTCTCTACGTTATCACGCAGATTGTTGTTGATAATGGTTCTGCCTTCCCGCAACCGGGCGCTGAAACTGCGAATACCCAGGCAGTTTAGTTGATCAAGTGCCATCCCGCTGCTTGCCAGTGGCGTAAAGGTTCCTGATTCATCAATGGCTCCGATCCAGGCTGTATCGATCCCGCCTTCCTGAACAGCTATATCGCAAGCCCCCTGAAACAGCATCTCTTGTTGCGGATGCTGTACTATTAACTGATTTATCCGGGAAAGCAGCAGATACAGATGACTGAGCTTTCGGGTCTCAACCAGCAGCTGGGTCTGTCGGTTGCACGTGCATTCCGCCTCCAGGCGGGCCTGCTCCAGGGCATGGCGGGTGCGGCAGATCTCGCTGATATCTGAGACGATGACCAACAGGGTCGGCTGAACGGCGTTGGAAGTTACACAATGCAGGTCGCGACGGGCAGTCAGGCTGGTAACCAGGAATTTTCCGTGAGGCAGGATGAAACGAAGCTCAATATTTTTACCGGTCGGATTTTTAAACAGAGCGCTGAAACGGGCATAGAAAATGTCCCGATCTTCAGCTGTCAACAGGGCTGCCAGTGGTTTGCTAACCAGCGTATTCTGATCCGAGTGGATCATTTCGATGAAGGTCTGATTGTGATGCAGAATAATGCCCTGCTCGTTCAACCTGAGATACCCAACCGGTGCCTGCTCATACAAACGTGCGTACTGCTGCCGGGTCTCTTCCAACTGCTGATTGGTAAGCAGCAGATCCTCATTCTGCATCTCAAGCTCAGCCTGAAAGACCGCAAGTTCATGCAACAGTCCAACAAGATCGGCCTGTTCAGGCGTTTTGAAACGCTCCGGATCGGTCGCCAGAAGCTGTTCGGCCCGCCGGCGCAGCATCTGATATTTTCCAGCACGGTCATTGTTCATGGAGAAGCCTTGTCTGTCAGGTACGTGGCTATTTGCATGCAAGAAAGACCTTGTTTGTGTCTAACTGGGTATTGATGCACAAACTATCATAGTGTTCAGGTTGCCGGACGTAGTACAAATGCCTTGATAATGGATGGCAGGACCAAGAGGTGGTCATGCACGAGGAGTGTTCAATTGAGTTGCATCGAAGTTTAGCAGAAAATATGTCCTCTGCAATACAGCTGAGATATTTGCTGTTGGATTTTGTTCATGGCGTCATCTTGAGGGGGAAAACGTGAAAGGCCCGCGACGGTTCGCGGGCCTCTGATACTTACATCCCTGTTTCACGGGAGTTCCGGCGGTTATGTGCCACCGGACAGGTGCTGTGAATCACTATGTTCGCTGAGTACATCTTCGATGCAGATCACCTTTCCTGCTTGTCGTTCTGGTGCCTTCTGCTCTTCCGGTTAGCGCTACCGTTAAGTACAGTATCGTCAGAACCGGCTGTTTTTTCCAGTCTGTTTTTTTATTTTTTATGGGCGTATACTTTAATACTTACGGTACCAGCAAGCGGCTACATAAAAACAGGGGGTGTCCAGTTTGGACGCCCCCTGTCTGTATTCGTAAAACGCTTCAGCTGTTCTTGGTTAGTGTACGATTACCCGCATGTTACGCAGACTGACCTTGTAATTTCCGGAGACCGTGACATAGCCTTTGTACATGTCTGACATGTCGGTGATGCGGGCCATAAACCAGCTGCTGCCGCGAGCGCGATCTTTTCTTTCCGGGGCGTCATAGATGCTGTTGCGATGGTTGCCTTCAAAGATGATCACGTTCAGGCCAAGACGCAGTTCGCTTTGAGAGGCAATTCGGGTCTGCCAGTAGTGACTGGTCCAGTAGTTTTTGCCATCCCGGACTTTCATGAACTCGGCCTCACCCTTGGTGTTTGAGCCGGGGGCGTTAACCATCTTGGCCAGTTCAACGTAAATCCATGTGTGACCCTCCAGGCCGTGGCGCTGGATGAAGTAGTCGTCGCCCTGGATGAAGTGGCTGTCATCTCCCATTGGTGGCGGTGGTGGCGTCGGTCGTGGCGGTGGAGCCTCATAGCGTGGAGGTGGCGGAGGCGGAGGCGGGGCTACCACAAATTTATCCACTTCTTGTTTTGGTACCGGTTTCGGTGGTGGGGTCTGTTTTTTGACCTTGACCGGTGGTGGTTTTGGTGTCTCGCCAAGGTCATAGACCTGGGGTTGCAGTAGCTCTTCCACGTTCTCATCGGCATTGCAGACAGGAACCATGGCTAAGCTGGCACAGAGTGCCAAAGCCAGCAGTTTAACGAACTTCATAGCGAATCCTCCTTGTAATGGCGTTGCTATTCTCCGGTAAAGGTCAATTTCCGCTCCAGGTCCATGGAACGGGTGATCCGTTTGGCCTGCTCAAAGGTAATCAGGTCCTGCTGGCAGAGTTGCACCAGGTGCTGGTCAAGAGACTGCATCTGATACTGGGTGCGACCATTCTCAATATGCTTTTCGATTTCATCAAAACGGCCATCACGGATACAGGCCTGGATGGTGGTGGTAGTGCGCATGATTTCCACCACCGGCAGCACCTTCTCGCCGGTCTTGTCATTGATCAGGCGTAGGGAAATGGTAGCTACCAGAATATCAGCCAGGCGCTGGCGAACAACCTCCTGTGAGTCGGGCGGGAAATGCCCCACTAGGCGGTTGACAGTTGAAGCGGCGCTCTGTGTGTGCAGGGTTGAGAAAACCAGGTGGCCGGTTTCAGCTGCCTTGATGCAGGAGTCAATGGTCTCCAGGTCCCGCATCTCGCCAACCATGATCACATCCGGGTCCATCCGCAGAGCGGCCTTCAGTGCTGCGCTGAAACTGCCGGTATCAATCCCTACCTCTCGCTGGATGATGCAGCTCTTGTCTGAGGCAAACAGGAACTCAATTGGATCTTCAATGGTGATGATGTTAAAGTTGTCAGTTTGATTAATGTGCTGAAGCATGGATGCCAGGGTGGTTGATTTCCCATTCCCTGTCGGTCCGGTAACCAGTACCAGCCCGTTGGGGGCCTGACAGATCTCCCCCAGAATAGGTGGCAGATTCAATTCGTTGAACGGAGCGATGTAGGGGGGGATAACGCGCATCACGATGCCAATGCTGCAGCGTTGGCGGAAGATGCTGACCCGGAAACGACCTCCATTGGGCAGGGCGTAGGCGGCATCCAGCTCCCGGAGGTCTGCCGGCAGCTTGCGGTTACTTTGGGCAAGTACTGTCTGGGCAATAAATTCAGTGTCCTGTGGGGTGAGGGAGGGGAGCTTTGAGCGGATCAACTGGCCGTGTGCCCTGAAAAAGGGTGGATTGTCCACTTCAAAGTGCAGGTCGGAAACCCGTTTTTCAAAGGCGATCCCCAAAATCTGATTGAGCAGGTTCATGTCCATTTTGTATTCCTTATCAGCCGTTCTTTTGTGCCTGCTGCTTGCGCAACAGGGCACTTTCAATGGCCATGCCGGCATGTTCGGCACAACCTTCCAGCTGTACAGTGTTGATTTCGCCGGCAGCTTGATCACCGAAATCAGCATAAATGAGAGCAATCACACGCTTGCCCAGTTTCAGTGGTAACAGCAGCAATGTGGGTTCCTGTGGAACTCCGATAACCGGGTACAGATATTCTTTTAAGGCCTGATCTTCAGATTTACCGTAAAACAAGAGCCCTTTGTCAAGGATAAAACGGAACAGGCTGCCGCAGTCGAGTGGAATCTTGAATCCCATGACCGGTCCCGGCCCCTCTTCACGGGGGGTGGTAATGCCAACTCCCCGCTCGGCGACCAGCTCTGTGTCCCATACCACCAGGGTAAGCGCCCGCGGGAAAAGGGCTGCCACTGTCTCTAACAGTATTTTTGCTGTTTCCGGCAGCGTAGTAACCTGCTTCAGGCTGGCACTGGTATCTTTCAGGACAGCATTGAATTTTGATTGCAGCAGATCTGAAGTGGGCTGGTCCTTCAGTGCCTCATGAAAGGCTGGCGGCTTGCGCTTTACCGCATCAAGATCGCCCAGGCCAAGGTCGTCTGCAGATAAGAGAATGCTGCTGTCTGATTGCTCAGGGGCCGGTATGGTATGTGTTTCCTCTTCCATCTGCAGTAGTCCGTCACGCATCTTTTCATCGAAGATCCGCAGGGCGTCCATCAGGACATGTTCGGTTGGCAGCGTGAATTCCTGGTTCAGATTGTCGGGGAAGTAGCGAAATTCATCGCAGATCTGTATCTCGTCAACCTGCAGGGCAAAATTCCCTTTTTTCCAGGTCAGTATCTCAACAATTGCCAGTTCAATCAGGCTTTCAAGGCCACGGTAGGCGGCATCTCTGTTAGCCAGACCGTTTTCAAGCAGGGTGGCAACCAGTGGTTTGCGGTCTTCTCCTGCCTGCGTCTGGATGTCCAGGGCCTTTTGAAGTGTTTCTGCGTCGATTACTCCAGCTTCCAGAAGAATGGTGCCGATCAGGGCGCCTTTAGAGTAATGGCTTGCACCCACGATATAGCCATCGTTGAAGGCAACCAAGATGTCTCCCTTGCGACCCTCCACCTTTAAGGTTCCGGTCTTGCGGGTAGAATGCAGTAACTGGATCACATCGACAATGGAGAGGTGTTCCAGATCACCTGAAAAGGCCATAGGTGGCTCCTTAAAAAAGGTTTGTCTTCACATTTAAGCAGAAAACAGCCATGATTCAAGTGCCAAATAGCGTTTTGGCTGTAATTTTATCAAAGGGGGGAGATATATAATGCAGGATGATGCAACACAGGGGCTGACAGCACAGGTCGATACCGCCCAATGGCAGTGGTTGCGGGCCCATAACGAACGAGGTGCGCTGATACTGGTTGAGGGGATGCTGGAACTGGCTGAGGTGGGTGAGCGGCTTGTTGCTGATGATAGTGCTACGGTACAAGCCTGGCTGGCCTCGTCGCTGCTGTCAAAACCGACTGCTGAACAGGTTGCTGTCTGGGATACGGTGCCTGCCAAGTCGTTTTCCATGTTGGTGGTGAGCCCGTTTGTGCTGATTCAGGAACAGGATATGGCGGATGGCAGTGATAGCGCTGTCGTGTAATAAAACAATATTTCTGGTATTTAGCTGTGCTGTACAGCTATCGCTTGCGCTGTGTATTTAATGATTCTATAATCTGGTTATAAAACATGGAGGCAACTATGACGACTATTCGGCAAGGCTATTTTTTGAATGCAGAAGATTCTCTGCTTGTGGTGATTGATGTGCAGGAACGGCTCTGCAAGGCTATGGATCAACAGGTCCTGGCAGGTTTGACAGCAAATACCGGCGTCCTGCTTGACTCTGCTGCAGAACTGCAGGTGCCGGTTGTCATAACGGAGCAGTATGTCAAAGGATTGGGTGAGACCCTGACAGAGTTGCAGGAGAAGGCTACCGCCGCCCCACGTCTGGAAAAGATGACCTTCAGTTGCTGTGGTAGTGCTGAGTTTGTTGAAACGGTTAGGGCCGCCGGGAAAAGACAGATTGTCATTACCGGCATGGAGACCCACGTCTGCGTACTCCAGACCGTGATTGAGCTGCTTGATGCCGGTTATGTGGTGCATCTGGTACAAGATGCGGTGATGAGCCGATCAGGACAGAACAAACAGGCTGCCATAGGGATGATGCAGCAGGCTGGAGCCGTAATCACCTGTACGGAGTCGGTGCTGTTCCAGTGGCTTAAAGCTGCAGGTACTGACTCATTCAAGAAACTTTCCAAGCTTGTGAAGTAGCTCCCGCCATACCGCCCCACGGGAGGGACAGCCATGATTACCACGCTGCTGGAAGGTAACAAGCGCTTTGTTTCCGATGTCTTTGACCGGGAAAAGGAGTACTTTGCCGAACTTTCCAAGCACCAGCGGCCAACGGTACTCTGGATAGGCTGCTCCGACTCCCGTGTGCCGGTCAATACCATTACCCAGACCCGACCGGGAGAGGTGTTTGTCCATCGTAATGTGGGTAATATCGTGGCTACCAATGACTGGAATCTGTCGGCGGTGCTGGAATTCACCATCAATCATCTGAAAATTCCTGATGTGGTGGTCTGCGGACATTATAACTGTGGCGGCATCAATGCCCTGGTCAATGAAAGTCCTGATGATCGCTATATCCCGATCTGGTTGAACAATGCCTACAAGGCATTGGAGCGGGTGGACGAAAAATTGCGTTCACTGCGGCTGCAGGTCTCAGATGAACAGCGTCGCCGGCTGATTGAAGAGGAAAACGTCCGGCTGCAGCTGGAACATCTGCTGGAGTATCCCTTTGTGCGCCGGGCCATGCTGGACGGCAAGCTGTCGATACATGGCTGGATGTACGATATGGATAACGGTGAAATTAAGGTGATGCAAAAGAACGATATGATTTGTCGCTGATATTGTTACGGCCCGGTCGTAAGGCCGGGCCGTAGTAGTAACTGTACCATCAGGTTACTGAAAAGTTGGGTAGTGTCTCAGTTTGAATTTCAGCCAGCAAGTTCTGCAATATCTTCCAGCGACCAAAGTTTGCTTGTTACCCCTGCTTCCATAGCGGGGGTACATTTAATAGTTTTGTGAATCCTTGCAAAGTTGTAGTGCATGAAGTGAAGCGCGACAGCGTGTTCAAGGTTTTCTATTTTCTTGCTGAAACCGTTGCTTAATCTAGTAAAACGCCTCATGCTCATACGCATAGTGAGGTTTTGACGCTCGACGTAGCTTGTTGAAATATTTTTTACTTCCGGCTCTCCGGTAATATGGACTAGCTCAGCGCCAGTACAAACAGCAGGGCTGTAACGACGTTCGTCTTCTTGTGATCCTTTCCCATAGACCTTTACTAGCATTGCATAATCTATTTCAGAACCGAATGCATTCTCTACAGCATTCAAATAAACTTTGTGGCCATCTGTAGTGAGTTGCACGCGGTTTTTAAGACGGGAGGCTAGGTCTAGCATAAAGGCGTTGCCGTACTCAGCATCACGCTTGCCAACAAGAAATGAAGGTACAAGTTTAGTGTCAGCGCAAAGTGCCGTCCAGGTATAAACATCTCCAACCCCGAACTCTCCTTTACGATCTTCCGGTACGTTCTTTTCTTTGGAGTAGCAGAAGGACCATATTTCATCACACTGAATAGTTTTGCAGGGGAGATTGCGGAGCGTTTCGTGCTGGTACTGCGAACAAGCAGTTCCAACATCAACAAGCAGCTTTGTAACGGTATTGATGGAGCAATCAGCCATACGAGAAGTAGCGCGCATGCTGTTACCTTCAACCAGCATTCCAAGTATTTGTGCACGTCTTGCTGTGCTGAGCTTGATCATAATGCCCTCCAATACTAGCTTGATAATGAATATTATGCTTGAGCGGTAAAGCAAATGCAAGCATAAAAAACAAAATAATGCTTGCATACTAAAACCCGACACGATATAAATGCAAGCATAAAGTCAATGGAGGTATGCTAGCATGGAAGATAAAATAAGCGGAAGGGCCAAGGGCGGTAAGGCACTTGCTGAAATGATGACTCCCGAAGAAAGAACTGAAAGAGCAAAAAAAGCTGCTGTAGCTCGATGGGGGGAAAAGCCACCAAAGGCTATACGTAGGGGCAATTTCGAAGTGGAATTTGGTTTTGATGTAGAATGTTATGTTTTAGATGATGAGCAGAAGACCGCAGTTATACATCAACGCGGGATGGGAGAAGTATTAGGTTTCAGCAAACAAGGCGGGGGGAGACTCGCTAGATTTTTGGAAGGTAAAAACATTGCTCCTTACATTGGTCTCGGACTAAGGCAAAAACTAGAAAATCCTATTGTATTTCAGGGACTTGATACGGTCTCAGGGTGTCCGTCTAGCATAAGACTTCATGGCTTTGATGTCACCTTGCTTATTGATCTTTGCAAGGCTATTGTTTCCGCTGAAGCCGATGGTAGTTTAAACAAGAACCAAGAAAATATCGCAAGGCAAGCCCATGTAATTCTTAATGCATCAGCAAAGGCCGGTATCAAGGGGCTTGTATATGCCCTTGCGGGTTATGATGCCACAAGAGAAGAAGTAATATCGGCCTTTAAATTCTATGTAAGACAAGAGGCAAGGGAATATGAGAAGGAGTTTCCTGACCAATTATACACTCAATGGTATCGCTTGTATGAATTGCCTAAACCAGAAAGGAACCATCCTTGGAAATTTAAGCATTTAACTGTTAATCACGTCTATGTGCCACTCGCTAAAAGCAATGGCAAAATACACGACTTAGTAAAAGCGGAAAGGGCTACTAGTGGAAAACCATGGAATAAACTGCATCAATTTTTAGCAGATGTGGGTGTAAAGGCTCTCCGAACTCATCTAGGACAGCTACTTGGTATTGCACAAATATCTAAAGATAAAGACGAATACGAACGACATGTTAACAATATTTTTGGAGACCAGTTTACTTTTGATTTTAGTAAGTCTATTTCTTCCATCGAGCCTTAGCCGCCTTCTTAGCAATATCTGACCGCTGGCCGGGTGTTAGCTTATCAGCCCTTGCTTTTCCGCCCTTCAATCCGCCGAGCCGCCCTAATTCCTGGGCGGCTTTATTCTTTTCTGGCTGATCAGTTGGGGTCGTGGTAGGCTCTTCGCTGGTGGCCTCGTCAACGATCATCTTTGCAAGCTGGCTTATGTCGCGTGGTCGTTTTTTCATGCTTTGAGCGTAGCATAACCGCTCAAGCATTTCAACCGAGTCTATATTTCAAACTGAGACACCATCAAAAGTTGCTATTGCTTGTTCTTCCAGATATACCAGTTTGGTGCAACCCAGACCCAGTAACCGGCCTTGCCCTGTTTGCCGCACCAAGCACCCCCGCCCCAGTAGCCGTAGTCACGGAAATTGCCATAGTTGCTGCCATCTTTCGGGCAGTTCAAGATCTGGATCAGGTTTGAATATTTGCCGTTTACCGTTGCCTGGGGAGGGGCCGAAAGGTTTGGTGCCCCTTTATGCTTCCAGACATACCAGTTTGGCGCAACCCAGACCCAGTAGCCAGCCTTACCCTGTTGGCCGCACCAGGCGCCTCCGCCCCAGTAACCGTAGTCACGGAAGTTGCCGTAGCTGCTGCCATCCTTGGGGCAATTCATTACCTGGACGAGTTCGGTGTACTTGCCGTTGACTGACGCAGCATCAGGAGTTTCATCGGCAAGAACAGGGCTGCAGAACAGGAGTACCGCGCTGAAGAGAGCTGCAATGAGAGAAAAACGGAACGACGCCATAGGTTGCCTCCTTTGAGGGGGATGCGCTGCCGGTGTATTGAACTACGTAGCAGAGAACCGGTCATTGTCAAGAGCGGTTTAGTGTCAGGCCCTGATCATCACCAACAGCATCTTGAACGGTACCTCTGCCTTGAGTGAGTGTGGCAGATTGGCCGGCATGATGATCATTTCTCCTGCCTGTACCTGATGTACGGTACCATCTATGGTAATGGCTGCAGTACCATCAACAATCTGGACCACTGCATCAAACGGTGCGGTATGTTCCGATAATCCCTGTCCGGCATCGAAGGCAAACAGGGTCAGGGTACCGATCTTCTTGTCAATCAGGGTTTTACTTACCACTGAGCCGCTCTGGTAGCTTACCTGCTCATTCATATTGAAGGCTCTGCCGATCAGATCATTGTTGTTCATGGATTGTTCCCTCCCTGCTGTTGTAATTTTGTACCACTGTAACGTCGCCTGCTGAAAAAAACATTGATACAGGTCAAAGAGCCATCTTTAGCTGATTGTAGCTTGACATTCAGGGCGTCAACCGTATGCTGATATCAATTAAACTACCGTAGAAAGGGAGCACAACATGAATGAGCGTAGTGGCGTAATCACCTTTAAAGGCAATCCCATGACCCTGCTTGGCGCGGAGCTGAAGGTGGGGGATAAGGCTCCTGATTTTAACGTTGTTGATACCACTTTGGCCCCGGTCAGCCTTGCTACCCATGCCGGCAAAATCAGAATTGTCAGTGCGGTTCCCTCTCTTGATACACCGGTCTGCGATACCGAAACCCGCAAATTTAATCAGGAGGCAGCCGGCCTGCCAGATGATGTCGTGGTACTGACCATCAGCCTTGACCTGCCCTTTGCCCAGAAGCGCTGGTGCGGCGCTGCCGGGATTGAACGGGTGGTTACCCTGTCCGATTACCGCGACCGTTCCTTTGGTCAGAATTACGGTGTGCTGATCAAGGAACTGTTGCTGTTGGCGCGCTGTATCTTTGTGGTGGATGCCCAAGGGATTATCCGGTATATCCAGCAGGTGCCTGAGGTGACCAGCGAACCTGACTATGCTGCCGTTATTGCAGCTGCAAAGGCGTTGCTCTAACGGCATGACCTCCAGAGGTGTTAAGGACGCTTTTTGCAGCGTACATTCCCTGTGGCTGCGTTTTAACAGCCATCAAGGAATGCTGCGCGCTTCTGCGCTTTCATTTGACACCTCATTGGCGCTGGTCCCGGTGTTGGCGTTAATCTTTGTTGTCCTGCAAAAGGTTGGCATACAGGCGTTGCTTGAACCGTACATACTGCAGCAGTTGACGGGCAATGCAAGTTCCACTGCCGTTAAAGTGCATGAGTATGTACGTAATACCAAGGTGGCGGGGATTGGTTCGCTCAGCACATTAGTACTGATTGCAACGCTGTTCTTTATACTGGAGAGCATCAGAGAATCATTCAATGCCATAGGGGAAGTCGTTGAACACCGCAGTATACTCAGGCGTAGTCTGGACTACCTGCTGATTCTGGTG
>Ga0209016_1001932_pt1 | contig 15033 bp, 13 predicted proteins | sample EPASupsiteSAE305_FD_187265 | JGI IMG/M metagenome (GOLD analysis project Ga0209016, IMG submission 187265) | Bioremediated contaminated groundwater microbial communities from EPA Superfund site, New Mexico - SAE3-05 (SPAdes) (version 2) | ecosystem: Environmental > Aquatic > Deep subsurface >...
TTGATAAGAATTCTTCCGTTGTACTGTTTTGCTTGGAAAACAAAGCAATCGCGCCGAAAATTCGACCGGAAGGATCGATTAGCGGTGCCCCCAGCCATGTATTGATTTTAACATAAGCAATTTTATCTTCACCGCTCTCACGCAACCTGGCCAAATCTTCGGCCGTTAGATACAAAGTGCGCCCCTGCTTCATGATATATTCCGTCAAACCGAAACCAACGGCTCGACGGGTTGGAATCATCGACTGATTTGCTGATCGATAATGATAGACGATTTCCTGTCTTTCCTCATCCAGGATGGCGATGGTAAAATGCTCAGCAATAGACAGATGAGCAACCGCCGCATGAATTTTCTGGTACAACTCATCCAATGATTGCGAAAAAACAGCAGCAACTGCAATCTCCCAAAGTGCAGTCTGGACTGCTGAATTTCGTTGTTGTTTTTCTTCCGCTTGTTTGCGCTCCGTGATGTCGATGACTACGATTCTGGCAACAGTGCTTTCGACCAGATCAAACGCCAGCGCTGCTTCTATTCGAGCCCAAAAATATGTCGCTTTACTTTGTTTCAGCCGCAGTTGCAACGATTGGGCCTGTCCACTCCGGAATAATGTTTCCAGCATTTCTGCAAATAGCGCACGATCATCACGATGCACATAATTGGTTAATGATTGTTGAACCAGTCGGCTCTCTTCCGTTTGAAGCATCCGGCTTAATGCCACATTGGATTCGTATATTATTGCTCTATTTGACAGCGTGACAAAACCTACCGGCGCGGCATGATAAAAATCATAGTAGCGCGCCCGCGAATTTTCCAATTCCTCTTGCATTCGCAATAATTGCTCGTTTTTTAATTCAAGGATAGTCTGTTGTTGACGCAGTTCAAGCAACAATAAACGGGCTGCTTCCGGTGAAAGCAGTTCAGGTTGCGACGGAGGCGGCAGTTCCTTTTCCAATTGCTTTCTATCGGCAGCCCGGGAAGGCATCGAATGATTTTTGCGACGGATATGAATCACCATCCGCTTGAAATACTAATTACAGTTTATTATTATACAAACTATTGGAAAATCCTTTGACTCAATGGGATAAACTTCATTATCCCATTGAGATAATCACGTTCTTGTTGCAGGATACTCGGGCATCAACAGCAAATCATTCATTAGTGATTAATTTGACACGTAGGAGGAATTTCAAGTGATAAAGTGCCCTGTATGCAACCAAATGGAAATCGAATACCGTCTCGAAAAGCGGGACTTTGCCGGAAACCTCATTACCATTCAAAAGCCCGGCGACGTTATCTTGCCGGACACTGCAACCGATTGCCAACTATGGCAATTATACCAACAACACACCAACAATCCCGCCGATCAAAAAAACATAGCAAAGTTAGCCGGTTGGGTCGCTTCGCTAGGTTATACGAAATCGGTCAAGTACTTTTAGTTCGGATGTCATCAGGAAAGTTTTCAGAACCGCCGCGATCCTGGTTTCCATTGGCATGGATCCGCCTCCTGTCTAATTCGTTCAAAACCGGTTCAGGCAATGCTGGCACTTTCTTTATATGCGTTCCAGTACCTGTTTCGTTTTCTCTGTCACAACATTACCCGTATTCAAGGTACCTTTGGGTTCAATTAACATGACCTGGACTTCTTCCGCCGCAACCGGCAAATGGTCGACCCCTTTCGGAATGATAACCAGTTCCCCTTCATCCAGTATTACGTTTTTATCGCGAAATTTTATCGTCAGTTGTCCTTTAACAACAAAAAACAATTCGTCTTCATTGTCATGATGGTGCCAGTCAAATTCGCCTTTCAATTTTGCCAGCTTGATATAGGAATCATTCATTTCACCAACGATTTTCGGGCTCCAGTATTCATGAAACAGGCTGAATTTCTGATTCAGGTTGATCTTTTCCATACAATCATCTCCGCATATTTTTTACCTTATACTATTACCCCCCGACAAATCATTTTCCTTCATCTTCGAACAAAGTGGAAAAAAAGAAACGCCGCAAATGCTTGCAGCGTCTCGCTTTTAATATGGTGGGGTTAGGCGGACTCGAACCGCAGACCTCTTCGATGTCAACGAAGCGCTCTAACCAACTGAGCTATAACCCCTTGTCGCGTTTAACACCACGAAAAGTATTATAAATACTGGGCTTGTGGCACTTTATGCTCCGAAAAATTCCATTCCATTTAATGGTATTTGCAGATGATTTCTGCTTATTTTTTGCTAGTTAAGCAGAACTTTAAGCAGAACTTTGAATAGCGCTTTTGACCAGCCAGTAATAATATAGGGTTTGAGCGAAATATTTTTCTGGATCGAGAAATAATCAATTATTTTAGCAGAACCTTTATTGCATTTGGGTCAAATTGGGTCAGAGTTATACTACCTATTTTCATCTCATCTCCTCTCTAAGATAATATGTGAACCATTCCTTCGTTTTTATTTTCAAGAGTTTCTCTGAGTAGCGGGCCTAATATCCATAATTGATTTAAATCTAAAATAAGTGAGTTTTGTGCTTTAATAATATTTTCAAATGATATTTCTCCTTTGGACTTAAAAACTATTTGGCCCGAATACCGTGAGGAAGAAGTATATTCAATACGGTTAATCATTATGCTTTCTGCTTCTGAAGGAAGGTCAAACACAAAAATATCTTTCCCGCCGTTGGTAAAAGAGTGTTGTTCTTGATAAATCTTTGATATTGAGTTGTACTTATCAGTAGGAACTCTCGAAATAACTTTTTTAGCGGAATCGAGAATCCAAAAATCCAATGAAATATTGTAATTATAAAATGGAAGTGCATAGATAGCTGTTATGTGGAGTTGCTTTGAGGGTCGGGTAGAAATTGATGCGTAAAAATTTACTGTATCAAGCATCATTTCTGTAATTGGAATGGCATCAACATTTTGAACATCTAGAAGTGCTTTTGCTGGCAGAACTTTGTCCAAAATTGTGTTGTTTATGCGAATACAAAGGCGAACAAAATAAATCATTATACACAAGGATATTATTAAGAAAACAACAATACTATAAGGGATAAAGTAATGAAGATTTCCATACCCATAATTACCCCAACGTAAAACCATAAACACAATACCGCTTACCCAAAATGTCACTACTGGCACTAATATCATGAGCCATTTATTATCCCAAAACAACCTTTTCTCATCTTGGAGGAGGTCCACTTTTCTTTTATAGGCTCCAAAAGCATCTCTTATGTATTCACGGGTAGTTTCGTAGTTCGTTGTTGTATTTGATACAGGGTTCTTTGAGTCATTATACTTTTTTAGTTTTGACACTTCTTCAAAGGCGTTTTGAACTCCCTCAATTTGCCTTTGAAAACTAATCGTAAATATGGCAAAAAAAATTCCAACCAAAGTAAGTGTTCCTGCTGCTATTGTCCAACAAATTGATATTAATGCATCAAGGACATTTTTTGCATCCGAACTATCTCTTGATACTATTTGCTCGAGGCCGTAGTCCAATAAACTCTTAATAGAAGGGTTGGAAAGTATTTCATGTAAATATTCATTTAGATTGCTTGGGAAGATTAAATTAATGAGAAAAACTTCGCTAACACTATACTCCATTGGCATCTCCTTAAATAATGTGTTTTCACAGAACCGCGAAAGGTCCCTGCAAATTAAAATCTATCTAAAAATAATTCATATATCAAATGAGCTTCCATTTTCATTCTTGACTTTACATATTTGGGGGAGGGGTTCAACATATGAAGCCCCACCCCACTACCTCTATTTATTGCGTTGAAATATAAAACCTTCCTTTTCATCAGGATCGGGATGGGCGTTTGTTCCAAGCTTCATCAATTCTATACTGATATGCTTTACTGATTGTTTTAAGCTCATCACAAACATTTCTATCTTTGGACTGCTCAATCCAAGAATTAAACATTTTAACAACATAGGAGTTTGCTTCGAGTTCGCATTGAATATGTTCTGCGTCGGTTAAAGTTAATTGAGGATGTTTGTTAATTATATGCCCAACCTCATGCACTACGACAGCAAAATTATCCCAGTTATTAATTTTTCTGGGTGGTAAAAAAATTAGTGCATGGTACTCACCATTGAGAAGTCGCAATACTGCAAATGCTTTTTTGTCTTTGTCGTGATATCGCACATTGTCAAAAAAACGAACTGTTTTTGCAAATTGGAGCATTTCATCCATAAGTTCTCTGAAATATGGCTCGAATTCACTATTCACTTTGATAGTCTTATTCTCATCAATAAAAAAACACTGCATTTACATTCCCTCAATTCGTATCTTTATTTTTTCCAACTGATAGGTCATATTTCGATATTAATGACTACTCCCCTCACTAAAGTGAATTCCATATTATGAGTTTTCACTAACGTCAACAATGATTCAAACCCCACTGTTTTCAAAAGTTTTCACGATTCTTATTATTCGGTAAGCATCCGCTATTTTAGTACAATATTCACTGCATTGTGGTCAAGTTGGGGTCAAAATAAATTGTTTGTTGATTATTCATGCTATCTTAGGAATTTCTATGGTTTTCACCCTATAAAACACCAGGAATCACTAATAATCGAAACAACATTTCTTGTTTTCATTTATACTATCACTCGGTAAAAAAAGGTATTCTTTTCTATTTGTAGAAGATTGCGTAGAAATGTAAAGAGCAATGGATTTTTGTGTAGGAGGTTATATTAGTGATTGAAAAAATCAAAATAAGGGTAATAGACTATCTCCGTTGTTTTATAGTCAAATATGATGCATCAATGGCCGAGAAACTTACCGAAAAATCAGGTTATGCAAATTTAGCCCCACGCGATGATGTTGATGAAAACAAAACATACTGTAACTTGTTAAGATGGGCAATCTTAAATAAGGATATTAAAAATCTTGCCATAACTGGACCATATGGCAGCGGAAAAAGCAGCTTAATAAGAACATTTCAAAAAAATTATCCTCAATATAAACATTTGAACATATCAGTTTTGTCTCTTTCAGAATCAGCATCTGAAAGTGATGAAGTGGATTCAGAAAGTTCCTCAAAAACGTCAGGCACAGAAAAAATTGAGGAAACTATTCTATTGCAATTATTCTATCGGTTTAATAACAGTCAAACCCCCTTCTCCAGATTCACAAAAATTAAGCACATCACCCCAAAGCTTCTCTGGTGCTATTCTTGCCTAGTGTTAGTAGCAATATGCACAATAATTATTTTCACATTTCCGAAGTTATTGGACAATATCGTTACAATAAAATCAAGCTTAACTTCCTTAAACTTAGGTTGGTTCGGATTAGTATCATTTGCTTTTGCGATTATAAGCACATTGCTAGTCATCTTGGTTAGTATTAAGCAGCTTATTATATTTTTCAGCAAAAACAGTTGCCCTGCTTCAATTCAAATCCCTAAAGCAGCAAATATTAGTTTTGACTCAGAAAAGACCGTATTCAATAAGCATTTAGATGAAATAGTATACTACTTCGAACTTCTCAAATACGACACTGTTATTATCGAGGATGTAGATAGATTTAACAATCTAAAAATCCTTGTTAAACTTCGAGAATTGAACACCTTATTAAATAATTCAAGTCAAAATCGGAAGAAAATACTGTTCATTTATGCATTAAAGGATGACATGTTTTCGGATAAAACAGATCGAACAAAGTTTTTCGACTTTATCATACCGATTGTCCCCGTTGTACATTCATCAAATACTTGTAATATTTTTATTGATAAATTTACGAAACATGAAATTCCTATTTCAGAGGAGTTTATAAATTCCGTTTCTTTATATATTAATGAGTATAGGACTTTACACAATATATTTAATGAATTCTTAGTTTACAAAACAATCCTTGGTCGAGACGTAGATTTAAACATAAACAAGTTGTTCGGTATGATTGTGTATAAAAATATGTACCCACTCGATTTTGCTGCCTTACAGGTAAACTCTGGCTTTATATATGAAATTTTTCATTGTAAAGACAAATTCGCGAAATTAAAGATTTCTTCTCTTGAAGAAAGAATACATACAAATGAAAAGGAGTTACGCGAGATTGAAAATGAATATATCATCAACACTAAAGAGCTTCAAATTATATATTTGTTGCATTTTTTCGGATATCCTTCTTTCGGAAATGTTAATGATCAACTGGAACTCGATGGGTCCTCGATTCCGTTAAAGGATATTATTCAAAATGCACCTATGATTTTTGATAAACTAAAAGATAACAACCGTTCTCGAATTCGAGTCTACAGACAGGTACACCAGATCTGGATGGATTTAAAAGTTATTGATTTTTTAACTGCCCAGGGAACCAAGCCTAATTATTGGGACCGAGTAGCTTTAATTGAAAAAACCAAGCTGAATCTCCAAGAAGAATTGAAGTCAGAACTCAATAAACTATACAAAGAAATTAATCTAGTAAGAGCATTACCTTTAAAGGATCTTATCGATAATGCAGACACTTGTGGCATATTGACTAATATCAAAAATGAACCATTGCTAATTTACTTAATAAGAAATGGCTATATTGATGAGATGTATGCTTCTTATATTTCATATTTTTATCCTGGTAGTCTATCACAATCTGACTTAAATTATCTCATGAGTGTAAAAAACAGAATCTCTAAAGAATATACATACTCTCTATCAAAAATCAAAGAAATTATTCAACGTATGAACTCAAGTGACTTTTCGACAGAAGTTTTTTTAAATTTTGATTTGGTTGACCACATAATTCTTAACAAAGCTCAATATGAACTATACTGCGAATTAATAATTAATTTCTTTAAAAACGGCACCCCTGAAGCAATGGATTTTCTGGAAAAATTTATTGTCAGTGGTGGATATTCAAATCAAATAATCCATGTTTTATGCAAAAATTGGTCGTTGTTTTGGATTGAGGTTGAAAGCAGAGCACAATATACATCTTTCGCAAAAAATGCTTTTTTCAATGCAATAATAGTTCATGCAGATATTGAAGATATCAAAACCATAAACATAAACAACCAATTTCGAAACTATATGGCAAATCAACCTGAGTTGCTGAAGCAAATTCTCCCCGAACACTCACAAAAATTCAAAGAATTATTATCGCAACTTAATGTTCAATTTTCTTATCTTGATGCTCCCGCAAACTCAGAAACAGAGTCTGAGTTGTTTAGTTATGTTTACCAAAACAACTTATATGAATTAAATTTAAGAATGGTTGAAGTCATCCTAGCAACCCAAAACACCAACAATATTTCTACAGACCTTTTGAAAACTGCTAATTTAACTCTAATTAAATCAACAAACTGCTCCCAACTTATTAATTATATTGAAGATAACCCAGAAATCTATCTAAACAATATATTTTTCCAACTCGAAAACAATGTACATGAGAACGAGAGTACAATAGTACAATTGCTCAACGATGAAAAAATCAGCACTGAATCAAAAATGAAAATTATTAAACAAATAGAAACCAATATTTCTGATATTAGTCAAGTTTCGGATAACCAATTGTGGAGTTGCATTTTATCTGAGAAAAAAGCAGACATTGTATGGAAAAATGCAATTCTTTACTACCAAAGTATAGGTGCGCTAGATAAGGTACTTATTGATTTTCTTAACCAAAATTGCTTAATTCTATCGGAAGAACCCTTGGAAAATAATGATGAGTTCCCTGAAAAACTAGTCTCAGATATCGTTGAGTGTCAAAATCTTGACACAAATTGCTATGAGTCCATAATTCCAATCCTACCATATTATTATCCTCTATCAGCAGAGTCCTCGATACCTCGGTCGAAAATTGACACCTTGATTACAAACAATAGTATAAGATTATCGCCAGAGTCAATCCAAATATTAAAGAACAAGTATCCTGGTTGCCATATTGATTTAATAGTTGCCAATATCGCAGATTATATTGAAAGCGAAAAAGATTTTCAACTTGATGCAAACGATTATTATCACTTATTGATTCATACTTCACTAACGCAAGAACAAAAAGAAACTATAGCAAAAAATTTGCAACCAACCTTAATTTCTGATGAAAATCGACTTGCCCCCACATTTTTTCTTATTCTGACGGAATCAACGGCCCCTATGCAGATAACTCCTGAGATGTTCTATATTTTGATTGATAGTCAAATATTATCTATTGAAGAAAAGCTCACGATAATAAAGCTTTCCGCCCATATACCCACTGATATAGTTGTAAATGCGTTGATTAAATTGGAACAACCTTATGCTGATATTATTAATCAAAATATTAAAACCAAACTTCCTCGAAATATCATTAACGGAACTCTATTAGTGGACTTAAAGAATAGAGGGGTTATATCATCGTACAAAGCCACTGGCAAGCATTTCTTAATCAATTATAAAATGAATCAAAGCTAATATTGTTTGAAATGTTTATTTTTGGGCTTTAAGCCATCCATAGCACCGCTAATATATCCATCCATACTCATGCCATGGATTATAGACCGCTGAAGCAGAATATGGTTTTAGGTTGGCAATGAATTCAGCTATTTGATCCATACAGCACTTCCCAACCTCTCAACATTCTGGATTTTTGCAAAAAAATTTTGAACAAAACAAAATGAGCTTTCCATTTTTTATGTCCCTTTACATATTTCGGGGAGGGGTGCTTATATCGAAGCCCCACCCCATCCCCCGCAAGTGCCTTAAATCAAGTCTGAGAGCGTTTAAATGGGATATAATGACTACTCCCCTCACTAAAGTGAGGGGTATCTTGTTTTGGGACTGTGTTCGAACAAGATATTGTCTATGGAGTTGGTCTAATTCCAGTATCCTTTTGATTCTTTGCATACCTTAACGCAAAATCAAATTGCCTGTTATCATAGTTCTCTGCAACTTCCCATTCAGGTTCATGTACTTTGGGAGTGCCTGGGCGATTCTGGGCATCATAAAGGCAAGATTCAGCAATTCTAAATTCTCGTGGAGAAGTCAGCTTGACCTCAAATTTCAATGTCTGTTTTGCATAATTGATGGACAATGGGCGGTCAAGAACCTGAAGTACCCAGAAGGTTAATTTATTGCCATCTTTATATACAGTTGCCCTATCAATATACTCTGTGTGAAGATTCCCAACCCTGTTGTAATATACCCAGTTCGCTGCAAATACATTGTTCGCCAGAAAGATCATGAGGATCAGCACAAGACCAGCAATTCTTCTGCCCATTCATCTCACCCCCTGCATGATTATCAGAATTATTACCTTCTATGGCGAATTTCAGAACTCCTGCAAATTATTCCCTGAAATCAAAGAATAGTCCTCACCATTACTGATGAGGACTTCAAACCATCTTTAGCATTAAGTTTTTGTCATTGTACAAAAGTCCATTTAAAAAGTACACATTATAAAACTAATTATTCACCGCTTTGCGGTGATTTTGTTTTGTTCGCTCAGAAAAAAGGAGGTCTTGCCGTGAATCTGAAGCCCATACACCATAACCATTCTGTCTGTTTGCTTGTATACCATTTTGTCACAGTGACCAAGTGCAGAAAACATGAACTCCTTGATCCTGTAACAGTGGAACTATTTACTGAATCTATCAGGCATTACCCTCTGAATATTCTTGTTGGCGAAATTATGCCTGATCATGTTCATTTTATGATTCAAGCTCCAACAACCATGTCTCCAGCCCAAATTGCCAAAGTCATTAAGGGATGTTCTCAGGCAAACATCAAAAAGGTACTTTCTTCATTTTCTGGATGGTCAAAAGGCTATTACATCAGTTCTGTAGGTGGAAACAGCCTTGAGGCTGTTGAACACTACATCAAGAATCAGAAGTCATAGTTTGTTCCAAGCTGTGGTCTCCATCCCTTCTTGTTCTGGCACCGCAATGACAACCCTATTCTTCCAAAGCTGCTTCTTCACTCATCACCAAGTCATCTGATTTTTTATTCAAAAATTTATTTATTTTATGCAATAGTTCTAGCTAATCATAAAACCCCATATAAATCATAAGGCATTGTTTTTATTTTGCGAAGCTAAATGAACAACAATGACCGCTGTAATCACACCAAAGTTACAATCAAAATCCCACGCCCTGATTTTGGTTGTGATTTTGTGTGTGACTACAGCCAAAAAAGAGCCCCCGCTTTGCGGTTGCTCTTTAATAGTCTTTTATCAGTTGTGTATGGAATGTACCTAATGTACATAATGTAGATAGTGTACATCCTATACGTAGTTTTCATTATTCTTAATTCTTATCTTTTTCTTTCAGTCAGTTAAAAAATAAATAAAAGTAAAGTATATACAAATTCAAAAAGTTAATTTCTATCTACACTATCTACACTATCTGCATAAATAGAGTGGATATGGGTCGTTAAGATTTTCGGAAAGCAAGTTTCCTCAAATACTTAACTCCCTGTCCTTCATCTTCGATTTGGACAGTTTGTGTTCTTTTATTTTTTTAAGAGAACTCGGGCAATGCGCCTGTGTTGGAAATTTTAACATTGACTCCCATACTGGTTCGAACTAGTTTTTCCACCTTGATCCCAAAGGATTCAAGGTCAGGTAAGATTTCCCTTATTGCAGCCATGATTTTGTTTGCACCGCGAGGAAAGCTCCTGTCCTTGTTAAGTCTCAAGGATAGCAAAGTATCTTCAAGTGCGGTGTAGAGTTCACCAATACTTCCTGTCCATTCTTTTTTGTCTTTCATGAAAGATTCAAGGGTTATGGCTAGCAGATTAGACTCTACTGTTGCTTCTTGCCCCAGTTTGATGTTCTGCTGATAGGCTTCCACAAATTCTTCTTCAGAATAACCCATTGCCTTTGCAATTGCACATCCCCATTTGCAAAAATCTGCCATTCTAGGAAAGTGCCTTAGCGAAACATTCTGGTACTCTAGAATGGATTTACTGAGGGTTGAAAAGATTCCACCCAGAATACTGGGCAAGGCATCCTTAAATTCAGCTTCAATCTCCTGCAGTGGTTTTCTCTGCTCTTCTGGAATTCTTTGGAGCGAAAACAAAAGACACCTGTCAATCAAATCTGATTTTGTGGCAACCAGATTAATTCCATTGAGTGCAATGCAGGCTTGAAAACCAACTCTGACCATATCAGTATCAGTATAGTTTTCTCTTTTCGAAACACTGCCCCCTGTCACAGCTCGACAAAGCATATCACTTTGCCAAGGTTGTAATTGGGATAGATTGTCGTAAACAACAAAACTGTTTTGCGATAATTGCAGCCCCAGTTCATAGTCTAGTCTTGGCAGAACAGAACAACCTGCATTTTGAGGATCAACCAATCTTTGAATCATGTTGGTACTGGTTGTTTTCGCTGAACCCTTACTTCCTTGAAAGGTTAGAATGGGATGAGGGATGTCAGGCAAGAAACAGGATACCACATAGACCAATAACAACAATTTGCTTGGATCATCATTCAGAGGCACAAAATCCAGCAATCTCCGAATGTTTCCTGAACTCTCTGGAACTACCTGTTCTGACACATGGTCAAGATCACGAAAGTTGGGAAGGTTTTCATCCTTAACACTCCAACCTAGTGCATCAATGCGAACTGCCTGCTTTTTTTTATTCGCCAGATAATACCAATATGCACCATTGGCATAAGTGATTCTTCCATGAATCATTTGTTCTTTGCCAGACAAGTATGTTTCATTGCCTAAGTATTCCACCATGTTGGCAATTGTCTGGGTGGAAGGATGCTTTTTGAACTGTTCCTTTACGAAAACAGACACCCAAGCTTTGAACATCTTACTGTTGATTAGTACAATGTGGCGTTTGTGGCGAACATAGATTTTCGCCCAGGTTTTTCCTTCTTTACATCGGAAAAATTCAGCTCCTTCCTTGATCTTCTCGATCATTGCTTCAATACTCACTTGTTCTTTAGGGGTTGGATTCATTAATTATCCTCCTTTTTTTATCGTTGACTAACGACTAGGTTTATTATACAATAAATTTATATACACGTAAAGTATTTAATTTCGTGTAGTTTAGGAGGCGTGAATGAATACTAAGAATCCCTTCTGTGGGGAAAAAAATACTGTCTATCGTTCTAAACCATCTATGGGGCTGGGTTCTTTCATTCTTAGACTCTCAACTGAATATGGTATCCAAGATGGGATGATTAGGGAAATGGGATGCGTTCTCCGAGACTATTCCTATTTTGACTTTTATGATGGCAATGATGACTTGATTGGTGAGGGTCAAGTAAGAAAAGAGGATTTAGTCTCACTTTTTAGAACTCAAATGACACAGGATGAAAAAATATATGTTACTTTTGCGTCTTTAGACCTGAACGATCAAAATCAAATCTTAAACTGGATTAGACTCTTTGGTCTTCCATTTAAGCAGCACAATATTCCTTCAAATCAATTGGGCAACTTATTTCAAAGAGAACTTAAGGGCGGCGCAGAAATTAATAAAATAAAAGATGAAATTGCATTGATGAAATGGGTATTGTCTATGTTTTCAATTTTTAAATCAAAACTATGGGTTAACATTGATATTGATGAGGAAACTGATGATTTATTGTGTCGAAACAACATAATTAGCCCTAAAAGCCATAAATTGTGGACTGATAAAGCTGAAAGAGTTGACATTATTAATTCCACAATCAAATCAATTTTTTCAAGACAACTTGAAAATATACACCCAGAAATTGTCTGTGACTTGCAAAGCATACACAAGAGTCAAATTAGCCAAAACCTCAATAGCGACTGGGACTTAAGAAAATCATATAGTGACGAAACTTGTTTGAAAAAAGAACTAATTTTCAGCGAGGACACGGATAGAATTGCTCAAGCTGTGAATAACCCTTTTAAGTGTGATTATCCAAAATTTATGTTGAATTGGTCATTCCCTTCACTTCTTTCTGTAATGTATCTTCATATGGCATTGGATGTAAACAATTCTGCTCTTCCAATATCTTGCGCCAACAATCGATGCAAGAAGTATTTTTCACCCACAAAAGCATCTCAGCGTTTTTGTTCTTCTACGTGTCGAAATCGAGATAACCAGCAGAAGCGCTGGCGAAAATTAAAAAGTATCATAGATTAACCCTTTTCCCCTTTCAGGGTTTAATGAATGCAAATTCTTAACACTTGGGAGGGTTTTTCATGAGTACAAGATCAATTCAAAAACACTATATTCCCCAGTTCGCTGTCAAGTTGGTAAAAGAGCAGAACCTAGTCACAACTGCCCCCAAAATTGTTCGAAGTCCAGAAGATGCATTCAATCTCTTATGCCCCCTGTTTTCTGAACTGACTGTTGAACATTTTGTTGCCATGCTGCTCAATACCAAAAACCATGTTGTAGGGATCAGCACCATCAGCATAGGGAGTTTGAATTCTGCCATTGTTCACCCCAGAGAATTGTTTCGTGTAGCTTTGTTACATGCTGGAACGACAGCAAGTTTGATAATTGCCCATAATCACCCTTCCAATGATCCCTCTCCCAGTCCAGAAGATATTGAACTGACCAAGAAACTCGTTGCTGCTGGAAAACTCATGGATATCCCCATTCTGGATCATATCATTTGCGGTGCAACCAACTTTACCAGTCTTAAAGAAAAAGGCATAATCTAAAAAATAGGGACGCACCATTTTGGGTGTGTCCCTATTGTAATTTTAACTTCGATATTCTCTTCTCCCCTTCGGGGTGATTGGCTCTCAATCATTCAAGGAGGGGGATTATATGACCAGAAAACGTGGCAAAGGTGAAGGCAGCATTTATCAGAAAGAAAGCATTCGCAAACGAAAAGATGGTTCTGAATATGTTTATAAGTTTTGGGAGGCTCAGGTAACTACAGGATATGACCAGTATGGAAACCAAAAACGCAAAACAATTACTGGTCAAAGTCGAGTTGAAGTTGCAGAAAAGCTGAAAGTCCTTTTGTCAGAACAGCAGCGCAATGAACTCGTAGACAAAAACAACATTCTGTTTAAGGATTGGCTGCATAATTACTTGACTAAATACAAAAAGCTTCAAATTCGCCAATCTACTTATGACAAATATGAGAGCCTTGCCAAAACTAACATTTACCCCTTTCTTGGTCACAGGAAGATTCAAGATATCAGGACATCTGATATCCAAAATCTTATAAGTATGAAAGCTGTTGAGAAATCTGCTGCTACAGTCAGGGAGATTCATCAAATCATTAATCAAGCGTTAAATCAAGCTTGTATTGAACGATTAGTGCATCGAAATGAAGCTGCCCATGTTATCTTGCCAAAAATAACTCAACAAGAAATCATCCCATTAACTGATCAGGAATTGGAAAGATTAATTTCAGTTGCTTCTGGGCATCATCTCTATCCTGCACTTCTTCTTGAAATAGGGACTGGCTTAAGAAGAGGAGAGCTACTTGCTCTTCAATGGCGAAATGTCAATTTCGCCAAGAATACAATAGCAATAACTCAAAGCTATATAAAAACAAGGATTGGCAACCTTATGCAAAGTCCAAAGACCAAATCTAGCATAAGGATTGTAAGTGTTCCAAGCAGCATTATGGCAATCCTAAAAACACATAAAGAGGGGGTTTCCTCCCTCTTTGTTTTCACTCAAAAAAATAGTGATAAACCTGTTTCGCCTCGTCACTTCAGCAAAATCTTTGAAGTGTGGTGCAGCAAGGCACAGTTAAATACCAAAAGATTTCATGATCTTAGACATACCTATGCCAGTCAACTGTTAGCTGCTAATGTTCACATGAAAGTTGTCCAAGCACAATTAGGTCACGCGGATATCAAGGTTACAATGAACAGGTATTCCCATTTATCCCATGATCAGCTTCAAGAAGCTGCTGAACAGTTAAACAAGAAATATGAGAAACTGACTTTGCTTTCCCACCCAAATGCGCAAAATAGTGATCATTAAATTCGAATAGCAGGACTTAAGCAGGACTCTCACAATATTGGGCGCACACTAAAGAGCCACAAAGGCGATCAACCCTTGTGGCTCCAGTCTTTTCATATGGTGGGGTTAGGCGGACTCGAACCGCAGACCTCTTCGATGTCAACGAAGCGCTCTAACCAACTGAGCTATAACCCCAAATCAACTTG
>Ga0209016_1001934_pt1 | contig 15015 bp, 15 predicted proteins | sample EPASupsiteSAE305_FD_187265 | JGI IMG/M metagenome (GOLD analysis project Ga0209016, IMG submission 187265) | Bioremediated contaminated groundwater microbial communities from EPA Superfund site, New Mexico - SAE3-05 (SPAdes) (version 2) | ecosystem: Environmental > Aquatic > Deep subsurface >...
GATGGTATCAAATACCAAAAGTTAGGCAATGATTTTTACTATGCCCAAGAGTGCTTCGAGGAAAATGAGCTGTATGGGTATCTCTCTTCAAATATGATAGAAAATAAAGAAAATAAATCTATCTTCACACATACAGTTTATGACTCAACGATAGAAGAAAACTTTGCAAAAGCATTTAATGAAAATGAGAATGTAAAACTTTTCACAAAACTTCCGTCATGGTTTAAAATCAATACGCCACTTGGAAGCTACAATCCCGACTGGGCAGTTTTAATCGAAAAAGACAGTGAAGAGAAACTTTATTTTGTTGTTGAGAGCAAGGGAAGTGGGTTGGGGCTTGATATAAAAACTTCGGAATCATCCAAAATTGAATGTGCCAAAAAGCATTTTAGTGAAATATCACAAGATGTAAAATTTGTACAATCTGATAATTTTAGTAGTTTTAGAGAGCATATTTAGAAGAGGAATATCTATGAAATTATATTGAGCTAATATTCTTTGAGATAATTTTATAGTTTTTTATGAAAATAGAGTCGGCAGATAACTCTCTCAATAGCAGTTTAGTTATAATTACAAACCAAAATAGATGTTTAACATAATAATTAAGGAAAAAAAATGAAATTCGTACAAACAAACAAAGCACCGGCGGCAATAGGTCCATATTCACAGGCAGTAGTGGCAAACGGGATGGTTTTTACATCTGGGCAGATCGCTCTTACTCCGGATGGCGTTATGCTTGAAAATGATATCGTGGTTCAAACGAAACAGGTTTTGCAAAATCTTCAGGCTGTTTTAGAAGAGGCGGGCGCTTCAATGCAAAGCGTTATAAAAACTACGATTTTTTTAGCTTCAATGGATGATTTTGCAACTGTAAACGAGATCTATGCGGCGGCGTTTGGATCCCATAAGCCTGTGCGATCAACGGTGGCGGTAAAAACTCTTCCGAAAAATGCACTTGTAGAGATTGATGCAGTCGCATTAGTCAATTAATATTTTTATACACTCGCACTATTGCAAAAGATAAGTGCGAGCCACTTGTTACAAAAAAAGGTATAAAAATGATAAAAATCATATCTTTATTGCTTCCGGCACTGCTTTTTGGAGAGACTCTAAAATCTATGTTAGAGTATGCACACCAAAATAATCATATTTTGCACTCATATAAGTATGCTAAAGATGCAAAAGCAAAAGAGGCAGAGTCAAAAAAAAGCGACTATTTTCCAAAGATAGATATCGGAGCTTCGTATAAAAATACGAGCGATGTCACTCCTTTTCAGATAAGCGATATTTATAGCGGTTACGGCAGAGTAGAAGTTGATATTTATGACGGCGGTATAAAATCCTCACAGCTTGAGAGAGCAAAAAATGAGTACAAGGCAAGCGGATATGACGAAGCACAAGCCAAAAAAAATCTCTCGCTCGATATAGTAAAAAATTTTTATGAGATTCAGAGCCTAGAAGCTCTCTTAGCGGCAAAAGAGGATTCAAAAAAGTCCATAAGCGAACAGCTTGAGAGGGTAAAACGCTTCTATGATGCGAAGCTTGCCACGCGTGACGACGTAGAGAGGCTTCAAGCCTCATATGACACAAATATCTACGAGATAGAATCGGTACTCTTTGAGATCTTTAGCGCTAAAAAAGCGTTGGAGATTAAAGTTGGAAAAAAGATAGAGAGCTTTGAAAAATCGGCTTTTATGGAAAATTCGGCAAGTGATTTTGAGGTAAGCGACTCCGTAAAATCTCTTGAATATAAGCAAAATGCCCTGCAAAGCAGCTCTAAAGCTCTTGAAGGCGCATACTATCCTAAGATAAAGATAGAAGATACATATTCGGTTTTCGGATATGATAATATAGAGCCTACTCATCCTTTAAAAATAGACAGACAAAACGTAGCGCTTATTTCTCTTAATATGAGAATTTTTGACTACGGTGCTACAAGCGAAGCGAAGCAGGCTGTAGACTTAAGTGCAAAAGCATTAAGCAAACAGGCAGAGTATATGAGCAGTGAGCAAAAGGCTGAGTATGAGATCTCTATCGCAAGAGTCAATAGTGTAAAGCTGAAGATTCAAAGTGCAAAAAGCGCTTTGACCTCCGCTCGGAGTGCATTTAAAACAGTAAATGAAAAATACAGCGCAGGGATAGCCGATTATATAACCTACCTTGACGCACTAAGTGCAAAAACGAGTGCAAGCGCTTTGTATGAACGCTCTTTAAACGAGCTGCAAATCGCGTACGCTCTTTTTTACTATCATAGCGGCAAAAATTTAGAGGAGTTTTTAAAATGAAAAAAATATTTTTCGGATTGTTGTTTTTAGTTCTTAATATAAATGCCGAGGAAGTATATGCAAATTTTTTCGTAGAAGCTCTAAGAGATTCGGCTTTAGCGTTTAATGCGGGCGGAATCGTTAAAAAGGTTCACGTCGAGATCTCGCAAAAAGTAAAAAAAGGAGATCCTCTCGTAGAACTTGCAAACGACGATGCCAAAGCTCTGCTTGATATAGCAAAAGCAGATGCGGCAAGTGCGGAAGTAGTTTATAAATATGCCAAAAGAGATTACGATAGACAAGAGAAGGTAAAAGATCTTATAGACGAAGCCAAATTTGATCTCTATGCGCTTGCTTACGAGAAGGCTAAAACGGCGCTTGAACACGCAAAAGCAAACCTTCTCTATAGAGACGCTCTATATAAAAAAACTATACTTTATGCTCCTTATGACGGCGTTATTTACGAGAAAAACGTAGAGGTAGGAGACGTCGTAACGGAGATGTCGCCAAAAACCATTTTAAAGATCCAGAGCCAAGAAGAGAGAAAACTCGTACTTGAGTTTGATCAAAAGTATTGGCAAAAAGTCAAAGTAGGGCAGACATTTAAGTACAAAATAGACGGAGATGAAAAAGAGCATACGAGCGTTATTACAAAAGTATATCCTCACGTAAACGAGCAAAGCAGAAAACTCTCTGCCGAAGCACAAGCCAAAGGTTTTATAGTTAAACTTTTCGGTGACGGCGTAATAGATCTTAAAAAGTAGTTCTTATGTATAAACTAGCCATCAAAAGACCCATAGCGACGCTTATGTACGTCGTTACGTTGGTTATATTCGGATATATGAGCTTTAAGTCTATGCCTTCGGCTCTTTTTCCAAACGTAGACTTTCCCATAGTTACGATTCAAACAAACTATCCCGGAGCCGAAGCAGGCACTATAGAGTCTCAAATTACCGACAAGATAGAAGAGGCGATCTCAAGAATCGGCGGCGTAGACAGCATCATCTCTAGTAGCAGCGATGGCGTAAGCGTGGTAACTGTCAAGTTTTTTTTAGAGAGAGATATCGATGAAGCCGCAAACGACGTAAGAGACAAAGTCTCTGCCGTAGATCTGCCAAAAGACGCAAAAACGCCTCTTGTAAGCAAGCTTGACATCGGCGGAGCGCCTATTATAAATATATTTTTAACCGCAAAAAACGAGAGCATAAAAAATCTTATGCTTTTTGCGGATGAGAAAGTAAAGCCCAGAGTTCAAAAAATAAATGATGTCGGCGCTATAAACATCGTCGGTTATAAAGATAGAGAGATCAAAATATTTCCCGATATAAAAGCGTTAAACAAGTATGCGCTCACGATCTCGGAGTTAAATACGGCGGTAGCAAAAGAGAATATTAAGATCGGCGGCGGAAAACTTATAACCAAAACCGAGGAGCTTATACTTAAAACCAAAGCCGACGCACTTAGCATTGAAGAGCTGAAAAATATAGAGATAAAAGATAATATCAGATTAAAAGATATAGCAACGGTTGAAGATTCTCTAAGCGATGCAAAAAGCTATGCTTCATATAACGGAGTCGAGGGCGTTATGCTTGAGGTTCAGAAGATCTCGGGAACGAACACCCTCTCAATCATCGAGAACGTAAAAAAGGTAGTTCCGCAGATAGAAGCTATGGCGGGAGATAAATTTGGAGTGATGATCTTAAACGATACTTCACCTTTTATAATTCACTCGTTAAAAGACGTAGAGTTTGATCTTATATACGGATCTATACTTGCGGCAATTATAGTTTTTGTGTTTTTAAGAAACCTTACCATTACTCTTGTTTCGGCTCTCTCTATACCTTCTTCGATTATGGGAACGTTCGCTTTAATGGACTATATGGGGTTTGAGCTTAATAAAATGACTCTAATCGGGCTTACTTTGGCGATCGGGATCATCATAGATGACGCTATAGTAGTAATCGAGAATATCTACAAAAAGATGGAAGAGGGTTTAGGAAAATACGAGGCGGCGTACGAAGGCACAAAAGAGATGGCTTTTACAATTTTGGCGATCTCGGCGATGCTTTTGGCAGTTTTTGTTCCCGTCTCTTTTATGAGCGGAATAGTCGGAAAGTTTTTCGAGAGCTTTGCCATGACGGTCGGTTTTGCGATTATCATCTCTTATACTATCGCACTTAGCTTTATCCCAAGTTTGAGTGCCAGAACTCTAAGCAAGGGCGAGAGTAGATTTTACGATTTAAGTGAGCCTATTTTTAAATTTATCGAGCGGATCTATGAGAAAACGCTTCTGTTTGTTTTAAAGTTCAAAGCCTCAACTCTTATCGTTATTTTTATAGTTTTCTTTGCTTCACTCACTCTTTTTCCAAAAATCGGTATGGATTTTATACCAAAAGAGGATAAGGCGGAGTTTGAGGTAAAGATAAAGGCTGATGCGGGTATATCGCTTGAAGAGATGATAAAAAAGTCAAAAGAGGTTGAAGATCTTATAAGAAAAAGCCCTTATGTAGAGTATACGACTCTCAGTGTAGGCTACAACACCGCAAAAGAGAAGCATAAAGCGCTTATTTACGTAAAACTAAGCGATAAAAAGTCAAGAGATCTCTCTCAAGAACAGATAGTTCAAAATTTCAGGCAAGAGTTTGAGCCTTATAAAAAGGATATGTTTATAACGGCTTCGGCGATCCCAAATATCAAAGGAGCAGGAGTTTCCGTTCCGTATCAAATAGTTTTAAAATCTGACTCTTTTGAAGATCTAAGCGAGGCTAAAAAAAATCTGGTCGAGTACATATCTAAAAAAGAGGGATTTGTAGACATCGATACGGATCTAGATGATCCAAAACCACAAATTGATATAAATATTTTAAGGGAGAACGCTTCTAGTTTGGGCGTATCGGCTTCTGCAATAGCAGAGGCGATATCTATCGCTTTTTCAAGTGATCTGGAGATCTCATATTTTGAAGAGAGCGGAAAACAGTACAACATTACGCTTCGCTTGAGTGATGAAAACAGAGTAGGTTTGGAAGATATCAAAAAACTTCAAGTAAGAACAAAAGAGGGCAGATTGGTCTATCTTGACGGTTTGGTTGAGTTTAGCAAAAGCAAAACGCTTGCAACGATTAACCATTTCGACAGACAAAGAGAGGTTACGGTTTTTGCGGATCTCTTCGGACTGGATCTAGGCGGAGCGGTTGCGTATACAAAAGCTGAGATAGACAATCTTATGCCAAAGAGCGTAGTTTACAGATTTACCGGTTTTGCCGAAGAGATGGTAAAAACCGCTCAAGCTTTCGGCGCGGCTATAGGTCTTAGCGTGATTTTGATGTTTATCATTTTAGCTATTTTATACGAGTCGCTTATTCAGCCGATTATTATAATGGTAGCACTTCCGCTTAGCATCATCGGCGTTATGCTTGCCTTGTATGTTTCCGGGCTTCAATTCAGCCTTTTTGTTATGATAGGTTTTATGCTGCTTATGGGAATGGTCGGGAAAAATGCCGTTTTGCTTGTCGATTTTGCAAATCATGCGGCCCAAAACGGAAAGAGCGTAGACGAATCGCTTATCGAAGCGGGAGAGAAGAGAATCCGCCCAATCTTGATGACGACAATCGCTATGGTTTTTGCCATGATTCCGCTTGCTCTTGGCAGCGGACTCGGAAGCGAGACAAAAGCTCCTATGGCGATCTCCATTATCGGAGGGCTTCTTAGCTCAATGGTATTAACGTTGCTGGTAGTTCCCGTGATCTATAAGTTTATAAGCCCGTTAGATAAATGGCTTAAAAAGTTTTATGTAGCAAAAGAAGATGAAGTACGCATAGTTTAATAATGAGAAGATGTATCTGCTGAATATGACAAGATATAATTTTTATTTATACCGATGATAAGTAAAATAATCGTTGTTATATTGTCCGTATAAAAGCTTCATCAATTTACAATCCTTTGAATCGTTACTTCATTGCTTTTTATAAACCATCTAAACTCATCGCCAATTTTGCATTTCAATCCGTGAAGTGCGCCTTTTGTTATGATGGCGTTTATCTCTTTTTTACAAAAATCAAATGTTATGTTTGCAAGCAGACTTCCGTTTTGGATATGTGTGATTTTTGAAATAAAACCATTTCTCTCGCTTACGTTAGACTCTTTTGTAGCAATAGTCACTTCAGTTTCTTTAAATATCAAATTCACGTCCATGCCTACTTTAAACTCATTTTCTAAAGTGTTCTCAATGATGAGAGAATTAAAAAGATACTTTTCTACCTCTACAAAAACAAGCATAAGGCTGTCTGAGTGTTTAATCGATACGATAGTTCCTGCTAAGATATTCATATATTTTCTCTTTTTGTTTAAATTTTTGTCAAAATAGGGTTAAATGCTTTGCTTGATAGCAGTATCTTATCCCCGATATTTAAATTTTCTATATCGCGCTCTACTGCCGTGACTTTGATGATTTCATTATGTGTAAGCACATCGACCACATATAAAATATCATTTTTCTTGATCGATAGCACTTCGCCGACTACTTTAAATTTACCGCTTAGGTTTTGATTTGCAAAGACTTTCGCAGGAGCGCCGTCATCCGTGATATGTCCGGATGAGATCTTGAAAACACGGTTGGAGAGCTTAAAAACTTCGCTGATATCATGCGATACCAAGATAGAAGTGATGCCGAATCTTTTATGTACCGATGCCAACTCCTCTTGAAGTTTGAGCCGCATCGCACTATCAAGGGCAGAGAGCGGTTCGTCAAGAAGAAGCATTTTAGGGCTGTTCATCAAAGCTCTAGCAACCGCAACCCTCTGTTTCTGTCCGCCGCTTAGATGCTCTGGTCTCATGGAAGAGAGGTTTTGTATCTCCATGATTTCAAGTATTTCATCCACTTTTTTTGCATCTTTTTTATCTTTAAGAGCAAACTCTAGGTTTTGGCGCACGCTCATGTTAGGAAAAAGCGCATAGTCTTGAAATACAAACCCAACATTTCGCTTCTGCGGCGGCAAATTTATCTTTTTTTCACTCTCAAACCAAACAACCCCATCCACGACAATCGTTCCGCTTTGAGGAGTCTCAAGCCCAGCAATAATGCGCAAAAGCGTAGTTTTCCCGCTCCCGCTCTTACCAAAAAGCGTCAAAAAATCGCCGTTGTTTATCTCTTTGTTTACTCTTAGATCTATCGTCCCGTCTGCCGTTTGAAGCGGTTTGGTTATGTCTAGTTTTATCATTTGCTCTCTTTTACTATATCAAACTGTTTTAAAATATCTTGAGTTAATTTAGTGTGATTTCTTTTATGAATATCTTTTTTATCCAAATAACTACAAAAAGCAAAGTTTTTTACATCCTCTTTTGAGTAGCCTAAGTTTTTATAAAAGCTATCATAAAGTTCATCTATTCTTGACTCATTGTAAACTTGAGCTTTATTCCATATCTCTTTTGCTATATCGTTATGCTGTTTGTAAATTTTATCTAACTGAAACCTTTCTATGCTTTTTTTGCATCTTTCATCGGTTTTATCACAAACATTTAGATTGACTTCCAACTCAATATTTAGACTATCAACACTTACGCTAAATTTGGCTTTTTCATTAAAATCTTCATAGTAAGGATGAAGAATCTTTCCCAAATATAATTCGTCTTTTCCTCTAAATTTACTGTTACATGTACTGCAAGAAGGAATCAAATTATAAAAAGAGAGAGACAAATGAGGATATTTTGCTTTTGGGTAATAGTGTTCAAGCGTGGCTAAAGTATTGAGCTTTTTTGCACCATCTTTATAAAAGTAAACATAGTTGTTATTACAAAATGGACAGCTTTTAATGTTTAATTTTTTAAAGTGTTCCATAAACTTCTCTTTTTTTCTATGAGCTGAATAGTTAAAAGCTTTTAGTATTTCTTTTTTTTCTGTTTCAGAAAAATTTTCACACAAAGTTAGGTAACTTGTTAAATCTTTAGTTTTAATAATATTTTCTAGGTTATCAAGAATGTTTTTATATTTAGTATTTGAGAGCTTATTTTTTATATTATCAATATCAATAGAACTTAGATAGCTCTGCAAAAAAGTTTCATTTACAATAGATAAATCAATTTGTTTCATTTTTTGATTTACCTATGAGTTTTTTTATTTTTTCTTCAATTTCTTTTTTTTCTTTTTTGAGTTTTTCAAGTTCGCTTTTGTTGGAATTTAGTTTTTCATATAGCATTTTTTCAAGAGTAGATTTTAAAATAGGCTCTCCTATTTTTGAAATAATATTTTTGCATAACTCTTGATTTTTTTTAGATAGCTTTTGTTTAGATTTTAACAACTTTATAACATCATTTATTTTCTCTTTCGCAAACTCTCCCATAAGCCCATCTTTCATAAAAAAACCGTGAGAAAGCAGAGTGTGAATATTTGCTCCGAAAGTGTCAATATTTGTTTCTTTGGTTACATTTTTACAGTTACCAGTTTTTTGAATATTATTTTTTACTTCAATGTCATCTTTTTTGTATTTATCTAAAAAAATCACATTTTCTTTTGGCAGGTCTGAGAGGATAAATGGGGAATGGGAAGTCATCACTAAATGAACTTCTTTGTCCTTGAGTTCATCAAATAAAACATTAAAAAGCTCTCTAGTCCAGTTTGGATGATAAAAAGCTTCTATTTCATCCAATAGAATAAGGCTATCCTGCTTTTGTCTTTTTTCAAAATAATTATAAAACAAAGCAATCAATAAAAGAGAGTCTTTTTCTCCTGAGCTTAAATCATCATATGTTTTATACATGTCGTTTTGAATGGGTTCATACAAAGTTGTATTGTACACATCTACAAAAATATTTTTTGATAAATCATTTTCAAGGATTTGAAGTAGATCATTCTTATGGTCTTCTAAAAGATTTACATTTTCAAGGTCAAGCTTATCAAGTAGCTTATATACAGAAGAAAAATCTTCATTATCATAGGTTGTTGATAGTAAATTTTCCATTTCTTCATAAGATGGTATTTTGCCTTTTGTTATAAATTCGCGTAGTTTAAAAACTTTTTCATTACTGTTACTTTTTAATTTTTCTAAAAAAATATATAAGCGATTAATTATTTTTATATCAGGGCTGTCTATAATTTTTTGAACATATGATTGTATTTTTTCTGGTTGACTTTCCAAATAGCTTACTATGGCACTTAATTTTCTTACAAAATATGTCTCAACTAGTGTAAGTTCATACTTGATTGGATTAAAGATTTTATTTCTTTTTTGACTTTTTAAAAAATAGTACAAAACATGATTTTGAGAATATGCAAAATAAACAGGCATATTAAGAGATAAATCAATTGTTCTTAACTCATTTGGATTCAAATATTCCAATCTTTTAAACATCATGTCATCTCCGCAATCATACAATTTATTTTTTTGATTCATCCAAAGTAATGTGTTAAATATATCTGAAGAGTGAGTAAAAAAATCAATATTTTTATTTTCTTCTATTTTAATATCGTTAGCTGATTTTATTTTACCTACACCACTTTTGTAATAAAAATATTTATTGCTTCTCCAAACAAGGAACCCCATGTTTTGGCTATTTAGCGCAAGTTTAGCTATTTCCAAAACACTACTCTTCCCACTCCCATTCTCCCCGACAATAGCAGTCACATTGATATTGTTGGGAAAGATACTTACATGTTCTTTTTCATCAATATTCAACTCTTTACTATCGTTATCATAGCTACACTCAAACCTCGGCGAAAAGTTAAATCCCTGATTTCTTATATTTTTATACTCATCTACCCAAAGATATACTAATTCCATTTTTTTATCTCTTTTATCTAATAATTTTCATTTCTTTTGTATCTCTTTTAGACTTATAGAATTTAACTCCGCCGTCGACAATTTTCACTAGCCTTCAATCATAAGAATTTTGACGATGTCTAATATCAGCGACCATTACTATGATTTTTTCATTATCTATGAGATAAAATAGCCTATAACTTCCGATTCTATATCTGTAGTATCCGTCGAACTCACCTTTTAATTTTTTGATATTTGTTCCGAAAAATGGATTTACTCTTAACTGTGGATAGACTACATTAACAATTTTGTCATAGATTTTCGTATCGATTTGACTTTTTATTTTTATAAAGGTTTTTGATTCGGCTATTAAAAAATTAGACAATGACATAATCTCCGTTTTTCAAGTCATTAAAACCATTTCTTAAATTATTTACTAACTCTACATCACTCATGATCTCGTTCATCTCAACGCTATCGACATATTGTGATGATGATAGATACTGTAGTGTGGCAAATTCAATAAAATTTGAGATATTTCTTTTTTGACCGTCTGCAGCCAACTTTATCATCTCATAAATTGAATCATCAACTCTCATTGTTAAAGTCTTCATTAAGCAATCCTTTGAATATATTTTTATAGTATTGTATTCAATTTTATTCAAAATGTCAAAAAATCGATAATTCCCAAAGAAACGGCTATCTAAACTCACTTCTAACCATCTTCTTATTTACCGCATAAACGAAAAGCAAGATAGCAAAAGTAATCACAAAAAGCGTAAAAGCGTACTGGTTTGCAACTGCGTAGTTTAGTGCTTCTACCTCGTCGTAAATGGCGATGCTGGCTACTTTTGTCTCTCCTGCTATGTTGCCTCCTATCATCAAAACCACGCCGAACTCTCCTACCGTGTGGGCAAATGTGATGACAGAGGCGGTTAGCAAGGAGGGTTTTATATTTGGAAGCAGAACAAACCAAAGCGTCTCAAACGGGCTTTTTCCGAGGGTGTATGAAGCCTCTTTAAGAGAGTTTGAAAGCGAGCTAAAACCGCTTTGGATGGGGTGAACCATAAAAGGAAGGCTAAATATGATAGAGGCGATAACAAGCCCTTCAAAACTAAAGACGAGTTTTATGTCAAACGCCTCATCCAGCCACGCACCAAAGCTGTTTTTTGGGCTAAATGCAAGAAGCATATAAAAACCCAAAACAGAGGGCGGAAGAACAAGCGGCATGGAGACCAACGCTTCTATGAGAGGCTTGAACTTTGATTTTGTCTGCGAGAGGTAGTATCCAAGCGGAATACCGATACATAGCAGTATAATAGTGGTAATTACAGCCAACTCAAATGTGAGCTTCATGGTTTGTATAAAATTTTCATCCATTTATGCGCTTCCCTTTAAAGTAAAACACCTATTTTACACCAAATCCATACTCTTTGAAGATATCTTTTGCTCTTTGTGATAGAACAAAATTACCAAATTTTACCGCCAAAGGCTTCTCTTTAGCATACTTTGTAAGCACGAATGATTGCTCCAAAGGTTTGTATTTTGTTGTATCTATCAGCCTGAACAGGCTCTCTTTTTTTACTTTTTTGATAAGAGAAAACGCTACAATCCCGACTTCTGCGGCATGCGTATCTACAAATTGAACGCTTTGGGCTATGTTATCTCCAAGTACGAGTTTGCTCTTTGCAACATCTTCAAGAGCATAGTTTTTTAGTACCTCCATCGCCGCTTCTCCGTATGGTGCTAGTCTTGGGTTTGCTATGGAGATATGTTTTACCTCTTTATCTTTTATGCCCTCAAGCCCTTTTGCGGCTAGATGTTCGTTATGGGAGTAAAAAGCAAGTATTCCCAAAGCATAAATTTTTGCTTCACCTATCGCATTGCCCTCTTGTATGATTTTTTGTGGATATGTGCTGTCTGCCGCCATAAAGATATCGTACTCAAGACCGTTTGCAAGTTGTGCGTATGCTTTTCCCGTTGCGCTGTATGTGACTTCTATCTTGTCGTTTGGATTTTGGGATTCAAACTCTTTGATTATCTCTTGCATTGAGAGTTTCGTGCTTGAAGCGGCAAATACTTTTATATTTTGCGCCCACAAAACGGTATTAAAGCTAAAAGCTAAAAATAGAATTGCTGTTAATTTTTTCATTTATTTATCTCCTCGTGATATTTACAAATATATAACGCATACTTTTTTAAAACTACCATCTGCCTAAAATGATGTTTTTCGGTCTGCAAAAAGCGACGACTTTGCTTCCGATGCCTACGTTTAACTCATCAAAAATATCGACGCTCATGGTGGAGCAGATACTTTTTTTATTCTCAAGTTCTACGACAATTTCGGCATTAAAACTATCCCTCTCTATCCTCTGTATAGTTCCTATAAAACGGTTTACATCACTTTTTTTAAGAGTGATATCGCTACTTAGAGTGAGTGCGTTTGCTTTAAAGATGGCATACAGTTCTACTCCCATAGCAATTTCTAAGGTATCAAAAGAGTCGTTTGTGATGGTGGCACTCAATCTATCTTTGCCAAACTCAAGTAAAAGTTCGCTCTCTACTTTGCTTTTGTGTATCTCCACAACTTTTACTTTTAGCTGATTTCTGGCACTAAGACGAACATCCATACCCTTTAAAAGCGAGATATGTCCGTTTTTTTCGTGTATTCTTTGTGCAAGATTTTTTAAAAAAAGTTGATGCTCCTCTTGCAAAATAGTATATGTTGCTATAAGCTCTTTTGCATACTCCGTTATAGTAGTTCCGCCGCCGCCTTTGCCGCCTTTTGAACTCTCTACAAGCGGAAATTCAGAGAGGTTGTTCATAGCGTCTATCGCATCCCAAGCAGCTTTATAGCTCATTTTCATATCTTTGGCGGCTTTTGTTATAGAGCCGCTTTCACCTATGCGGATAAGCAGTTCCATACGTCCTTTGCCTAAAAAATCGTGTTCTGATTTATTTATCCAAAGGCGACCATGAAGAGTGTTTTGCATTTAAAATCCTAGATCTTGTTTAACGAAGTATATATAAATATATATCGTATGTCAATAATTGTAATTTATTTGTTAAGCAAAGCAATATCAAAGACAATTTTTAGTATAATCCGCGGACTTATAGATAAAGGAATTGCATGGCTAACAAACGGGTTTTGGTAAAGTTTTCAGGCGAAGCTCTTGCAGGTGAAGCGGGTCATGGGATTGATACGCAGATTTTAAATTACATATCACAAGAGATTAAGTCCTTAGTAAATGCCGGCATTGAAGTCGGTATCGTCATCGGCGGCGGTAATATTATCCGCGGTGTAACGGCTGCAAAAGACGGGATTATCAAAAGAACTTCAGGTGATTACATGGGAATGCTCGCAACCGTTATCAACGGAGTTGCAATGCAAGAGGCTTGTGAACACGCAGGGCTTCAGGTTCGTATGCAAACGGCTATCAAAATGGAACAGATTGCTGAGCCGTACATCAACCGTCGTGCAGTTCGTCATTTAGAAAAAGGCAGAGTTGTTATATTTGCAGCCGGAACGGGAAATCCTTTCTTTACAACTGATACCGCAGCAACACTTAGAGCAGTTGAGATCGGAGCGGAAGTCATTATAAAAGCTACAAAAGTTGACGGTGTTTATGACAAAGATCCAAATAAATTTAGTGATGCGGTAAAATTGCCTATACTCTCGTATGAGCAGGCTTTAAATGACAACATCAAAGTAATGGATGATACTTCTATCGCACTTGCTAAAGATAATTCACTGCCTATTTTGGTATGTGATATGTTCAAAAAAGGCAATCTTTTAGATATTATAGTAAACGGAAATATGCAGAATTGCTCTATCGTAAGATAGGTTTAAATATGTGCCTAAAAGGCTTGTGAGTAAAAATTAAAAAAAGAAATTAATTTTAGGAGATACTAATGAAAGTAGAAGAATTAACGGCAAAGATTTTAGATAACAATCCAAGAATGGATCGCTATCAACTGGCGATTGCCGTATCAAAAAGAACAGACCAGCTTTTAAACGGTGCTATAAGCAAACTAAATGTTTCAAAAAATGTTAAAGTAGCTGATTTGGCTCTGATGGAAATAGCAGAGGGCCTTATAACAATCAAAGGCTTTGTTGACGCAAAAAAATAGTGGATTGAGCCTGAGTCAAATGGATATTAAAAAAATAAAATATATAGATGATGTTGACTCGGCGATTGAGTACCTTTTTGCGCAAATTCCTCCAAGCGATACTTTAAAAAAAGCTTTGGAATATGCAAAAATTGCACATGAAAATCAGTTTAGAAAAAGCGGAGAGCCGTATATAATTCATCCTATTTTAGTAGCCGGTATCGTTTCGTCCATCTCAGATGACGAAGCTATGGCGGTTGCGGCACTTCTTCACGATGTGGTAGAAGATACTCAAGTGGGTATAGATGAGATAAATAGAGTTTTTGGAGAAGATGTCGCACATCTAGTCGAGGGTCTTACAAAAATAGACACTATCAGAGATGCTGAGCTTATCTCTTCAAATTCAAATGAGCGTTTAGTAGTTTCCGCACTCTCCTTCCGTAAAATGCTCCTAGCAAGTATCAAAGATGTTAGAGTTTTGGTTGTAAAACTTTGTGACAGATTTCATAATATGCTTACCCTTGATGCTCTCTCTGCTCCAAAACAGGAGAGAATTGCTGAAGAAACACTTGTTGTTTATGCACCTATTGCACATAGACTCGGAATCTCTTTTTTAAAAAATTTATTAGAAGATCTTAGTTTCTCATACCTTTTTAAAGAAGAGAAAGAGCATATCGAAGCTTATCTTGACACGCATTATCATGCGATTGAGATGAGGCTTGAGGAGTTTAAAGAAAAAATCAATAAAGTTTTGGTTCAAAACGGCTTTTGCGAGGATGATTTTGAGATTCTCTCTCGTGTAAAGCATAAATATTCGATTTACCTGAAAATGCAGAGAAAAGGCGTAGGGATAGAAGAGGTTTTAGATCTCCTTGCCGTGAGAATATTGA